>JAESGV010001200.1_pt1 | contig 10987 bp, 10 predicted proteins | sample 9269781 | NCBI WGS metagenome assembly JAESGV01 (sample SAMN15741586, study PRJNA653496) | algae metagenome | isolation source: Tildeniella torsiva UHER 1998/13D and co-occurring heterotrophs from... | place: Slovakia: Slovak Paradise National Park, Hrabusice, Kosice Region | collected 2000-01-01
ACTGCTAAGCCAACTGGTGCTGACATTTCCGGAAACAACAATGCTCAAAGATCATCTGCCATCAAGTACGGTGCCTCAGCTGGTCTATTGGCTGCTTCCGCTTTGTTGATGCTTTAAATTATTTTTTTATTAAAGTTTTAGTCGAATTTGAAAGCTGATGCGTCTTTGTCTCCTCTGTTTAAACTGTCTAGTCCCCAATTTGCTTGAGCAGTCTTCATTATCGAGTAATGGCTATAAGTGGTTGAATCTTGAGCTCCCTTCTTTGCTGAAGCACCGACTAAGAGAGCATATACTCTATCTAGGAATGTTAATTCGAGTCGTAGTTTAACATACTCCAAATGTGAATATAATCATCTTCGTCGAAAGTGATGACAAGTAAAGTGTTGCTAAAGATTCCAGATGCATATAGTTTATCGAAAAATGGTTCCAAGAATTTGGCAGCACCTGCAATACCAGAATCGTGTCCGTCATTCATCATGTTCTACAGTGTTAGACTTTCTTGAGTAATAACATACTGGTGTATAGAAACTAAATTGTGGTAATTGCTTGTTTGCAATGTCAGTCCATAATTCAGTAGCGTTGACAATGTTATCGCATCTTGGAGTTTCTCTAATGTTGTCAACTACAGAATGTAAGTTTAGAAAGAGGGATTACAGCTCATGAATGGGTTGTGTTTGCGCATGTATGGATACTTGTTGCCAGTGAAGCAGTTGCCCTTGCTTCCTGGATAGTCTTCTTGGTAACCTTTCCATGTTACGCCTTTGGCTTCCAATAAATCCACCAAGTTTGTGTAGTTTAAGTTATGGCTAGAGTCACTGCGTAATTAGTTGTATAGTGCGCCGAATAATTACCTATGGATTCCCCAAAAGTCACCACCAACTGTTCCAATATAGTTTGGTTGTGATGGATGCGTCAATCCGTAGTAGTTTGTTAGGAGTGTACCGTATGTTGATGTGTTTTTGAATACATTGTTGGCAATAACAGACGCGTACGCCGCATTCTCGAAAAAGACAACCATCATGTTGTCAAAGTATTTTCCACTTGCGCGTGCTTGTGTGCATGCAACAAGAGCCAACAGAACTACCACGAATGTGTACTTGAACATGTTTGTCTGACAACTGAGACAGGTCCGGTTACAAATAATAATTTATGTAAAAATACTATCATCAACAAGATTCAAACTCAATGTCTTCTTGAAAGTATCATACTTGGCAAATTCTAGCGGGTACATGCATAAATTGCCTCTCAATTTTGATAGTTCAATTCTCTTCAACAATTGCTCTTTTCTAAAGTCCGCTGAAGAAATCTTTCGTTCCACACTCTGTCCGTACGTATTTAAAATTTGGTCATCTGGCATTTTAGATTCCGTACTGATTCTTTCCTCCTTTTCTTCACATGGTGTTTCGCACAGCAAGTTAATCTCGGCAGAACTACCTTCTTGCTTCTTCATGTCACGGTAGTTCTTCCATCGTTCACGTTCGAGTTCTTCTCTCCTCTTCTTTTCAATTTCAATGAGTGGATTATAACGATCGCGTTCTTCCAAGTAAGCTTCTACCGTTGGATACTTGTTACTCACAATATTAGGGAATACTGACTCATAGATTGCCGTATTTGCTTTTGCAGTGTCGATCCAAATCTTGTATGTGGAATCAACAATAGGATCCAATAATGCTTTTTTGATTTGTCTTCTCTTTGACGCGTTCATCTCTTTGTCCAACTTGTAGACACTTGGATCGTTCATCGTGTGACCAGATACTTCTTCGAATTCTGTTGGATCATTTTCCCAACTAGAATGTTTCTTCTTGAGTAATCCAAGATGTTCCTTCCACAATCTTAATCGCAAAGAAAGTGCAAACTTTCCAGCGCGATACGATTGCCCGTTCATTTTACTCCATACGAAATCTTTATCTTCTATGATGGCACAAATCTCACTGTCACGATTTCCAAGCATACTTCTATCGTTAATGTTTGCCGATCCAATCACGCAAACACGATCGTCAACAATCATGAGTTTGGAGTGAACGTAGATTTGTTCGGTAACTACACGCTTTCCTGTATCAGTAAAGATTCTCTTTTGTGTTTTGACATTCATTGCGTTTCTATTTTCAGCTTCGTCATCTTCATTTTCATCTTTATCTCCAGAAGTTTTGATATCGGCTAATCCATTCAAATTAGTTTTTCCTTTTGATTTTTCGCGTTGTTCGTGAGCCTCAACTTGTTCGTCATGTTCGTGAATGTAAAATTCATTATTTAACATGCCGTGTGAACGTAGGCAATAAAATGAAATATAGTCTTCCAAATTGGCCTTAGGGAAAGTTTCTCGTAGTGTATTCAAAATACTTCCCTTGCTGTTGATAATGGTTCTATATTGCCATTTGATGACTTGTTGAATACTCGCGTCTGATGGATCACCATCGGGAAGTACCGGTACGATGATAATTACGCGGAACGTTTCTTGATTGGTAATGGCAGTTATCAAACGATTTAGAATCATTTGCGCGACTACATTTCTCACTTGACCACCTGCTGTAGAACCAATGAAATATTGATTCTCAATGTAGATAAAGTGTTTTGCTTTTGTAATCAAGTCAACGTAGGCGGCATAGATACTTTGTTCTGTGGCTGTACTGCCACTCCATTTGGAAATACTTCTCACTACTTGGACATCGCATGTGAATCCTTCTTCTTGACCTTGTTTGTACCACTTGTCACGAGCTTTAGATTTTCGTTCTGCTTCTGCGTTAAGTATGCCTTCCATTTTATCATTACGAATGAGTGATTGTGTACGAGCGCTGCGTGGAGAGATCAATGATCCTCTTCTACGACCTCCGTCAGCGATACTAGCAGAGTATTTGTGGAAATCTGTTTCGACTGCAGAGACTGGGCTATCTGCACTGTTTCTACGGAAGGCTCCTTTGTTTTGTTGATCGACATCTCCTGACAGTGAACGTTTATCACCAAAGATTGCTGACAAGTTTGATCGGTGTGATAATGCTGGGTTATTCATTTCGTCACTATTATCATCTTCATCCTTGTGTTTTCCACGTCCCATTCTAAGTGTTTTGAATCCATTTAACATTTTCGTGGAAATCTTTTCTGGATTGACTTGTGGTAACTCTGAAGCGGCGTATAGTTTCGATTCATCTATTGTTTTGCTTCTTGTATGTCCTTCACCTTCCTGAGTTGATTTTGGCCCTTTGTGAGCGCTAAAGATTGTTTGTGGTTCGAATTGTCTGTGGATTTTTGTACTCAAATCATTCCACATTTCCATTGGCGTGCGATTCTCTTTCTTGTCGACTTTATGTTTGCGCTTGTCACGTTTTTCTTTTCTTTCAGTTCGCTCTCGCTCTTTTCTTTCTTTTCGTTCGGCTCCGAAATGACTTCTCATTCTCTTCCATAAATTCTCACCTTGTTGAGCTTGGAAGAACGAGTTTGGCATTTTGACAACGAGACGATTATTAGTGTCCTGAGCGCGAGTATGATGGTTCCATCGTTCAATGAAATTCGTGCAAATATCTTGAACGGCTTCGCCTTCGCAGCTGCAGTGAACATCATGCCACGCTTGTCTAGGATAGTACTCTCTATCAATTGGATCACGGAAAGCATCCAACTTTTGATCGAATTTCAAGAATCCTTGTCTCCAAGTACACGTGTAATCGTTTCCAGGCCAAGTCATCGCGCAATGATTAGTATCAGTTATGCGATGTTCGAAATCGTCCCAACGACCATACGCGATATCTAGTCCTCCGACAAACCCAACTGTTTGATCGACGCAAACAATCTTTTGATGGTGAGACCATTCCAATGGAAACTTTTTCGGGTGGGTACATACGTAAATGTTTCTTGGATATAAACTCTTCAAGTAGTGTTTGACTAGATGTTAATATTTCAAATCTAAAATACCTTTTGTTGTTTCCAAGTACATTCCCGCTAATGTCGTTTCTTTCCAAACCATAATGTAAATTCGTACTCCTTGTGCTGCTTTGTGTTTCAAAATGACGTCCAATCGGAAATCATCGGTAGATGGATGAGGTCCTCTGAGCATATAGTACAGTGGTGTAACAGCCCAACCTGCAATAAAGATTTCTTCTGTCGCGTTATACATTGCTTTTGCCATAGCCGAAAACGCTTCTTTTCCATCTACATACCATCTCATTCTAGAGTTCAGCCGCACTGGAGCAAATGAATTGTATCGATTATCTGTACTTGCTAAAATGTACAATAGTATACAAAACACCCATTGTGTTTTTTCTTGGGCGCTATCAGCGATATAATACCGTTTCGTAGTTTTGTCGACAACCAAATTGAATCCGCATAGATCGGAAAAAGTATCTTCTACTCCAATACAACTTCTCAAATCTTGTACTTTGTCAACTTCTTCCTTGTTATCTTCTTTGTAACGTATGAGTACACCACCTTTGAGTTCGTGATAGTACAATCTTCCACCAAATCGAAGGTAACCTTGTCTTTCGAAAAGGTTGCTTGACGTTAAGAATAGTGTTACGCATTCCAAATGAGATGCTAGGAAGCGCTTGAATGCACCAAATCCACCTAACCATCTGTCATCTAGACGACAAACAGCTTCGAATTGTTCTCGACTTAGAGTCTCTTGATTTCCAAAAAGCTCATCTGCCATTTGGTTGGCAATCTCACTTGCAATTTGAATTCGATTGGATTCTCCTAGATCGCTAGTAACGTCAATCTTTGCGAGTGGTGTGACTTGTGGAGCCGGTGATGGTACGACAACCACTGGTTGTGTTGTAATTACTGGTTGTTGAACCACTGGTTGAACAACTACAGCTTGTTGTGGTTCTCCGTCGTCTATAGTGATGATTTCTGTTTGCGCTTCAGAACTTGTACCGACTTCTGTAACTGCGATTTGTGGCGGAGGTAACACTGTCACAGCTTCTATCTGCTGTACGACAACTGGTGCTGATTCAGTTGGTGGAGGAGCAACGGTAATGACTTGTTCACTTCCATTGTTTTCCGATGTGATCGATCCTGGTGATTCCGCAGTCATAACTGGTGCATTTTGCGCCATGGAGGCTAAAGATGCATTTTGTGGAAGCATGGGTACTTCTGGTGTTTCTAAACGATCATGTCGGAATGTTCCCGTTAGTAGTAGATGCAATACGAGTGTAGTGAATGCTGTTTTGTTCAGTACGCCGTCTCCGTTTACATCATAGAAGAAAAAGGAGCCTAAAAATGTTAGAGCAAGTTTGATCATTTGTACCTTTTAGCTTTTCATCTAAATCTCCTCGTGCTGCTATGGAAACTGATATAATGTATTCTCCGAAACTTAATACACTGTCTCGATTGATATTTACAGTATTAAATATTCTATCCAACAAATAAACTGTTACGAGTTAAAATAATATTTGATATCCATACGTTCGCTGTCATTTAGATCTGGTTTGTTGAAAAATAAATCTCTGCACTCGATAGGAGTTAAATATAAATGATCTGAGTATTCCGATACAATATTCCGCATCGCAGCGTCGCTGAAACACGATCGACAGTAACTCTTGAATCTGTGTTGCATTAATTTGAACTCCATACTCTTCACTAGTAACAATTAATGTTGCGGGTGGTAAAAGACTAACAATGCGTTCTTTGAAGTAATTTTGTATCTTTTTGAAATGATGTTTTCATATCTCCATCTGTTCCAGACGGATGTGCAATAGTCGTAGCGAATTCTTCATCGTCTCTACGTCTGCTTACTTGTGTGCCCATAAAGTGGTCTAGTTGTTTCTTGTTTAGTTTAAAAATAGAACGGGACCTAAGTTTAACAACACGACAGTTAGCTCTTTGAATTCACCTGTTTTGATGATATCCGTTTTCGCTTTGTGAGATACTTAGAGAAAAATGAAAGAATGTTGCAAATATATGAAGCATAGCCATAATATAAGACCATCTGCGAATACTAGCATTGACTGCGGGAGAAAAACGAAGTAGTTGATCATTTAGTTTTAGATCATTAAATTTGCAAAATTTTAAACACCGTGAAGGCAGAATTGAACTGCTACCACACTGTGGTCAATGGATTTGAAGTCCATTTCGAGCACCAGCCCGACTCATCCCGGCAACAAGTTTTCGTGTCCTACCCGGTTTTTTGTGCTGTCCCGTTTTTCGCAGTTTATTTGTGGGACAACAACACTCAACTGGCAAGAAAACAGAGCTTTTACTAAACCAATCATTCTATCAAGTAGAGCACACTTGTTTGGCCATGGTCGTCAAACGTTTCAATAATCTCTCCTGTGCTTAATCTGCACAATACGATATCTCCATTCTTCTGCATACCTACAACGTTTTGAGAAGTCTCAAGTAAATCAGCTCCAGATGTGAGTGGAGGTAGCCGTGCTACATAATTAGGATACGATTGCGGATCGTTTGGATCCAATTTACATATTATTACTCCATCACTATCTAGTACTACGTACTCGCCAATTATTTTTAAGATAGTAATATTTTCTGCTGGCCGCTTCCAAATAATTTCACCAGTTGTATAATTCATTGCCAGGAACATATCTGAACTGGCAAAGTACATCAAACCATTACGGCCTAAAGAGGCGCTAAATAACTCGTGCGCGAATGGGTGTACTTGTGATGACAGTAAGTGCAAATTCTTGTCGAATACAACCACAAATTCTTTTTCTACTAAAATTATTTTGTCGTCATACAAAAACGAGTGGGTAACATCCATTAAATATCGATGTTTAAGGATAGTTTTGTGCGTAGTATAGTTCCAAATTGTTATTACACCTTGTTTTCTAATAAACACAAGGTTTTTGTTGTCTAGTTGAAACACTGAATGTACATGCTCTTCATCACTGTAGTCTCTTACGAAAGTGCCTGACTCAGCCAAATACTCGTGCACCTCGGTCTCGTAAACAATTACTATATTTCCATTTTTTAGTTGTTTTACACTGAATGGTTGATTTGTCGAAACAAGATCCATTTGTATTGACATGTCGGTGTAAACGTTTCGAATGAATAAATTGTTGTGTTTGTCATCAAATACGATATTCCCTTTCCACTTGTTCTTCTCCGGTCTCATTTTGCTTTGCAGAAGACTGCAAAGATCCACAAACGCGACAGAACGTTGGAAACAAACATCTGTTAGTTTGTCCATGCTTGGTTTCATGAATGTTTGTAACACTCTTTTATTGGGGTTTTTCTGGTACATACACAGCAGCGACAGAGTTATCGTAACTAAGATCAAATGTTTTGATTAACTTTCCATGTGGTACGTCCCATATGTAAAGTTTACCGTCTCCAGTTCCTGCAGCATAATCTCCTGCATTTGATACTCTTCTGTAATCCAGATCACATTTAATAAGCTTTATAAATTTGCCAGTCTTGTGCCAAATATTGACAGAACCAGCAGTATTGTCATTGTACTCTTCGCACCCGCACACAACATAGTCTTTGATCTGCGTAATAGAGAGCACAGCGTCTATTGCACTACTTAACGTTAGCAGTCGTTTGCCTTTTATATTCCATACATTCACGCTAATATCTGTACCAGACACAAGATTGCCATTATCTAGTTGGTAAAGACAATTTATCTGTGCGGTATCTTCGAAATTTCGCTTTGGGGCCAGAGTATTACCATCATATATTGTTATACTGCAACGCACGCCACCTGCAACTATGTCACCACTGTTTGTGACTAAAACTACTGTTGCTGGTCGTGGAATCTCCTTGTGAAGGAGCTCAGAGTGACAAATTGATATTGACTTTGATCCAGCAATAACAAATGATCCTTGCTTCATTCTTGCTGCGCTATTTACTACTTGATCTTCTGTAGTTATAGAGACAAACATTTTATGCTGATAAACATCCCATACTCTGAGTGTGTCACCCATGTATGGTATCAGTGCAACAACAAGAGAGTCTAACCAGTAAATTTTGTGAATTCTAAAATTGTCAAACTCAACCCTAGAACCTTCTACGTATCCTCCATCACTGAAAAACTCTAGTGCATCACTGTATGCAACTAAGAACTCTTGCACCGGTCTCCGTCTATTTATTTGTTCTCTTGCTTGTTTTAACGCATCGGCGCATGATTTTCGGTATTCATTAAGCTCCACAAGTTGCTGTGTTGACGCATAGAGTGTTTTTTCGATAAATAATCGATCTTTTAGGTGCGAATCTATTTCTTGTTGCAACTCCAGCATTGAGTCACACATAGTTTGGTACTGCGAAATTAACTGTTGCTTAATTATGGAGTCTATTGGTTCTGATGGAGAATCATGTTGTATACATTGGTGAGAATGGAATTCGTGCCTTGGTATTTTGGTTTTGCACTGTAGACATCGTACCAATAGCTTATCCAAATAGTTGTTAAGATTTTTGGACGCCTTATAGAACTCAGGTTCCTCCCCTGTTTGGCATATTGTACACTTCCACGTGTTATTTTGAATACACAAACGACAAAACACATTAGCGCATGAAACGTGTACTATAGGTTCTATAATTGGTGCACTGCATATTGAGCAAATAAAATCCTCAGGTATTGCGATGCGGTCTACATACTCAAATGTGTAATTTTGACTGTACATTACAATTCTTGTAAGTAAGAAGGCACAAAATGCGAGAAAACACAAGCATGGCGGATGACTTCATTGCACAAGTAATCTGTAGAATTTTGAAGACCCATCGCGGTATCATTCCACTGTCTCAAATACGCTCTAGATTCTTTTCTTTCGCAAATGCTGACAATCAAGCATTAACGTACAGAACTATAAAGCGAGTGGTGGAAAACAGAAAAAACACTTTTAAAATACATACCCTAGAGAACTGCGGCGAAGAGTTTGGCATACAATTAGTTGGTGATAATTCATGCAACATTGTTTTGCAGCAAAATTCTCGCATGCATAACGCCCAAATATCACAGTTCACGAAACTCTACGTTAGGAATACACCAAAAGGATTTAACGTACGCGAAGAGTTTTCAAAGATTGGCTCTTTAGAATTCTGTAAGATATGCGACGAAAACTTTGCGTAATTTATATCTACTTTAATCTCACAGTTTTAGGTATGTAACTTTTCAATCTCATGATGATGCATTGCGAGCCATTCGTGAATTCGAAGGAAAACGCATTGAATCCAAGACATTGCAGGTATTATTTGCTCCTAAAAGCCAGCAATTACACAGTTTGAGAATGAGACAGCAAAAACCTGCTGTTGAAACGGAGATTGTTACTAAAAATATGCAAATTGATGATATCAGACAAGATTTCGACTATTTACCAGTAAAATTGAAGGAACCAAAGGATCTGTTCTGGGATACAAACATGCTCGATGAAAAGCAAATTTGCATGCTAGACCATTGCGTCCGTGTGTTTGAGTACCGAGCAAATAAATTCAACTTTTAGTAAACATGCACGAAAACGATCGATACACGCACCAAATGCTTCACCGATATGAGTACACGAACGTGTTGATTCAGAACATACCTGCTACATTTAACCTTCGCAAAGAGTTTGAAAAGATTGGAGAAGTAGAGTCAGTACGAGATGATGGAGAATGCGGGTATGATAACTGAAGATTTATTTACCAAAGATATGTGAACTTTATGAACAGCGTAGATGCGAGGCGCGCAATAGAAATGTACGATGGGAAAATAGTAGCGTCACGTAGATTATACGTCCAGTTCTCGTGTTTTAGACATCAGATAATAGCCAAAGAGTGTGCAGACAAACGACGCAGTGCGCAGGGCCCAAATAAGAGACCAACAAACGTTTATGTATCATGTATACCGCATGCCTTTCCATTCATTGAGCACTTGCACCGACTAGGACAAATCAAGTGTGGAAATCTTGGCGCATTGCATAAAGGTATCGCATTCATCGACTTTGAAACTCATGAAGATGCACAAGATGCAATCGACAAACTAGAGGGAATGCAAACGAACATTTCGATACATAGAATACGAGCACGGTTTGCATCTTCACTACCAAAGACACAATACAATTACGTAAGATTCACAAAGGGTAACGTACCTACACGAGACTCCATGATCGGTGTTGAACATAGCGAAGACGACTTTACACGGTATTTTGACGTTAACCACGTAACAAATGAGCAAACGAAATTAATGTTAGAGTGTCTTCATGATTTTGAAAGAAAAATGGCCAAAAGAGACTAAATGTGATGCTTATGTAATAATCTCCACCAATCTATGCAGTTTGTGTTTTGCCAGAACGTCGCTTCGAATTTCCAGTTACATGCTTACAGTAAAAGAAAATAACATTTTGCACGAAAGATATTTACTGATTTGATACTTAACCCCATCTTGATCTTGGTTGTCTTCCGCCACGTCCACCTCCACGTGCAACTGGTGCACCACGTTGTGGTCTTCTCTCTGGTGCTGCTTGTGGGCCAGTAGTTTGGTTGTGTTTGTTTTGAATACCAGCACGTGCAATACGAACTTCCTCGGATCCGATTCTGTTCTTCTTGTTGTGGACCAAACGAATTGCCAATTCAGTGGATACTGGATGAGCAAATTCGACGAATGCATATTTGGCTTTGGAGAATACACTCTTTGTCTTGTGCTTGTGGATTGACACATTCAAGCACATACCGCAACGATTGGAGTAGAACAACTTCTTGATCTGTTGTTCAGTCACGTTCATTGGCAATGGAGTGATATAGATAGTACGTTCTTGCTTCTCAGGATCTTTGACTTCAACCAATTTGGCCAAATCGAAGACGAATCCCTTTTGTTGGAGCTCTTGACTTTGGTTGAAAAGTAGAGCAAGCTCAGAGCGAGTTGGTACAGACAAGTAGTTACCAGCCAAGGCGATGTACTTGATTGAAGTGTTCTTGTTACCAACGATAGAGGTGGCCAATTCTAGAGCAGCCTTGTCAGTAATGTGATTGTGCTTCAATGCGAGTTTTTGAAGAGTGTTGTTCTTCTTCAAAACTTGAGCAATTGCCAATGCACCTCTTACACGGATTCTGTTCAATCCCAAATCAAGAT
>JAESGV010001201.1_pt1 | contig 10968 bp, 9 predicted proteins | sample 9269781 | NCBI WGS metagenome assembly JAESGV01 (sample SAMN15741586, study PRJNA653496) | algae metagenome | isolation source: Tildeniella torsiva UHER 1998/13D and co-occurring heterotrophs from... | place: Slovakia: Slovak Paradise National Park, Hrabusice, Kosice Region | collected 2000-01-01
GAGAAGACGGCAACTCGTGGCCTTTGAATTTATTGCACAAATCATGCACTATCGGTAGAGATCCCAAAGCTTGCATAGTCATCAAAAAAGATACAGTTTCTAGAGAACACGCAAAGATTATAGTGACCGATGATATTATCTATTTGGTTCATCTTTCTAAGACTCAAGTAACAAAAATTAACCCAGGCGAAGAAGACGAAGAAGTCATTCAAGCCGCTGGTGAACACGTTGAACTAATGGATGGTGACATTATCGATATCAGTGGAAGATTTTTCCGTTATGATGGTTTGTTTTTATTTGATCGTCTTACAATGAATAGAGCCACAAGAAAGAGTCGAAGAGGATGCAACTATGGCGTTGCGCACTGTAGATATCGCTCGCGTTCTTGCCTATGAAGACGAAACCACAACAATTCCAAAAGAACAAACAACACCTCGCAAAGAAGTAAACAATGTAGATACAGCAATGGCCTCACCAGGTCCAACAAAATTCAATACATACATGCCAACGCCACAACGATTGACACCAAAGATGCTCAACAAGAACCAAAGTCTTGACGATGGCTTAATAGATTTGAATACACCAATCAAGCGTAGTGATAGGCCGTGTCCAAACACTGCGGGCGTTAAGAAGCGTACTCAATCATCGCCACCAAACCTTCGTCGCAAATCAGTTTCATTCGCTCGCAAGCTAGAGGATACTTGTCAGTTCAAGAAAGAAGAAGCAACAAATAAGATTCAAGAACAAAAATCGTTATTACCAGCACCAAAGCCAAAGAGAAAGAGTATCTTGAAGATGCCAGGTTCTACACCAAAGGCAGAGAAGACAAAGATTATCGTTTTCGAAGACGAGGATAGCCAAGAGGCTCCTGCACTAACTGCAGCAGTTGAACAAGACGATGGTTTACCTGTCCAATCACCAAAGAAGACAGAAGAACCAATTGCCGAGGCTACAGAAGAGAAGACAGTAGAACCAGTAGAAGAAGTGCCAGTTACTAAAGTCGAGGCAGATAATGAAGCAGAAGAAGAGCAAGATGAAGAGCAAGCTGATCAGGTTGTATCTGATTCAGAAGACGAAGATATTCTCAACGAGAGTTTCTTGTCGGTAGAAGAAGCATCCGATGCCGAAACTACTGCAAGAAGAGTCTCTGTAGGTAAAGCCTCTGAAGAAAAAGATGAAGAAGTAGCGTTAATGGACGAACATGGAGACGATGAGGTTGAAGAAGACAAAGAAGAAAACTACCACGAAGTGTCTGAAATTCACGACGAAAGTAGCTTAGACTTCGATACCGATCTTGAACCATCAGTTATTGTTGAAAGCTCGGAAAATGTCAAGGAGGTTCAAGATGAAGAACCCTCATCGCCTGCCAAGCAGAACATTATCCAACCAAACGAAGACTCGTTGCGTCAAAGTACACCAACTTCTTTCCCATCTATCTATCCTTCGTTACCTGTTCTAGAAGAAGAAGAACCAGTTGAAGTTCTAGTCGAGCAAGAAAAGCAAGTTGAAGAACCAGTAGAGCTTACTGACGTAGCCGAACAAGTTGAAGAACCAGTAGAGGATGACGTTGAAGAAGCTGAAGAGCAAGATGAAAACGATGATCAAGAAGAGAACGAAGATGAAGAGGAGAGTGAGGACGAAGAGGAAGAAGAGCAAGAGGAAGCCAGCTCTGAGCTCAACAACTCTAACCTCGATGAAGACATGGCCGATGACTCAAAAGTTGAACAGATCGCTGGAGAATCGTCATCTGTGGAAGATGCCGAGCAACCAGAGGAAGAAATCGAAGAAGTAGAGGTCTCTGATGCCAATGATGAAGAGACAGTTGCCAGCGAAGAAGCAGCTGCTGACGCTGAAGTTAGACCAGTAGTTGAAGTTGCTGAAGTCACAGAACAAGAACAAACACAAAAGAACGAACCAGTCGTAGAATCTGAACCAAAAGAAGTCGAACCAGTTGGTAGTCCCGCTACACCAACCAGAAGTCGCTTGAAGAGAAAGAGATCTTCTGTTCGTAGACGCCTATCAGATTTGGAAACTTCGATTGAAAGTGCCACACAAAGCCCAGACATTAAGCGTGTCAAGTTGACCTCACTAGATGCCATCGTCGAACAAGACGTAAACGATCAGGTACAAATAGAAGACTTGACTGCTTCACCACCTCAATGTCAAGAAGTTGTTGTAGCCCAAGCATCAGTTGCTCAAACGCTATCATATCCATCACCAAACCCTTACAGTCCAACTCACAATAGACGTAGAAGTCGTGTTAGCTTGGCAAAGGAAGATATTACCAAACTTGATTTTGATGGAGAAAGCAAGACAATGATGTCACCAAGCAAAGTCAAAGGCAGCGTTCGTTTGTCATTCTCTCATGTTGAGGAAGAAGAGGAAGAAGAACATACTATTGTCGTTGCACCAGAACCAGTTGTCGAGCCACCTTCAGAAACAAAAGTACGATCGCGTGCTGGAAGAAAGAAACGCGTTAGAAAGGTTGAACAATCTCCACAAAAAACTGTCGAAGAGGAAGAACAACCAGTAGTTGAAGAACCACCAAAACAAACTACTCCAATCAAGAGCAGATCTAACAGAAAACGCCGTGCTCTCAAGGAACAATCACCAGCTAAGCAAAACACTTCAATAGAATTCGAAGACGAAGATGAAGTTGCAGATTTGAGAACCAAGACTAAGAGTCCTGTTTGTTCGCCAAAAGTTGCCATCATTGAATTCGAAGATGAAAACAAAGAAAATGTAACCCAAGTTCGATCCAGAAAGAATCGTGTAACAAATAGACGAAGACAAGTCAAAGTATAAAACACTTTATGAATCACAACGATCTAGCATTGGGAAATGGTTTTGTATGAACTCTTCATTGTCTAAATAGTCTCCAACTTCTTCATCTGAGGAGGCAACAAATACTTTTCCACTTGGGGTGATTCTAAAACAACTGAATGGGTTGATACCTGCTGAAATGTATGCTGCAAAATCTGTTGATGTTGCTCCAAATCCTGATACTAGTGGATTTGTGTAACTTGGGAACAAACTACGTAAGTTTTGCAAGAATGGTCGTTTGAATGTGTCTCTTCTTCTGTTCCACATTTTTCGAATCATAACGTACTTTAAATAGTTTGGATTGCAAAGCAGAGGTCCGCTTGGCATTTTTATGTTTTGTTGTCGAATGCCCCGTAGATAGGTATCGATTGCGGATAGTCTATTTATCGGACACGATGTCATGTAAATAACGCGATATCCATTTTGTTCCGCTCCGTGGTATAATCTAGCTATACCATCTCGTGTGTAGTGATTCTTGCCCATCTTTGCCATCAAATATCCCCATTTTTCCGACTACGCCGTTAGTGGTTGTACAACTCTTACTTTTGGTAGAGTAGCGTCTACGTCTGTGATAACAAACTTTTCGTCCCAATCGTAAAAGAATAGCTTTGCAGAGACTATTTCGTTTCCATCGGTAAAATCTAGTCTGTGTTCAACAACATCTTCATCGAGTTGTAAATGGTCTAAAAAGCTTGAGTGTGGAATCATATCATCTAGTTTATGTGCTGGTAGATTTCCCGTCCACATTTTTTTCCAAACACTCACTTTTATTGGGTCTAATCTAAATGATGCACCAGGGACCAAGGCATCTGATGAGAGTGTCATTTTGTGGAAACTGTGGATTCGAACGTATTGGTCGTATGGCTCAACTACTAATTGTTGCGTATCTAGTTGCACTTGTTTTCCATTAACGAGTACCTGAACTAACCGTCTATGACTCGTGCGTGTGTCAAACCGAATGTAGAACGGAGAGGATTTTATCGTGCCATTAGGCTGTCTGACTGCAATAATATCTAGAGCTGGCATTTGATGTGTTGTCTTTTGTGAACGATTGTTGTCTAAAAATTCTCATTCTAAAATTGGGATAGATAGCGACGACAACAGATCAGCAGTTTGTAACAGTAGTCCCATTTGCGCTACAGTATGAGGTCGTAAGAGAAAAGTTGAACATTCTTGCCAACCGTAAACTGCGTTGCTTCCGCTACGTTTGGAGAATCCGAAAAAAGGCAATCACGCTTTGTGTTATAGATGAAGTGTTTAACATGGACAGTAGCGGTACTTGCTTTTCTATCGTGTGCTAATGCGGATTTGTGGAACGCAAACAATAATCCATCGTTTTTTGATTGGGAAAAATCGTATCAATATTTATTCGAAAAACTTCCACTGAAAGGGCAAGTGGCGAAGCAACTGCCCTGGTCAGACACTTATTGGCCAAACATTGACGCTGGTATTGCGCATAGGTGGAACAGTCCCCTTAAAGAAAAATGGAATTACACACTTTACACGAAAGAACAATTGCTTGGAATGACTTCTGCCCAAATATCGATACTGTCGCCAGCAGAAAAGTACGATATATTTGCCGGTGAGTACACATACCCAACTGTTCACACTGAATGGACTCGAACTAAACCAACTGACGAATACTGGGAAGGATTATGTAATGGCTGGTCGCAAGCAAGTTCATCTTTTATAAATCCAAACCCTGTCTCAGTGAAAAACGCCGATGGAATAGTCATCCCATTTGGCTCAAGCGATGTGAAAGCACTACTTTCCTATTGGGTAGCATTGTTTGATACCACTGCCTTCACGAGCTACATTGGAATGAGATGCAACTACAACATCACATCACAAACTCAGTACCAAAACACTTCAGAATGCGCAGACATGAATGCAGGTGCATTCCACGTGGCAATTACAAATCAACTAGGCATAAAAGGCGCTGGTTTTGCTGCCGACATTGATCGTTCTATTATGATTTGGAATCAACCAATTGCAAAATATGATGCCAAAATACTATCAGAAAAGAAGAGTCAAAAACAAGGAGTAGAAAAAGAAGTTTTAATCAAAATGGTCATGTACTATAGTGATGAAACTGATCCTAGTAACGCAAAAATTCAACCAAGTTTGAAAGATGTATCATACGAATATTGGGTGGAAATCGATGCCAATGGAACTATAGTAGGAGGAGAATATACAACGTTTGATAGGCTTGATTTTGCTTGGAAATCAAAAACAAATCCATTTAGTGGATACATGTCACGTGTTAGAGATATCTATAATGCAGCCACGTATGCTGGAAGAAATCTAGGAGCAGTTGATACCAAGTCACAATTCGAAGGTCAACCGTCCACTTTGCTTGATCAAGTTGATGGCAAGTTTGAGCTTTCTGGGACATTCAAAGCTGGAGAGTCTCGTTTGTGGCGTATCAAACCAAAATCTGCTAAACGCATTGGTATCAAATTTACTGATGTTGATACATCTAAGACTTATGATACCATACGTATTTTTGAAGGAGAGAACGGACCTCTGAGGTCAGTTATTTCAGGAAAAGAACAAGAGAAGATAGTAGAAATCACAACTAGCGAAGTATACGTTTCGTTTACTTCAGGTTACGGCGGTCAAGCACGTTTTACTGCTGTGTATTACTCTACATGAGGGTAAATAAATTGTAACGTGAAAAGGCACCCATGTTAAACTCAAACATATTGGAATCAGTAGTTACCGATTATATTATTGGAAAACATGAGAAAACTTTCGTTCTTAAAGATTGGGAAGAGGAAAGGGTCTGTTCCAAGCTCACCTAGTTCTCCTCGATACTCACCGAGCTCAAGTCCTCGAAAAGATTCAAAATCACCAGAAAAACAAAATGGTAGACGACAAGAATCGACAGAATCAACAGCTAGCCAACATTTTCTGAACAGTATTGAAAGAACTTTTCCTGGTTTTGTTCATGATGAAAAACTCTATGCATCAACTACCTATGAGGACTATAATCCTAATTATGTGACAGATGTACTTACAGAAACGCAGCTACATGAAACATACTATAGCTTGTCTGCCCCAACGTCGCCTACTCTTTCGAATTATACATTACCACAACCATTGGAAATCAGCTCGGAAAACATTGACGAAAACGGCAACGCGAAAGATGACAGCAAAACAACAATACTTGATGACACTATACATATCAGCACTGCATCTACTGCAATGCAAACAGAAGACTATACTAATGTACTTGATGAGTCTACTCACGCATTGATTGAACAAATGAGAGAAGAGTTAAAACAACAAAAAGTTCAAATCGAGCAACAGCAGAACGAATTGTATGACTTGAAAATATTTAGGAGAAACATTTTGGCACTAGCTACCTTACCTCAGGAGCTGTACAAACGAGGAGTGGAATTAATGTATGACGGCTGGTTGGATGAAGAACCTAATCACAGTGCCCTACAACAAGGTCTAAAGTACCTGAGAGCTGGAGCAGATCTAGGTGACATTAATGCTCAATTTGAATATGGCGAAACACTTCTGCGGCACTGCAAAGGTAAGAAAGATGAAGAAGGGATGAAATATGTTCGGCTAGCTTACTCTAACGGCAATGCTAAAGCTGGAATATTCTTGAACAAAATGCGACAGTACAAAAAGTTTTGAGTTGTAAGTATTCGAAACCTTTGCAAACAAAGTACTGCATGTCGATTCTTGAGCGACTTGGACTAAAGTCGCGAGAATGAAGAAATATCACACGATGCAGACAACAAGCGATTCACCCTCGCAGTTGGCGGTGACATTGCAGAACTCACGTATGCCTATAGTGACAAGACAAAAGTATATACTTTTAATCACACTGGTGTCCCAAAAGCATTTAGAGGTAGAGGAAAAGGCGCTGCATTGGCAGAGGTATTTAAGAAGACTTTATTAACAATGTAGTATGCATTTAATTACGCCCTCGAACACGATTGGCGTGTGCGACCAACTTGCTCGTACTTGACAGATAGTTTCTTACCAAAATCGAACAAAAAGTATGACAATATTCTAGTAAAGTGATCAAACCAGATTCCATTCACTTTTTTTGTTACTTAGCAGTGGTGCCAGTGGATCGTAGATTTGTCCCACGTAGAAAAAATGTTTCTTCTCTATTATTACACTTTGGAAACGTACTGCACTTAGCGAAAAACTAAAATCTAATTGGTTGTTCGAAATTTCACCACTAATGCAAGACCATACCCCTCCGAATTTATCGTTCATTGATCTTCCAACGTGAAATGATCGTTGTGTGTAATCCTCTTCGTGCGTGCTTGAAATAGACCCGAATTTATCGTTTTTAAGTGTACTAATGGCCAAATTATAAAAGAACCGCTTTTGTTCGTCAGAAAGTCCCAAACCAAAGCCTTCTTTGACTTCCATTGTTTGCGTGGTAAACCGAAGACAAACAATGTCCCTGCAAACACGATTCGAACATTTATGCGAGTCTCTTGGCGTTGAGAAAGGTGTAGCGCAACAGTGGTGGCAAAAAATATCAGAACACTGCCAGGAAAAGCAACGATTCTATCACACGCTACAGCATTTACATAATTTATACAAAGTTTTCGAAAAGAACAAAGAAAAATTGAGAGTGCCACCTAAAAACGAGTACATTATAGATCTATGTATATTTTTCCACGAGTACTTGAACAATTAAATAATTACTAATAATACAAGCGTAATATATGAACCAACACGTGGAGACAACGAGGACAAAAGTGCAGAAATATTTTTAGACTTCGCAAAGAACACAAATCTCTCTCAAACAGACATAGACTATGTCAAGAAGATCATTCTAGCCACCAAGAACCACATGAGTCACAGAGATCTTTCAGAAGATGAGAACTGGTTATTGTTTGTGTTCTTAGATCTTGATTTGAGTATTTTAGGTGCTCCACAAGAGGAGTATATCGAATATGCCAAAGCAATTCGCCAAGAGTACATACACGTTGACGATGAAACGTTTAGAAGGGAACGTGGTGCGTTCTTGAAGAGATGGTTGGCAAGGGGACAGGAAGGATTATATCTGTATTATACCACACCAATGAGAGAGTTATTCGAAGCCGCCGCAGCTAGAAACTTGCAGTTTGAGCAAGAAAAGCTTTGTATGGGTCTAATGTAAATTAAATTGCATTTGCCAACAAATGAACGCACTTACTGCAGATGTATAAGGCAGCCATAAGTCAGCGATTATATTCGAAAAGCTCACCTCTTACCTCTACAATAGTAACATATGTAAAATCTAAAGTGTATGTTAATTGTAAGCTCAACTTGCACATTGTAATTTTTTCAAATTATTTCCAACACTTCCCTCTAACCATGTCAAAGCGTGGACGTGAGGTTACAGACGACCCACAAGCACGTAAAAAAACAAAACTCGATGGCCAATCACTCCCAACGTACAGGGAGGGTGCAATTATTAGAGTTAAACTGAAAAACTTTATGACATACGATGATTGCGAATTTGAACCAGGACCAGGTTTGAATCTGGTTCTGGGACCAAACGGTACCGGAAAGAGTTCCATTGTTAGCGCCATTTGCGTAGGACTCGGATTTAACCCAAAGGTTTGCTATTCGTTGTCGCGCACTAAAATTTTAGTTGTTGGGAAGAGCCAGTAAAGTCAAAGACTACATCAAGAAGGGAAAGAAGAGCGCATACACAGAAATAACACTTTACAGAAACGGAAAAGATCCCATTGTCGTTAAACGTTCTTTCAAAGAAGCAGGAGATGCGCAACACACCGATTGGAAGATTAATGGCAAAACTCACACCTCCGAAAGTGTCCAAAACCTCATGAAGAAGCTTAATATTCAACTCGAAAACTTGACACAATTCCTTCCACAAGATCGTGTATCACACTTTGCATCACTCGGACCAGTCGATCTTTTGAAGCAAACAGAAGAAGCCGTACTGGAACCAAGAATTCTAGAACTACACAAAGAACTCACGCAAATGAAAAATGAATTCCAAACGAAACATACAAAAGTTGATGAGTACCAACGTAGTATTGATACGCTAAAGAAGAAAAATGAAACTTTGGAAAAAGACGTTGAGCGATTTAAACAAAGAAAAAAGCACGAAGAGCGTGTAGAACAACTTCAACTCAAGAAACCGTTCATTGTATTCAATGAACTGCAACTACAAGGAAGAAAGGTAAACAATCTGCTCTGCATGTTAATAATTTTAGAAACGTGAGGAGTTAGCCGATGCTAGAAAAGCGTTGGAAATCTTTGATGCCAAGTTGAATCCTATTATGGACAACATTGAAGAACTCAATGCTAAACTACAAGACTGCAACCAAGAAATTAGCAATCTAAAGCAGGAAACAAAGAATACTGAAGATAATTTCCAAAAAATTATCGAGAAGGTTTGTTCACTTTATGTACGCTAACAATTATAGAAAAACAAATGCAATGCCGCAGAAGATGAAGAACGAAACAAATTCAACCAGATAAAGAAGAGAATAGCAGATCAAGAGAAAAGAATTGCAGGAAGACAGAGACAAATTCAAGAAGCGAAAACCAAAATCGAAAACCTCAAATTCGATCCTCAACAACTCGATGCTGACATCAAAGAGAAGAACGAAGAGAGTAGAAAGGTTAGTTCACGAATACGATATTGACATTGATAGTGTGAAAAAGATTATGAAGAAAAACAAACTGAACGTGCAGCAGTAGACAAGAAAATTGCAGATCAAAGGCGTGACTTGAAAGAGGCACAACAGGATTTACAAGATATTGATAATGTTAAACGTAATCGCTTCAAAATCATTGCACAAAAGTCACCAGACTCTGCTGCTATGTACGAATATTACAACAAGAACAAAACTCAGTTCAAGGGAACGATATACTTTTTACCATTGGAAATCGATATCAAGGAGCAAGTATATGCATCGTATCTGGAACTACAGTGCCCTGACTGGCTCTTAAAGTCATTTGTTTGTACCGATCGCGAAGATCGTAACAAATTTTCTGAGGAGGCAAAAAGAATGGGCAAAAATGATATCAGTATCGTTACTCGTGATGTCTCAACAAGCGAACCAGATAGAATTGCAGATATCAAGGAACTCAAGAAGTATGGTATCACTTGTTGGTTGGATGAAACCTTCACAGCACCACAAATCATCAAAGATGTAATGATTGATAATGCTCAACTTCATAGAGTGGCATGTGGAACTGATGAAACAGCCAAGTATATTGATGAAATCAAAAATGTAGTAGATAATATTTTCACACCACGTCATCAGTACGCATCAAGAAGAAGTAGATACTCTAGCGATATTTCATCACGTGTAACACCACTTCGCGTGGCAAAATTGTTCATTGGTACTGACATGTCAAGAAGACAATCAGTAGAAGCACGAATGTCTGAAATCAGTGGAAAGATCAAAGAACTAACTGATGAATCGAATGCTGCACAACAAGAAGAACAAAAGTTCTTGAATCTCAGAGAAAAGGCAAGATTGGCAAAACAAGCTCTAGAGAAGAGAAGAACCAACTACACCAAGGCAAAATCAGATCTTGCTGTATTGGAACGAGAATTAGAGAAAGAAAAAGTTCAAGAGTCAATTGAAGACAAGGAAGCGTTATACAATCAAAAGATGCGCAAAATCAACACCGAGAAAACAAAATTCTCGATTCAACTTTGCAAAGAAATGGAAAAGCAAGTTAACAAGCTCTATAAAATCGATGTAACCCATCTACGTCGAGCACAAGCACGCAGAAACTTGGACGAAGCAGAAAGGCAGAAACGAGAAGTAGAAATGGAGCGAGCAGAGTCAGCAAGACGTGAAAAAGAGTTGGACAAAGAGGTGGAAATGATTAAAAGAGAAATGGTCGAAAAGAAGGCTCAAGCGACAACAGCACGTAGAGAGTTCCAACAGAAATACGGCGAAGTTAACATTGATGAAATGCTCATGAGTCTTCCAGACGATATTCAATCAATCAACGAGGAGATCAGAGAACAACAGCAAAAAGCAGCAGCCATCTACAACGACCCATCCGTATTGGTGTTGTACGAACAACGTAAAGCGGAAATCACTGAAAAAGAAAGACAATTGAACACAATGCAAGAATCTCTAGATACAATGGATGAAGATATGAAGCGAAAACAACAAGAATGGG
>JAESGV010001202.1_pt1 | contig 10968 bp, 4 predicted proteins | sample 9269781 | NCBI WGS metagenome assembly JAESGV01 (sample SAMN15741586, study PRJNA653496) | algae metagenome | isolation source: Tildeniella torsiva UHER 1998/13D and co-occurring heterotrophs from... | place: Slovakia: Slovak Paradise National Park, Hrabusice, Kosice Region | collected 2000-01-01
TCCACGAATGCGATGCATTTGACAGTACGCATTTTCTTCTCGTTCTCGTAAATCTTTTAGATCGTATTCGTATCCTACCCAATCGTAATCGTCGTGCCATGGTATCATATTACAAACATCGTACGCGGAAAGTCCTTCTGCAACTGAAGTGACAAGTTTCGAAGCATAGTTTCCACCTTGGACGTGGAAGTAATCATCAAAATCATCGTTTGTGACCATCTTTTTCGCACTTGCAATTTGCATAATATCTTCTTCTGTCTCTTCGTCATCGTTTTCAATGGCATCGTACAAGGATTGCGATAATCGTAGTGATGTGTTCTTGTGTGCTTCTTCTTGTAGTTCTTGGTTTCGTAATTGTAGTTGCGCGACTTGTTGTCGTAATAGTTCTGTTTCTGAAGTGTTCTCGTCTAACTCTTTCTGTTTCGGTTGTATTTTTTGTGCAGAATCTATTCGAACTGGTGGAGGTGGTGTTTGTTGTGGTAAAGAGCGGTGTTGCTCTTGTATTGGTTTTGGTGGTAAAGTACGAACAGGTGCCATGTTTTGTGAACTATTTGATGTAGAAAGTGGTCGTATGCCCTGTGGTGGTGGAGGTAATTTTCTCGTAACAACCTCTGGTGAATCTGGCGTTTCTGGTGTTTTAAATGAGTCTAACGAGAAGTGTATTGCACCTTTGTGTGCTGTACCACCGATTGCTTTCAAATCTTCCTCCTCTTTTGCGTCAGCGTTTACGTTGGTGTTGTACTCTTCTCTGTCCAATTCCTTGAGTTTGTTCCGCCAAGCCATTCTCTTCTTATGCAAAGTTTGTGTTGTAACGCAAGTAAACTGAGATATCAAACTTGCATAGCGTTGTAGTACTGCAGAGAATTGTGAAATACACTGCGTGATACAAATACATGGCACTATATTGTCAAAGTTTGACAAAAGACAGAACGTGTAACATCTGTTTAAGTGCGTAAGAAGTCACTTTAAATTAGATTGTCAGAACACCATAACATACAAGTCACTGGATAACAGTTACAACTACGATAGGCATCAATTTGATCAGCTATTCTGCGATTAGAGATTTAAAAGTCAAGAAAGGTGGTACCAGAATTTTATGTTATTCGTGTGTCCACCTGGCACAGGGAGCAAAGGTGTGTTGCTGGTAGCTGCAAACACAGATGGTTGTTCTCCAGCAAAAATCATTCCAGGTGTTATCTACTTGCTGATTAAAGAGGTGCAAAGCGGTGCTATTTTCTTTTTCTGAGCATAAGGTTTCTGATGCGCCAACTGCCAGTGATGTTATGACGACGTTACCACACAAAAGTTAACACAACAATGCCCAAGCTCGTTACATCATGGAAGGTACGCTAGTTTCTCTTGTTTAATTGTTTGTAGGACATCGCTGATAAAGTTACAACTGATGACTTTACATTCGATATTAAGAGCTACGACACGTAATATATTTTCCTATTCTCTAATACTTTAGCCAATTCCAACTCATCAACCAACTACTCAGTAACAATGACCTCATCAGTGCTCGCAAGCAAATGGAAGGTATTCTTGAGTTGGATATGATTCTAGCCTGTCCTATGTCTACAAGTTTCTTCCTTGGTTTTTTGAAACAAGAATTGAACTCAGAAAACCTTGAATGTTATCTTGATATTACACTCGTTCAAGATTTCGCAGAGGTATCGATGAAGACAGCAGAGTTTGAGTTAACCCAACTCGAACTCAACACCAATACCAAGGCCGAAGAAACAGCAGAATTCAGAGCAGGTATGCAACGCGTACAAAACTTTTTCCACAACTACATTGGAAAAGAGGCCAAGATGGAGATCAATATTCCTGCGTTATCGCTAGAAAAGGTCACTACGTTGTACACTAGAGCTATGGAGTTGGTCAAAACTCACGACAAAGAGATCCAAGAGCTACGTGATTCTGGTGCTGAGGAGATTGTCATCCAAAGACACCATTTGGAAAACTTGAGAGAACGATCAGCACTAGTTGACGAATGCATGAAGAAGCTTAGAAACGATTTACGCGTCAACTTGATGGACCCATTCAAGAGATTTTTACAAAGTCACCAATGGCATGAGGCATTTTCATGGTTTGCGTCAAGTACAGACGAAGGTTTGCAAGTGAAGAAGAAAGTCATGGCATCAAACTTTGGTGGTGTTGTTATCAACCAACAACGTTGGACTGCACTGAGAGAACCTCGTCATCCAATTGCTGTAGTCACAGAAACATTGGAAAACTTACTGGTATTGTTCAGACAAGGAGATTGTTGGAAGATCGAAAATGGAGTGATCTCTTCCAATATCAAAACCGTGGTTAGTCATATTTGCAATATGAATCTCATTAGCGAGTCATACAACGAGTTACAGTCCGTTAACTTGGATTTGTTAACAAATGACTATGAGCGTATGGCGTTCTGGGTTATGGTCTACAACGCTACCGTGTTGATGACTACAGTTACAGCCGAAGGTATTCCATTGGCGTTAATTGATCGAGTTGTCTTCCCATGGAAGATCAAAGTCGAGGTTAATGGTATGCTATTCTCATTATGGGATATCAAGAACGCTTTGTTACGTGGTCGTGACAATCAAATCCGCCACACAGTGTTGGGTAAGTCTATGAAGCAGAAAGACCCAAGATGGAAGTACGCAATTCAAGATTACAAGAAGCATGGTTTAGTACCAGTTATGCCATTCTTACTTGCCGATACATCTTCCAAGCAGAGTCCAAGAGTAAGAGTACTACAACCAGTTAGCTTTATCAAAGATCTTGATGACATGATCAACGACTACCTTACTCATCACGTCGTTGAGAAGAATGGCGTATCTACAATTCCAAATCGTCTCCACGAGTTGAAAGTAGATATGAAAAATGCAGCAGGTGTCATCAACTTTGTCAAGTACAGATTAGAGTCACAAAAAAGCAACCAATTTGTGTTTGCCAAACCCGAAGAAGCAGTACTATCTTTTGAGTGTGCAGTAGAGCCAAGGTGGTTGAATATTCTAGTAAGAGAACAATCTGAGGCAAGACTACCAACAACATCGGCAGTCGTAAAAGAGGAAGCAAAGCCTGTGCAAAAGACAGAGCGAGAGAAGTCAAGTGTTCAGATCCCTGTCAGCACCCAACCTGTACAACAAACAACATCAGTAGCAGCTGACAGCAAACCAGAGAAAGTGAACCAAAAGTCAGAATCTTCTAAGAATTGCTGCATGATGATGTAGACATTGGAGTAAATTATCCATGCAATTTGCTCAAAAAGAGTTATTAAACAAGACTTGTTGTTCTTACCTTTGTGTTTTAACACTTTTCTCTTATTGTAAGCAGGACAACCAAGGCTTCAACAATTTTTCACTGCAACAAACATGAACCCAGGAGGCAACAAGTCGCGTCAACCATCGCGTTGTGTTTTTAGTAAGAATAAAACATGTCTTTTAACAACTTTTTTTTCAGTCGGTAACATTGCGTACGATGCAACAAAAGAACAGCTACAGAATATTTTCAAAGAAGTTGGACCCATCGTTAACTTTCGTATGGTTATAGATCGCGACACTGGAAAACCAAGAGGTTACGCATTTTGTGAATATAAGGACGAAGCGAGTGCCTTGAGCGCGATGCGAAATTTAAACGGAAGAGATCTAAAGGGACGTACCTTGAGAGTCGATTTCGCAGATAATAACAAGATCAATATGCCAGACGATGAGCCTACACAACCAACACGCGGAGGCGGTGGTGGTTCTTCTGGTGGAAATCGTCCACGCGATCAATACGACGGTGGTAATCAAAATAGAGGTGGATACGATAGAACTTCACCACCACGACACGGTTATGACGAACCTCAAAGACATTTCCAACCACAACCTTCATATGGAGGATACGATAACGCACCACCAAAACAAATGTCGCCTCCACCACAAGATAACGACCCTATTCGTACCGCGCTACAACAAGTACCACAGATGCAAATGTACGATGCTGTATCACAAATGAAAAATCTTGTTTTGACAAACCCAGATAGAGCAAGACAAGTTTTCGCACAAAATCCAACTCTTGCAATTGTCATGTTGCATTGTCAAGACATTCTTGGAATGATGAACCAAAACCCAGAGCCAGCAAACGCTCCATACGGCCACCCACCACCAATGCAACAACCATATGGACAAGCACCACCACAAGAATATGGCCAACCACAACCATACGGAATGCCAGCACAACCACCAACTCCAGAAGCTGAGCAACTCAAGCAGATTTTGAGTCAAATCACACCACAACAACTTCAAGCGATTCTACAGCTTGGTCCACAACAATTGGAACAATTAGATCCAGTACAAAGACAACAGATTATGTTTATTCAACAACACGCCTCAAACTTGGCTAGTTCTATCCGTAAATAAATATTTTTTATTCTAATATAACAAGTAAATCTTCAAATTGCTACTGATGATTGTGTTACTGTTGTCATTGCTCTGTCTAAATCTTGCAACGTAGTTTGCAGTAACACTTTCAACTGTTCATCATCAAAGTCGTCATGCTCAAACTCATCAAACGACTCTTTAGAATCAATCTCATTTTCAACATCAAAACTCTCTTCTGGATAATCCAAATCCAGCCTTGGTGATTCCACCGGTGATCGGTGAATAAGAACGTACGGCTTTTCTGGAGCAACACTAATCTTAATTTGAGCAATAGGTTGCTTTACTCCCTCTTTCAAATTTACTGATCTGTTCTCAAGATGATACCAACCATCAATACGATCTAGACCATACGCTAACATGCCTAAATCTACTACACACTCTCCAATTAATCTATCTTTTCCAGTTACACCAGACTTGTGCCATACTTGAAACACGATACTATCTACTTGTCTCGTTAATGGCAGTGTAATGTAACTATTCCACTCTGGGTTAACAGTATCGTATACTACTTCTGTTATTGCTCTTACATGTCCGTTATCAATTCTTTGTTTGAGTAAATGTGTAGGAAACAATCCAGATGAAGCAACGTGTTCTGTACTTGCATCAAATTTGTCTCGAAATGTTAAAACTTTAACATAACATGACGGAAGAATAGGACTTGCACTCCATGTAGTTGTAATTGCTGGTAAATGATACGCTCGTTCAATACAAATTCCTAATTGATTGATCACTTGCACTTCATCGTCATCGGATGGTGTACTTGATACTTCACTTTTTTCATCTACTGAACTTGTTTGTGTTTCTACATTTTCTGTAACTTCAGAAAGATCTAGACGTTTCACAACTGGAGATTTTTTGGTATGCCTTGGTGATACAGTAACCACCTCTTCAACTCGTCTCCGACTTGGCGTTTGTGGTTCTTCAATAACTGATCTGATATCATTTTCTTCTGTTATTTTGAATCGTGTATCAAATTCATCCATTGTAATTTCAGGTTCACTTTCGATATCTATGTCATTGATTTGTTCTTCCACTTTTACACGATCATGGTATCCCATTCTTTCCAAATACTCTTGCGTTGCATTTTTCGATAACGTTTCACACATGACTACCACTCGCACGAAACCATTTGTCAAATTCTCAGAGTTGGGATTGATGAGTGGAACAAGTCCAGAAATTAACACTTTTCCCTTGTTTGATGCTTGTCGTTTGTACATGAGTTGCGACATGTCAACATATGCTGTTCCCAAGTACAATTTTTCTCGTTCTTCTTCTCCTAGTGCAACGTGTAGATCAATGGAAAGTTTTTCACACATTAATCGATTCACAAAGGCTGTATCCAGAATACGTTTTCTCTCCACAGAGTGATTCAGTTGTAATTTGTTGACAATATTTGATGTCGAGTACTGTCTACTCTCTATGCGATCGCGATCATAGAAACGATACGATATCGTGTATCTACACTCAAAAACATCTTTCATGAGTAAATACTGTGGTGTAATCGCTCGTAACGTTTCTTGTGGGATTTTGATATCTTCTACTACAATCATAAAGCGACAAACATCAGGTATAGTATCTGGTTGTTCTACAGTTCGAGTGTCGTCTGAAAAGAGTAGTGATTTGGTACGATCGTCTAGTTGGATAGATATCTCTACAGCTCCTACTGTATTCGCGTCAAATGCACTTTGTAGATTACACCAATCGTTTATGCCAGCAGGTGAACGTATCAATGGGAATAGTGGTACTCTACATTCAGCTAGTAATACAACGTTAGATGGAACATGACCATCACGATCTTTGATGACTCTCTCTCTTGGTATATGATGATACAATGCAAACGTAGCTTCTGCTTGATCAAAATGATCATAAACATTCTTATCAAATATAAAATCAATTCGTTTCTGATAATTCCAAACGGGAAAGTGAGTTGTTGCCAAAATATCAGTACTGTACTCGCTCTCTCGATCACGTTCTGCAGGAAGTATATTTTCATATACGATACGAGGGTTGACACCTGTTTGGCAACTCGTTTCCAATGAAGACTTTTTCCATGATTCTTTCAGACTTTTAAGTACTGCTTGTGCGGCTCGTTGTAGTCCTGTTGCACGAATCACTTTTACGGTTATAGTAGCACGATTTCCAGGTGATTTATCTGGAGAAACATGTTCTGGTTCTTTTCTTGTTACTCTTCTTTGCGATCGTCGCATAAGTCGATTTTCATATTCGTCGTCACTATCATCAGAAGAGTCGTTTTTGTGTATCATATTATTATCATAAAGAACCTCATCATGCATGGATGTATTAACGTTTGGTTCAGGCTTGTGAGGCTCATCATACTGATTCTCAGGTACATACGCTACTGCTGATCGTGGAATAGCGACAGGTCGGTACCGTTTCCATCGTCTATAGTATTGCTGTATCGTTAATGCTGCTTTCTGCGCCGTTGTTAACCTATTAATCTGTCCTTTTGAACCAAACGCCAACATCAAGTTCAATCGTGCGACAGGAAGGTCCGTCAACGGATCGTTAAAGATTGCTTGTCCATGGAATGAAATTACAGGCATATCTTCTCCTCTATTCAAGTACAAAGGATCTTTGCTCTCATCATCTTGGAAAAGATCTGGGTGAGTAAACGCTTCAAAGAATGGCCGTAGTGAAATGGGAAATATTCCAAAATACGAATTGTCTTCCTTGTTGTGCAACTCTACAACTAGACTATTTTTTCCTAGTGTTGGAACAAATTCTGATGGATCCAAATTGTCCAAAATGATCATTTCACATGCGTCTATAGTCGTTGTACTATTTTCTGTCAAATCAAATTCTTTCACAATCCGTGTTTCTGGTTTGTTATCTAGTGACACTTTGTATTTGAGCACGAGTGATGTTGCTTGGTTGAACGCTTTCTTTGTGCTGGTAAGTCTACCATTCAGAATATGTAACAGTATCCTATATTGTGGCCTTCGAACGTGAACATGATGGTGTTTGTGTTTCTTCACTTTTTTAGATGGACTCTCTGGTGTTTTTTCTCGTTTCATTACTCGTCTAGGTTGCACTCGCTCCACCTCTTCATCGCTAGATTCTACATATCGTGTTTCTTTGATCACTCGCCGTTTCGGTGGACTTTCTGGTTCTGGTATTTTGACCTCTGTAACAGGCTCCTCTACTGGCTTTACATTCTGTTTAACTCGCTTTGCGTACTCATGAAACTTGTTTAACCTCTCAAAGCTATCGTCTTGTAAAATGGTTGGGGACAGAGGTGAATTTGATCTGGAGCTAGTTGTTGATACTGATGGTGAGAAGCTTTCGTCTACAGCGATCGGCTGCCGTACGAAATTGCTGTTAATTCTCATGCTAGGATCTAGTGAGTACTCACGATTCAGTGTCAATACAACATCGTCAACTGGATCGATAACAACATGTTCTTCTTTCTCTCTTTCGTTTCCAAAAGCGTCCATATCTTGACCTAGTGAATGGACTTTTGTTAATAATTCGTCAATATCATTATGAGTGTCTACTGGTACTCGTTCGTAAGTGAGAACTGTAGGTGGTGAATGTGGAGAAGGTACTTGACCATGCTCCTCAGTTTTTTGTTGTGTTGGTTTTTGTACTTCTGCAACGACTTCTGTTGGTGGTTTTCGCTCATGTAAATCAGTTTTCAGTCTATGTGCTCGTATTATTTCCTGATGTTGTGATAGTCCTTGCAACCGAGGTGGCATTGGTGTGTCTGATGGGATTTGCGACCCTAGTGAAGCAAATGCCTTAAAATATGTTACACTTAGCGACAATTTGATTTGTCCAGCTTTCTTATTATCTACAAGTACCGCGAACCATCTGCAATGGTTAAAAAAAACGGATGCTATTACGTACGCGGTATTGATGGGATGTTGTCTATCAACTTTTCCTAGTGGTACCAAAACCTCACCGACATGGCTTGTTTCGAATCCATCTTTAACGCATACATTCAATTGTAGTGCTTTCGCGCCTAAAAAATACTGCGTAAGTCAAAACTTTTGAAATATTTCTGATATTACTGTTGAAGTATTTGTGTAATGTCTCATCTGCACATGTTACAGGGAATCGTATCGCTACGTCAGATAGATTTCGTATCTGTTCTTGTGTGTGAGAATCTGGTGGTATTAAACTTGGCGATACTCTGCTTTCTCCCCACCATCTCGCACTAACGAGTATGCGTAAATTTTGAAAAAGTTTTTGGTATTCTCCTATCCATTCCAAACAATGCACGCGTAAAAGCACTTCACCGACAATCACTCCGTTTACATCAGGTGGAAGGCTTGATCCTAGAATTGGTTGGTCAATTACGTTCGCTACTGTTCGATCGCGTGTTAAATTATCTGAACGAAGCTCATTAACGTCTCCTAGCATTGGCGCCTAGATACCAAGTTTGAATTCTTTTGTAAGTCTTCCAGTTGGCCAGCATCAACCTAAAATTTTGAACAAAGCAAAATAGGATGAACCCACACAATCCTCAACAAAACGACTACAACCTTTATAATCCACAATACACAGGCGCGATCAACGGAGGCGACCTACAAAGACTTCAACAAGTACCAAACGCGTTCCAATTTAATCCACACCCTCACGAACCAATTTCTGCGAACGCTTTCGAAAACGCTCTTTTATCGCAAATATCAGAAAAACGTACGGTGCAAGATCAACCACCAAATGGACTAGTCTCACCAAAGGCTCTAAGTCCTGCAACAACTCTACTCAGACAAGAGTCACCTAAAGTTCTACAAGCAGAACCACCAAGAATCTTACCACAAGAAGTTAAGATTGTACCAAAAGAGACAAGTGCTCGATCAAACACATTCAGACAAGAAATTACGGAAAACGATTTTACATTTCACTCAAAATACGGCCAGAACTTGCCATCGGATACACCTAGATCGCAAGTTAACAGCAACACGATTACATACTATCAAACTGATCCAACTTTTAACGCCGGAAAAGTCATCACAACCAGCAACAACTATTTGCTTTGGGGAATAAGAGGTGGGCTACTACGTGTATTCCACAAATTCAACTGTAAGAATGCTGTCATGAAGGGACACAAACAACAAGTAACCGACGTCAAATTTTACCACAACCAATCCAATTTTGCAGTAAGCGCGAGTAGAGATCGCACTTTGATTCTATGGGAAGTTAGCGAAAAGAAGACTACTCCACCAGTAGAGCCATCAACAGAACAAAACCCAGCACCCACTAAGGACGCAGGATTGGCCTACAAAATTCAACTTTATGTACAACAGTCCACAGATCAAACGCACAGATTCTTCAAGCGGATTGAGTGGCAACCTAGGCGCGATGCTAGAATTTTGTATGCTTTATCCAGTCTCAATGAGATCCTCGCAATCAATTTGGACACGCTAATGGCCAACGCAACACTGGTTAACGACATCCGGTTCGTCCAATTGACCAACGAGACTGAAGGTGTTACAGTACTTCACAAAGGAGAAGATGAAACTATTAACGATATTCGATTCTCAACTGACGTCAACTCGGAATTATTTGCTGCGGTCACCCAAAACGGCAAGATTTTGATCTTCAACACGTCAACTATGACAAAGGTCTACGAGCAAACACTGAATGCAAACGTACCTCTATGGAGCGTTCACTTCTGTGGTTCCAAGGTACGACCCAAGCTCTACAACTCGATCGTTACTGGCTCAAACAACAATAACGACTACACGCTTTGGAAATTCCCAGATCGCAATTTCACAGGAGAAGGCCTTATCGAGAAAGTTCAGTCTATTTCGATCGTTTCATCGAATACTGACCAAGAAACTCCTCAAACCTACACCAACACTGTCGAGTTGGATTCGTCATCAGCATGCTTACTAGTAGCAAACATTGAGACACCAACTCTTTTCACACTATACCTGGACGAAGATCGCTTCACGCGCATCGCCGAGTATGAAACAAACTACCCAGTAGTTAGTTTCAAGTCAATGACAAAATTTAATGAACAAGACAAAAACTATACCGTTGGAGTCTTCTGCTTGGAGACTGAAGCTGTTCAATTGGTAAGCGTTACCACCAATGACATTTTATCGGACACTCCAACAGTAGTCAAACCTCAAAAATCACCACGAAGAGAACCTGCAAAACCAAAAGTACAACAAGCAAAGCCACAAGTTGCTCAAACTGCGCCTCAACAACCTCCTCAACAAATTCAACCACAACCACAGCAAGTTCCCAAACAACAATCTCCACAACAAGTCAAGCAACCTTCTCCTCAACCACAACAATCTGCACCTACCACGTCGAACGAACCACCACTCTCTGGTTCTGCTGATCTTAGAATCTTGTTGAAAGAATTCCAGAAAATGGAGAAGAGAATCACCGATAAGATGGAGGAAACCATTGAGAAGCAAAATCAAAAACTATTTGACGATCTCTATCAACGTTTGGAACGCGAACGTCTACTTCGAGTCAAAGAAGAAAGACAAAAGCAAGAAGAACTTTTGGACACCATCGCCAAGGCCATTTCACAAGATATTCCAAACGATGTTGTTGGAATTATCGAAGAACGTGTTGT
>JAESGV010001203.1_pt1 | contig 10964 bp, 9 predicted proteins | sample 9269781 | NCBI WGS metagenome assembly JAESGV01 (sample SAMN15741586, study PRJNA653496) | algae metagenome | isolation source: Tildeniella torsiva UHER 1998/13D and co-occurring heterotrophs from... | place: Slovakia: Slovak Paradise National Park, Hrabusice, Kosice Region | collected 2000-01-01
GATTTCACGTATTTTGTTTGCTTTGCTTTTACTAATTGGTCTTTCTTCAAAATTTTGCAAGCATACTGCGTGTTTGTCGTTTTCTCAGTACAAAGTCTGACTTGTCCAAATGCTCCCTCACCAAGCACTTGACCAAAATCAAACATATCCTTGTGAATGTTCGATGAGTCGATAGCCGACATGTTAGCTCTGGTTGAGCTCGAAAACACTTAGCTAATATCAGAAACGCGCGGGGATTACAATCTTTGTGACTGTTATATGAGACTGTGTCATACTTTATGAGCGACAAGGCAGAAGATATTGAACAAGAAGAACCTACAGAAGAGGAGGTTCTAAACTATGCGAAATGGCTTGGTCTAGATCCAGATGCAGACCAAGACCTGTTCTGGATAGCTAATGAGGGTATAAGAGCTCCATTGCCACCAGGATGGAAACCAGTGTAAGCGCACTTTTAGCGCTAACAGCTTTTATAGAAATGAAGATGGTCAGATGTACTATTTTAATTTTGAAACTGGCGAGAGTATTTGGGACCACCCACTTGACTCGCACTACAAAAACATGGCAGACGAGCACTTAATTCGAAAACGAAGAAGTTCATTAAAGTCGCAGCAAAATAACCAGGCCTCGGTGCTGGACAAAAAGAAAAAGAAAAAGAATGTTAACGCAACACCCGCAGTTAAACTCAATCCGCTCTCATCATCGCTCGGCAAACCAGAGTCAAAGAAGAAATCAATGTTATCGGCAGCACTTGGAAAGTTTTCGAAACCATTTGTTGGAGAATTGAACGAGGAAAAAACTGTTGTAACCGCAACAAATGGTGTGGACATAGACAGACTATCCGTTCGCCCATCATCCTCACCAAGGTTTCGCGACGAGAGTGACGACGAAGATGGCGAGATAAATTTCGGAAAACCGTCATTGACACAACAAGCGTTGCGCGTGGCACAGTCCAGTAAAAACAAAGACCACGACAAACTCGCTGATCAAATTAAAGAGCTGAACCAACAAGTGGCGCAGTTGCAAGAACAATTAGCGAAAAACAAAATTGAAGTGGAAAAAGTAAATTCAGAAAAAGAAACAATATTAGGCGAGAAAGAAAAACTGTTAAAACAAAAACAAGATGCAGCAAACGATGTAGATTCAGTGAAAAAACAAGTAGAATTGGTGAAGCGAGAGGCAGATGCTGCAAAACAACAAAAAGAAAAGCTAGAAACCGACATCGAACACTTGCAGGATACAAACACGGAATTAGAACGAAAACAGGCGTTGTTGCGCGAGAACACACTCGATGAAATCGCACGATTAGAAAAAACAAAACAAAACATCGAAGATGCCGTTCTTAAAATACAATCCCAACGCATACAAGCAGAAGCAACCAAATCAGCACTGTCAGCAGATATCGTCAAATTAGAAAGTGATGTAGAGGTGGCAAGAGAGCGTTCCAATCGCATGATCACACAAGTAGAACGATTAAATGAAGAAAAAATCGATTTGGAAGTTTCGATCAATAGCTTGAAACGAAAATATGAAGAAACAAAACTCGATGCAGAGCAAGTCGAGCATGAACAATCACTACGCAGTTCGACTTCAGAATTAAGAAAAGAGGAAGACATTCTTCGACGATCGATTGAAACAATGAACTTTGAACAAAAGAATTTGTTATCTGCACGGGAGAGCGAAGTACACGAATTGGAAGAAAAGATTGAAATTTTGAGTAAAAATGTACGAGCCTTAGAAGATCAGAAACGCATCCTCGTTCAAGATGAACAAAACGAAAAAGCAAGAATTGGGCGGGAAATGGACATTTTGTTAACAAACAAAGCAAAAGCACAAATTTCTGTGAACACGCTGACTTCACATTTGGAAACGCTGGAACATGAACGAAAAGAGTTATCAGAAGAAATTAACAAGTTGTTAACTGAGAAGCAAATCCTACTAGGAGAGAACAAGTCGTTAAAAAGTCAGAACCAAGAGTTACAAGATCAAATCGTTACTATGCAATTAGAAACAACGAAAAAGATGCAAGAAGCAGATTCTGATACTGCCATCATGAATGAAAAACTGGCAAGTCAACAACAACAGATTTTCCAGTTACAGAATCGTATTCTAGAGTATCAACACGCAGAATCAAGGTCAACTGAACAAAGAACGATCAAAGAACGTGAAGTTGAAGATTTAGAATCTAGACTCCGACAAACAGTTGATAATCTCGATCGCGCTCAAGATGAGAATCAAACACTACGTGAGTTGATCGTCAATCTTCGGAATCAAAAGATGAATGGCGTAGATTCTCCACAAGAAAAAGACCCTTCTCCAATCGAAGAAAAGAAAGAAACATTCGAACTAGATACTGATTACTCAAAATGGCAACATCACGCCATGACAAAAATTAAAAATGAAAAAGATAAACTACGACGAGCAAAAGATTTTGTTCGGGAAGAGAAGGAGGAGATCAAACAAAAACAAAAAATGTTAGAAAAGGCAAGAGAAGAGTGGAAAGCAGATGTTAGTGAAATGTCCAAACAATCAAGTTCGCATCAAGCAGATAGAATCTTAAGAAGTGTTAAAAACGTGTTAGAAAAACAAGCGTTACGGTTAAACGATGATATCAAGCAATTAAATCGGATACAACGGTGGATAGTCCTACGCAGAGAAAAGTTAAAACTATTAGAGGAAAAAGTATTACACAAGAAACGAGGTGACAAACATGATGATTTTTCGATATCACCAACCTCGTCAGTTGGTTCACGATCGACATCTGTTGCATCGTCTACACCTTCTGCGATCTCAAGTGTCTCTTCCATGTCGTTCATGTTATCAGACGAAGGAACTGATAAACCAATACAACAAGAAAGATTGCATCAACACCATCATCATCATCAAGTTACACCTCTGGAGAGTTACGGCGATATAGGAAAGATTCTTATGAATATAGAAAATGAAATTTCTGATATACATAACAAGATCAAAACTCATATTAGTAGAACAGGTTCTCGAGCTGGTTCGTTGATATCGCCTCGTGATCATATTGAAATGGAACAAATGGCACGACCTACAAGTTCCAACTTTGTGTTTCCACATTATCATGCTTTCCGCTCTACAACGCATAGTGTTGATTTGGATCGATATTCAAGGAGACCTAGTACAGATGAAGTGCTAAGTGCAAAGTGGGATCGATACTTTGATGTAGATAGATATAAAGGGCCAATACCTGATCACAACAAGTTGCTCGAGTTCCAGAAACAGCTATGTAGGTGGAGCGAAGAGCGAGATGTAGAAAGAGATATACTTACTGATCATGCCAAGTGGCTACGGATGTTTCAACAAGAACTATCAGTAAATGTAAAATAATTGTACAGCTGTTTGTAATACTAGCTTCTAATTAAAAACAAACATGTGGCTTCTAAGACGGACAACACCAGACAAGAAAGAGGAACCAAAACACGTAGACAATGGTGTAGAGACACTCAAAGATAAACTCGCAAAGATGCAGCTACCAGAACAACCAAAACCAGTTGTACGACAAGAACCAACAAAATTAATTGGTGTTAGTAATCTTATCAACGAAACACACTTCAATGAATTGAAAAAAGCACTGCCACTACACCCACAAACAAACGATTGGCATTTACTGTACGATAGTGCAAAAATGGGTCTTGCAATAACATCGTTTTGCGATCGCGTGTTAGGACGTGGACCAACTGTTCTCATTATCAAAGATACAGATGGACACATATTTGGGTGCTTTGGCTCCGAATCGTGGAAAAAGTCCACAAAATACTATGGCAACTCGTCATGTTTTCTATTTCAAATTCAAGGAGAAAAAGTGAACATTTTCCCAGCAACTCAATCAAACACAAATTACATGTACTTTAATATGGGCAATCAATACAATCCATACAATGGCTTGGCTATGGGAGGAACCGGAAAGTTTGACTATTTCCCACTCGCCTTGGATAAAAATTTCTCATCTGGAGAGTCACGTGGTTCGCTACGTACTTTTGGATCTCCATGCTTGCTTGGTGAAGATGCGTTAGAAGATACTTTTAAAATCGATTGCATAGAAGCTTGGGGATTCCCACTCACCGAGTCTGATAGAATTAATTTAGAGTACGAACAAACGACAAAAGAAGAAAAACGAGGAGTGTTAAATAGTGACGATAATGCAGATTTATATTTTATGCAACAAGCTGGACGTGTAGGAGAAGGCGCAAACTATAAAGCAGAAGTTGATCAGAAAAAGTAAATTTATAAAATATCAACATCGCAAAATTCTGTGTCATCTAACATGTTTTCGTTCAATTCGTCTCCACTCGTATCTACAAACTGGCCAACAGATTGTAAAACTTGTATTACAGATTCTTCATCCAAACAATTGACAAAGAATACACTCACTTTCTTGTTTGTCGTATTTCTCTCCAAATACTTGTTCAAAATGTATCGTTTCACAGCTCGTACGCTATCTCCGTTGAAATCTTTACAGTATTTGGAAAATTTAGAATGTTGCAATTTGGTTGGCAACAAATCAACTCCCGTAAGTATCAATGTAACACTTCTATCCGCATTTCTTTCATCATTGATTACATTATCAAATAATTGTACACTTTCCACAAACCTTGACGTCTTATCATCTTCATACAATTTTTTATCATAATCTAGTACGGATGCAAAATAGAATACATGTCCTATATCACGAGCCAATAGTTTTCCCCATTTTTTACGTTCAGCTCTTGCTCCACCGACATCTGTCACGCTGTAACTATTTTTCGAAATGGTCACATTATTTTCAATAACGCCACTTGTTTTCTTTCTACAAAACATGATATCTTGAATAGTAGGTTTGTACATTCCTGGATCGAATCGTTCGATATCCAATAAAAAGTGATATATGTTTTCATCCATTGCTGGAACGTTCCAACGACTTGCTTTGATGATTTCAAAGAATTGATCGTCCATGCATAAGAGTCGAATAGCACGATAAAATGTTGGGAAGAGTGTGACTGCTTGACTGACTTGCATATCGAAACTTAAAATGTAGACCATCTCTTCTCTCCAATCTTTTGGTAGATTCTCACGCGTTTCCATGATATGAGCGCATAGTATTTGCATGTTTTCGACAATATTTTTGTAGATGAATGGCAAGTATTCTGCTTCGTGGAACGATTTTGGATCATGCTTGCGTACCAAATGTTTTGAAAACGTTGTTTTTCCAGATCCTAAAGTTCCCAACATTAATATTTGTGGTCCTGGATTGTTTCTGAAATTGCCACCTAATAACGATGGTGACGTTGTAGTGCGTCGATGTATAGGTTTTTGTTTTTTAGTTGCCATATGTGGTGTAATAGCAGACGCACTTACTGCACGTGTGATCGCGTTACTCGTGCCTTCGAGGAATTTTCCTATTAAAACGGGTCGTTTCCGAACTGGTTTCTCTTTCGTATTTAAATAGGATTTTGTTTCTGTTTGTTCTTGCTCCGTAGGGACATAGTTTCTAAACTGTTAGTACAAAGGTGCACAACTCACAATAGTGGTTTGGTGGAGATTAAGACTTCAAGTTGTCCACAAGTCATCCATGCTGAAAAAGGTACTTCCATAGGTTTAGTAGGAGACATAAATGTTGTCAAATCTAACGTGAAACGGTCCACTTTTGTGATTTTCTTATGGTTTCGCTGAAAGGTTATTATGCTGAATAATAGTGCATACCATCTTCAATGTGATACGCAAGAGTTTTGTACTCAAGTGTGACTGCTTTTTGACTTTGGAAAAGAATCCGAAAGGTTGGTCGAACACTACATTGCCATTCTTTGGTAATTTAAAAGTTGTATCACCTCTTTTCTTGCCTCTCTTCCAGGTTATCTGCAATGTTACGCTTGTGACATGTAAACTTACGCAATATTCAGTATTTGGTTTAGATTCGAGTTTTATGCCTTGGAGGGCGTCTATTTGAAGTTTAACTTGGTATAGAATATGTTGTGGAGCAGTAGAAGTACCACGTGGGGACATTGGCCCTCTTGCCAACAGAGACCTTGGTGATAACAGAGTTGTCATGTTTCAAAATTGCACTAAAAAAGAAACGTTTGACGCCTTGTTGATTTTTGATGAGCGAAGCGCTTTTACAAGCGTTATAGTTGTTTTGGTAGATGCAAAACGAGGAATCACACCAGAAGATGCTCATCTTGTTAGCATTACGGCATAATTTGGTTTCATGCTAAGTAAAATTTCATTTTGCACTAAAAAGCTATATTTGCGAACAGCGCAATAAGCTTAACATGAATTTGCACGAAGTTTGTTAAGAAGACAAAATACTGCTCGTTACAAGAGCTTGGCCAACCCAGTGCTCAAACAAGCAACAAGACCATGCTGTTGCAGTCTATCGCAAACCAGTGTCGCTTGAGTTTACCGGTAGTACGAAAAAGCAAGAAACTACGCTTGGATCCCAGTGTCGCAGACGATTACGAGGAAATTATAGAACATTTGCGTTTACACTTCGATACGCCGCTTCCAAAACAAGTACGATACTTTCTCACGCTCACAACATAGGATAATATCAAAACCAAAGCACAGTTTGTAGAAACTCTGGCAAGTGCATACTTTTATCCGCTTAAAAAAACGTTACATCGAGCCACAAAACATGACCTCAAAACATTGATCGATTTTATCGTAGCTGCAGTGAACGCAGAGCTATTTTCAGGCGATGAACTGTTAAAAGAGTTGATGAACCAAGTACCACTACCCACAAACTTGGATATTGTTATTTCTGACATTGCATTAGCGTACGCACAACGAATATCGTACTAACAAAAACATAGGGAAGACGCTGTCGATTTATTCACCGATCTATGCCAACAAGTACTCAAACTAGATAACACTTCAGATTCTTCACGTCACACAGTCATGAATCAACTAATCGCACTCACAAACTCGTACTTGTCTTTTGAAATGGAAAGTGTTCAAGATACCCAACGACTTATCATTCGTACGTACTATTTAACACGCTAACACCATGCCAGGAAAAATATACGATTCGATACAAGAAATCACAACGTTTTTAGTGTACACGCCACATGGCATCTCGTTCGTCAAAGTGTTACAAATAATAGTCAGTAATCAACAATTCGACAAGAACATCAAATTGAATCCACTATTAGTTGATTATATTTACCAAAGAGCACATCGATTACGTGAAAACATGATCACACCATCACAACAAGAGTTACGTGCACTTCTATTTTGTTACCATTTACCAACGCATCAACATACCATGGCGTTACATTCGTCAGAACAAAACGATGTACTGTTCCAAGCCGTACAATCAAATCTGCCAAGCGGAACACCAGAGTGGGATCGAAAAGTTACACAATTAGTTGGTGTGTTATGTCAATATACAAGTCCTGACTTGTTCAACTACTTTTTGCAACAAGAGAAACGATTACGAGCAGCAAAAGAAACCAATGCAAAATTCGCGTTGAATTTCACACAAGATATGTTACATGAAGCGGCAGTACATCGTATTTTCCAAATTGTGAAAGAAAAAGAGGGACAGGAATCCATGAATGATAGTTTGTTCAAAGATGTGTCATTGGGATCAATCGGAAAATGGATAGCTTTTGCTGATCAATTATACTTTTTAGTGAACAAGACAATCACGTTAATGAGCTTTAAACAATTATTATTTGGAGAAAAAGAAGGTGAAACGAGTTCAAATGAGAACGCGATGAGTGTTAGAAAATTAGTCGAGATACACGAAGATCGTATGAAGGACCACTTTGTAACATGGTTGATTCTGCAACTGTTACGTATGTTTTGCATCATTATACTAACCAAGTAGCCATTTTACCTCCAAAGACATTAGAAGCAGATTCGTTGATGATTTCAGAGTTTTTAAGACTTGTGAAAGAACTTCGTGGTCGCAAACTCGTATCGTGGAAACCACACGAGGAAGAACTTGTACATTACAATGCCATGTTTATCATGAACAGACTCAAAAATATTGGCGTACCATATCTACACGATAACTACACCTCCAAAAATGTTGAAAACTGGTGGGGAAGTGACTGTAAGAATAATATCAAATTCTAACAACTGTAGGCGACAGTGGAAAAAAGATTGATTATTACAAACTAAAAGAAAGTGATATCAAGAATTTATTCTTGTTGAGCTCGTACTTGACTCGTCCGATCGCACAATCAATCATTGATTTTATACAAGCGGAACCTGTAGAAGGGTACAACATACCATTTGAAAACAATGGAAAAATGACAACCATACCCATCTCTCGAGTTCAAAATGCAGGTATTTCGTTTGGTCAACAGGGAAGTAATGTACGTGGGTTGATTCTATTCAAAGGTCGTTTCAAACCATTGCCGTCGAATTTACTTTTATCGATATCGTCACATGCTCGTTGCCGCTTATTTGACTTTTTGGAAAATGTCATTTTCAAAGCTCATACGAGTAACGCTGCAATTCCTCCTGCAGTATTAGAAACTTATTCAAGAATACTATACATGAGTCCGTGCTTGTAAGTGTTTCTTGTTGGCTAACATGGTAGTGTTCTATTGAGTCAGAAAAATGTAAGAATTTTGCATTTCGACGATTTGGATATTTCCACACGGTATTTGCTAGTAGAGTTGATCAACTTCCGTTTGGTTCGATTTTTCAAGACAATCAAACCAGATAATTTAATTCGCGCAATTACAGATATTTTAAAGTCGATTAGCACGAAACCTTCAACAATGCATCGATTGTATGTAACTGTAGAAATGTTGATCATCAAGTGTTTCTTGTACGTGTTATCATCAACAGAAAAGTTCCAAGAGATGGTCATGTTCAACAAAAAGTTTTTAAAACTTATTGGCGAGACCTATCCACGTATGGTCGGACATGCTGCAATTAGACTTTTTAAAACAAAGTATGTTATTGTTACATTCTTACTAACGCTACGTAGAGGTGTTTTTGGAACAGTAGGAGTTGAAAAGTCACAACAAGTTATGGATGCACTAGTGCAAGAATGTCCACACATTTTCCCACTAGACTCTGCAGCAAATTATAATCTATCACCAGTAAGCTTTGTCGTATTTCCAAAAGGTCCCGACATGCGAACTCACTTGATGGACGTTACCAGACAACTCGTAGAAAGTTCCCACTCGGTTAGACAACTCGTAGAAAGTACACTAGCAGGACAGTTAGCTCCTAAAGAACTCGAAGCAAAAATGAGCGATATCGTGAATGATTTACAGAATCCAGAAGTCAAGAAAGCGTTCTTGTGTCAAGTGTGGCATGTTTTCATGACGATGCAAGTACCATTCATGGCTCACTCGCAAAAATGTATCAAGTATATTGTCATGACGCAACTCAACGCGTTAGAGTTGAGCACTGCTACGTATCGACTAGTCAACTTTGTTCTGTTCGAGTACATGAAAGAAGTATCACCAGAAGAGCTAGTACCAAAAGTTGGAGATTTGTTCATACGTTTTGTTTGGGAGTTGGAGGTCGTATCGTTAGAGACACTTACACTGGCTTTGATTGAGCAAATTCCATACCACAACAATGCCAATTTGATCATCAATTATATTCTTCTAGGAGAACATTTTGTTGAAAGAGTCAAGTTCTTTATGGAAATTGGACTAAATCCAAATCAATGGGATGAAGACGATGCGTATCCAAAGCACTGTATCTATCACCATCGATACCCAGAAAATTGGGGTTTACAAGATAACCAAAACGCAGAAAAAGATACAGTTGACTTGCCATGTTACTTTGGCAACGTATGTCTGCGAATGATACCTGTCATGGATTTGCTTTTCAGAAAACTAATCGAATGCGCAGAACGTGACTCGTTAATGCTTCTCGTGGATAATTACGGATTATTCTTTAGCAAATATCATGAAAACATTGTCACCTTTTTGAGAAGTGTTTTGTTACTCAACTATGATCGAACGTTCCAATCAAGAGAAGATCCAAACATGGTATTGTACTCGTTAGATCCAACACTCAAGTTTAAATTTTTGACGTTACTGTTGAGTGATCCAACACACTTGATGGGACATATCTCACCAGAGTTACAAGTCGTACTCAGTAACATGGCCAATTTTGGAGATTTTTCAGATTATTTCAAGATTCCGTACTTTATTTCTAGAATTCAATACTTGTCGGAAGTGTTCCCAACCATTAACGATGTTGATATTGGAAATAATTCGATACGAGATCACTTTAATGAGTATGTGTGAAATGAAAAAAACTAACAATTAGATTCTCATCCGAGTTTGAGACTCGTGTGAACTTATTCGTGATTGAATTATTAACACTTGTGAATCTACCAGCGACAATCGTCAATTTGAAAGTAGCCATACAAACCATGATAGAAAGTTTGTATTTTATAATCGAAAACAATATTGCCCAGAGTAACCAAGATTTTCACAAAAATACTTTCAAATTGGCCAATGTTAGTACGTTTTACATTTTTACTATTTTTAACCTTATAGTTGGTGTCGTTTTAGCATCGTTACCACAACCAGAAACATGTCAATGTTTACTGGCATTTGTCTTGTTACGATTACAGTTGATCAACGGAAAAACAGATGCTGAACACTTTGTCAAGCATCACCAGGCGCTAATGACAATTATTCACACGTTCCTAGGTTACACAAGCTTGGAAAGTTTATACCTATTGAAAGAGTTTTTTGTCGCTTGTGAGCAACTCGTAACCAACGAAGAACAGTTACACTTTTTAGGAAACATGATCGGACCAGTTGTCTCGACGTTGAACAAGTGTTACACGCTACAAACATATGATATCAATGGTGTAGCGAGCAAGTCGTTCTTGCTTCACGAGTTGTTGCTAGAGTTTGTAAAGTGTATCAAAAAAGTTGGAAGACAACAAAATGAGACAATGGAAGAGGTACTAGATTTAGTAGATCACATGTGTCATTTGGTGTATACTGGTGGAAGAGCAAATGATGAGAAAT
>JAESGV010001204.1_pt1 | contig 10962 bp, 8 predicted proteins | sample 9269781 | NCBI WGS metagenome assembly JAESGV01 (sample SAMN15741586, study PRJNA653496) | algae metagenome | isolation source: Tildeniella torsiva UHER 1998/13D and co-occurring heterotrophs from... | place: Slovakia: Slovak Paradise National Park, Hrabusice, Kosice Region | collected 2000-01-01
CAAAAAATGGAGTTATCCCATCTATTTGGACTTGTCTGACCCAATGTAAGCGAGGATCGTTATCGCGCTCTAACATACTAGATTCTTAGTTCCAGATGTAAAGAGTATCACTATACTACCTGCAGACACAGTTAAAGAAATTAACCTTCGCGGCAACAAACTTGTCAAGGTACAAAACACTTGTATAAGTTCTAATACTTTAGATTGACAATTTGGACACGTTTGTAAAACTAAAACGATTAATAGCAGCGCAAAATGAACTAAAGACAGTCCTTCTGCCCAAGCAATCGCATTTGGTGCACTTGGACTTGAGTCAAAATCAGTTAGGACCAAACCCACCCGATTTGAGTGCGTGTACTAGTCTAGAATATTTGAACTTGAGCTACAACTCTATACGCATGCATATTTCTGATGATGAACCAAACGCGACAAAGAATACCATTTTCACCAAAAGTATCGGAAAATGTACACAACTACGCGAATTGAACTTGAGTTATAACCAAATAGAATGGTCCAAAGATGATCTCGCAGAAGGTATGTTTTCATGAAAAATTTTTAACCAGTAGTTTTCAATGTTTTGAAGTCGTTCAAGAAGCTCAATAATGTACATTTTATCAGCAACTCATTCAGTAGCAAGTTGATCAACTACAACTTGTTATTCATTTCCAAAATACCTTCCATGACTCACTTGGACGACGTTCCTATTCCACGCAAAGATCGTGCAGACGTCAAACAAAATCCAAACCAAGAGATCCTCTTCTTGGATGATTTCGTCAGTTCCCTAAAAGAAGGCAAACTCGTCACCTCCGCATCACGCAAGTATCCATCATTCACAAAACTTTTCATCACCGATAAGAACGCCATCAAACCTAGTTTTGAAGATTTGTTCAAGATTCTAAGCGACACAAACAAAGTTTACTTGATGGTCGCTGCTCAAAAGTTGGAACAAACATTAAATAGTTACGCGTTAAAAGGTGGAGAAATGAGAGCAAACGGATTGAGCCAATATTTGGATCTCATGAAAGATTACGTTACACAAAACGCAAACGTCGCAGGAACGTTCATTCGATGTATACTATTATCTGCATTCTTTATCAACGCAAGTAACGGCAACGATTTGATCAAGATTGGAAGATGGTTGATTCATGAGTTTAACGCTGACACTATTGAATCGTTGAATCGTATCATTGTTCCCTACTTGAACAGACAAGCAAACGAGGAACAAGATGCTCTTTCGAATCATCACTTGACTCAATTGATGCACGCTATCAAGGACATGTACTATTACATTACTATTGATGAAGTGTCACCCAACCAAGAGAACATTTTACGTTTCTTCTCTGCCATGTTAAATACATTGGCAAAGAATCTACGTCTTGGTGCAGGATTGTCCTACTTGAGACTCTTATACGAAGCAGCCGATTTCATTCTCACCAATGATGATCTGCCATTCGATCCACAACCACTACCAAAAGGATTCCACAGTGCCATTTTGGAGATGTACAATATCGAATGCACAAAGTGTGAAGATAAGACATCTCCAAAATTAGAATTGTTACTACGTATCATGTCAGTGACACCAGATCCAACTTATAACCAAATCGAGTTCAAGTTGCAAGGATCTATTAAAGATGATCCAAAACTTGTTCATGAGAAAGAAGCATGGGAAAGTGTAACATTTGCAGCATTGGGAGGAGATGCTTCGGAAAAGATGGAAAAAGGTCTTGCAAATGTCGTTTCAACAGTACAATCCGATGGCTACAAGGACACTATTCTCATAGCATTGTTTGGATATTTGGAACCACTATCAGTACTTGGTAAATCTTCAGATCAAGTGTTGCAATTTTTATCGAGTGAATGGGTCACTCGTTACCACGAAAGTCCAGTTTATGGTACTTTGTGCTTACGTGCAGCACTAGATATCGTTGAACATATGACTATTAGTGGTTATCAAAACGAAAAACTACCACAACTATTGTTTGATATCATTGTACATCCTAATGCCAATCACAAGTCTACCGCTTTGCGTGTGATTTGTGGACAAACCATAGCCGATGATTTGGTACAAAAAGTATGCGATTACATTGCCAAACACGATTCAGAAGAAGTTATTCTGGTCATGAAGGTGTTGGAAAGTATCATTCAAAAGGGAGCTAATAAGGTCGTACAAGATTCTGCTGTAGTACTGCTTTCGCACTTATTTGCTATCATGAGTGATACTCGATCCATGTTGGCGCACTCGGCACTCAATTTGATCGAACAATTGGTCAAGTATAACAACATTCAAAACATTTCCGATTTGGGAGATGATATGATGGAAATCTTTGGAAAAGCATTACTTACTGAAGAAGGACTTCGTGAGAAGCAAGCACCAACGAAACCACTACCACTAGAAAATTTGAGTGTTCTTACAAATGATTCCAAAACTCTATTGTCATGCTTACAAGAACTCACTATTGGATCTGACACCTTTTTGAAGCTATTCACAAAGTTGGCCGTATCAACAACCAAATATGAAGGAATTCCATTGGTAGAAAATGTTTTCACATCCATCACAAAGAAGAGACAAGTTACACCGCTACAAAAGAAACTCACACAACAACGTCTATCGACTATTCGCAAATCGATGACATCCACTACATCATTTGGTGTTTCCAATCTTCCCGAAGATACTGAAAAACAAGCACCTAGAATCACCATCAATAGAAGAAACTCAAAAATAGATACAGAAAATAGTATCTTTAATTCCGAGTATAGTAACTATTTCTGGTCAGAAAGAGGATTCTTCAACTCGGGTAGAAAATTGTACCAAGAAGTTGCTCAATTGATGGAAATGCGTTACAAGTTGGAACGAGAATCATTATTCCAATTCTATGATTCACCAGTGAATGCCTTCTTACAATCCGATCAAATCGAGAACAACGATGACGAATTTGTACTCTCATCGGATGACGATGACGACTTGTCAGAACTAACTGACGATTCAACTTCCAAACCAACTCAGAAGCTCGTTTCTGACATGGAAGGTACATTATTCAGTTGTCATGATTTTTACCGATTGGTATTTAATGACGAACTAGAAACTCACGATGCGTACGGTGAGGTTACCGGAGAAATTAATCAAAACAAGTTACCTACTAATTTATGGTTCTTGGCTGGCCCACCTGCTGATTATGTACCTACTCGTCATATTCTTTCGGCACTTGTTGCTGCTAGAATTTTATTGGCCAAAAAACAAGCAAAGACATTGGCTGCAGTCCCATTGTTGGAAGTATTGTACAAGATTTGCGCCATGTTCCAATTCTTGAGTTTGAGAGTCAATTTGTTAGTTATTTTGATCATGAATGATTTGGAAATGGAGGGAGAAACAGTGATTGACATTACTTGTCAAATTTTACAACAAATGAACACGGCACTACGTTCAAGATTCCAATTCAAAGAAGGAGAGAAGAATGTACCACTCACACAACCAGAAAGAACATTCTTGTATCACTACACACAAATGTGGTTGACAGTGATTACAAAGTTACGTTTCGCAACCTTTTTCAAAGCGAGATTGGAAAATTGTGATGAAAATGCGATGATTTTGATCAATCAAATCTGTAGAACCAAGTTGTTAAGTGTTCTCTTGCCATTACCCGATTTGGCCATTTTAATTCGAGTACTACACTACAGTTCATCGGTACAAGAGAAAGAAACAAATTCTACCGAGTACACACTCTTCGGCAGAGAAAGACATCAAGTATACACTGTATTCCCCAACGATGCATTTGAATCTGTCATCAAAGAAAACTCAAAAGAAGCAACATACCACCAAATCAACAGTAATTTGATTTCCATCATTGCCGAGTACATCGTACTGGATCATTTCAACTTGTACAACATTTTGGACTTCATCGTAAGAATGGAAGTGAACACAACACCATTACGTGCAAGTTTATTCCAAGGAATTCTAGATTTACAATCTCACTTGAAAGAGAGAAATGATTTGGAACAAATTGTCCGTGATACCATTGTCGTGTTTGAAAATGGTGTTGGACCAAAAGGCCGTGCATTAGTGCTACTTACAGAAACCGGAGTCACCATTTATGATACCGATCAAACAAACAAATTTGTACTCAAAGATAGTGTACAAAAAGCATACGCTGATCTAAAAATAGAGTATCAACGATTTACATCAGCAGTGAAAATTGGTGATATTGTCATTCCTAATGGAAGAAAAGTGTTAGAAGTGTTACGAAAGAGATGTCACGAATCTCAATTTAGTCAAGATAAATTGGCACTTGCTGCATTGGAAGATGATATTCCATTGTTTGGCTCAAGGGTAACGGCAACCACAGGAGAAGAACAAATACTCTACGTGAGTGAGAATTTTGTCTATTTGGTTGATCCAAATAGTAATCAAATCTTGCAAAAGAGTGACAAAAAGAATGTCAAGATTGGTAGTGAAATGGATTCACCGTATGGTGTAGTTATTAAGATGGACAAAGAATCAGGAATAGTCTTCCCATCAGATAGATCCAAGTTTGAATTCGAGTCGCTCATGCAATAAATTTAAATTGATTTTAACGCTTGTATCGTATTACCATGTGCTTGTATAATTCTTTCCAATCCACTTTTCTTCACATCATGTATTTTTGGATTTGGATATCCACCTCCCAGTGTAGAACAAATCGGCACTCCTCCACATCGTTTAGAAAACTCTACAACCATTTCATCTCTTTTCTTACAACCTTCTAAACTAATTTCCAAACAACCGAGATCATCTCCTGCCATAATATCAACTCCAGATTGATACATGATCAAATCAAATAATAATTGTCCATTCTTGACGCGATAGTGTAAATTGTTTAAATGATGATCAAGTAGTGATAAATATTCTTGGTCTTGCATACCAGAATGTAGGGTGACATCTAGCGAAGATGTAGATTTGCGTAATGGAAAAACTTTTTGTGCGTGCATGGAGAAGGTGAACACGTGTGGCCAGTTTCGCGTTATTGTTGCTGTTCCATCTCCTTGATGAATATCTAAATCGATACTTATCCAAGATTTGATTAAATTTTGTTTCTTGAGTACTTCTGGTGCGACAACAACATCATTAAAAATAGAGTATCCAGATCCAAAGTCATAGTGAGCGTGATGTTGTCCTCCTGCCAAACTGGCAGAAGCACCATCTTGTAGTGATAGTTTTGCAGCGTGACAAGATGCTCCGATTGCATGTAGTGCACGTCGCACTGCTTCTGGAGTCCATTTTACACCTATTCTTCGTAATTCTTTTTCGTCTATTGTGCCATCTATGTATCGAGAGATGTAATGTGGACAGTGTACTAATTCTAGTTGTTCTCTTGTTACAGGTTCATACTGTGTTATTATTTGCTCTGATTTCAATATGCCATTCGCCACCAGGTGTTCAGGTAATAGTAGATATTTGTTGAAAGGGAATTTACTGTCTATCCTAGATAAACTTTCAAATGCTGCTGTCGAGAAGACTGTTAACTTTCTGCCAAGTTGATTACACATTTTTACAACCTTTTGAACTGATGACTACATGACTGTGCTGAAACAATTCTACTCTAGTTTGCGTGAAGAAGAGTTGAATAATTTGGTTCAGAGTTCGATTGATGTGCAGACGATGTTGCATGAGCTACGTGACGAACATGAAACGTTTTTGCACCATATTCAAACAGATAATTCGATCAAAAAGCATGCGAAACGATACAGTACGTTAGAGAATACATGTGAACTATTATTCTGCAAAAATACACTGTTTCTAGAAAGATTCACACAATTAACGGCGCAACAGGATGAAGAAGCTCAGAACGCTAGTGTTCAGTTGCTAGAAGTATTATACTCCTTTTATCATACGTTTGCATCAGTTAATGACGTCAGATTACTGCTCAAGCTTAATTTGCTACAAATGAGTACTCGAAACGTTTCGACACTATCAAGAATCTGGTGCATTGTACTATCAAGAAATCCCATTTCGTCGTCTAGCATGCAGCTAGTACTAAAACAAATCATTTTAACTTGGATAGCGCATCAATTGGTTGCCGTTCCACACGAAACAAAATGCGACTTGTTGGATATACTACAAGTATTGCTAACTAGATACAAACTACAAAATTCGGAACGCGCTTCTATTGGAGACCTACTGAAACAAATTCTTGACATTGCGAACGTTACTGATGTCACGACTCAACTTCGATTGTTGTCATTTATAACATCTACTACATCAATCCTGCACAACAAGTTGCTCAGCAGCGGAATTAAACTATCGTTCCAACTTTTACAGTCAAACGAACCAAGTTCACTCGATGCAATATGGAATTTGTTTGAATACTGTTTCAACATAACACAATACAAGCAAGAGCTAGTTTTTGAGGCCCAAAAGTTAATTGATTTTCCATTCTCAACAAGCTCAAGGCAATTGTTCAACAAACTATTACGAGCACTCACAGACCAACATTTAATCATGTTTAGCTCTACAGATCGTTTGATTCGTGCAGTAAGGAGACTCGCACAGCAAAATGATGAAAAGATACTATTGACACTATGGAAATGTAAGAATTTTCTCAAAAGTGGACAATATGTTGAAGATGCGGAAACAGTAGCAAGGATAGTCAGTTGTATGATATCAAACAGTGGAGAAAAGGTTACACCTTTCACCTCAAGTTGTACCAAACTATGTTGTGAAATTTTGCAACAAGTGCCCATTGACTATTTATTGGAAATGGCCAATCTTCAGAATTTTATTTCTACACTTGCTGCACGAGCATGGTGGAGTGGTACTGGTAGAAAATGCTCTAGTTTGTTGTTCACAATTGTGAATGACCTGCTCCATCGTCACATTGATTTTTCAAGAAACGAGTTAATGAAGTATACGTTCAATTCTATTCGACGTATGGCAGCTTCATCTAGTGAAGAGTCACCAGTAGATTACAGCGCGTTACTGTATCTATTCGGTGTGCAAGTAAACTTGTTCACTAATCTAGTAATTTTTGAGTCAAGAGAGTCACTTGAGGAGGCATTTTATGTAAATTATCAAGCAGTGCCGTTTGTAGAGTTTGATGATCAAGAATGGGAGAACATGTTTGAAGCACTCATGAATGTTTGTTTATTGTTTCATGAACCATACATGAGTAAACGATCTCATCAAGTACTTGAGCACATTCATGTACTTTGTATCACTATTATGGAGATACTTGTACACATGCACCCCAATCGACGCATAGAGACAACGTTTCAAGATGAGGATACGCAGGTACCATTTATTCCAAGCATCCTTCTTTCAATGATTTTCGAAAGACAAGTAGCTGTTCAAGTTGAGAATTTATTGTATTTTTTAATAGAACAACGCACACCTAGGGTGAAGTATGAGATGGATCTTGCAGGAATGCTCTTCAAACCTGTGATCAAAACTATTTCCTCTTTACCTGTGCCATTGAGCAGAGTTTTATGTAATGCAGTAGCTGCGAAGCAACTGGTGAACCACAGTGACACAACACCTCAAATAGTTGAACAACTACTCAAGCTACTGGACAACGAAACGATTTGGTATGGCACACGTGCTAGGTTTTCTCGTTTCATAGCTAAGGGATCCGCATCTTTGCCAAGGCTGTTCTTGTGACTGCAAAATAATGACACTAGCGATAATAGATCAGAATATTTGATTCGGCATGGACTTTGCTGCGTACTTGAGTTATTTTAACATCGAGTTACTATAAGAGGAAATGTACTCAAGCCAAACTTAGCACGGTATCAATAGCACGCTAAAAAATTCGGCCGCGAGATCTGCCATCCAAACTATAAATTCAGACCCAGATATTATTTAGCAACAAGTAACAAAACATGAAAACCAAAGCATTAGTAGCTGTACTCTTCGTGCTCGCCGCAGCGTTTGCAGACCAATCGCTGTCGGCATCTATCGGTTATTTGTCTGGAGGCTCAAAAGCATGTTCTTACTGTATCCCTCCAACGGATAACACATTCACTTTAAATACTGGAATCGCCCAAGGACTTGCAAGTATCTCGGTAGCCGGTCAAAATGCCAACGACATTTCATCGGCAACTTTAAATGGAGCGTTCTTCGATTGCGCTAATACCGACTCATTTAACATTAGCATCGGAATTCCTCAAGACACATCATTCAAGCTTGTCGCTGGATTAAACGGCTGCAACAACGCATGTCCATACGTGTCCTCAACATCTGCAACTTTACTATTCGCACTCGATGCTAGTTGCTCTGGAAGTGGAGTTGACGTCACTGATGCAGTCAAGGCCGTACTTGCTGCCGGAAACGATCAATTTGTATTCGTACTCAATGCTGTTGGACAAAATTGTATGATTATGGGTAGTGGAACCGTTGAATGCTCTGCTAGTGTCAAGCTAAGCGACTTGAAACTCACCATCACCTCATCAAGCACTGCTGAGCCAACCTGTGCACCATGCCCATGCGGATCTACCTCTGGTAAGAGACGTTCTGGTTGCCCAGTATGCAACGTTTGTACCACTGAACCACCAGTAGATGCTACTTGTGCTCCATGCCCATGCGGATCTACCTCTGGAAAGAGACGTTCTGGCTGCCCAGTATGCAATCCATGCCCAACCTCTGCCTGTGACCAAACGATTTACAACACCATCGATATTCGTTCAGGATCATCTCCAGGTGGTACGGCCTGCGCACATTCCTCAACTGGTTACGATCTCACTGGAAATTCACGTGGCCCATTGTATGTTGGCTTCCCAATAGGCAACATCGACTCATCTGCCACTGTCAAGTTTTATTTGAAGGGATACAACTGTGCTAATGCAAACAGACTATCAAATGCTGTATCTACCGTTTTGGACGCATCAGCTACCGTGAATGAAGCTGGTGGTATCAACAACGCCTGTCCATTTATCGATAGTGCTGCTTCCACTCCACTCACTTTCGACGCTAACTGCGTTTCACAAGGAGTCGATGTTACTGCTGCTTTCAGTGCTGCTCGCTCTGCAGGTAACTCACAACTTGTATTGAATGTGGTTTCCGCTACCGCAGTAGACACTACCAATTTCTGCAACAGATTTGTCAACCCTGACGTCGAGCCACACTTTGACGATAACAGCAACTGTGGACTACACGCCAACAGCAGAGAATCAAACCCAAGCTCTTTCTACATTGTAGTCTCTTCATCATCATGCCCAACAAATGCACCATCAACTGCTGCACCAACTACAGAGCCACCAGTAGAAGCCACTTGTGCACCATGCCCATGTGGATCTACCTCTGGTAAGAGACGTTCTGGTTGCCCAGTATGCAACGTTTGTACCACTGAACCACCAGTAGAAGCCACTTGTGCACCATGTCCATGTGGTTCCACCTCTGGTAAGAGACGTTCTGGCTGCCCAGTATGCAAAGCATGCCCAACCAATGCGCCATCAACTGCTGCACCAACTTCTGCTCCATCCACAAAAGCTCCAACTGAACCACCAGTACAACAAACTCCAGCTCCATCTACTGCAGCTCCAACCAACGCACCAACCACTCAAGCACCAGGAGAAAATATTTCTGGAGAAAATAATGCACGTGCAAGTGGTGCAACAACTGTTGCCCTCAGCGGATTAGCTGTTATCGCAGCTGCCATTGCTCTATTGTAGAAAAATTGTAGTAAAATCTGAACTTATTTGTACACTTTTCTTATTTGGTCACTGAAGCGGTTTTCACGAACGAGAATGTACGTTGTACAACTCGCCAAAATCTTGGCGAAAACCAGGATATTTCAACTTTGGCTAACTTTGGTGCAGTATGTCGCGAGTTCTACACCTTCGCGGCGCATGATAACTATTGGAGACAATGTTGGCGACGAAGAAAGTATCAAGACATAGAACCTCAACAAAATTTTAAATACGTACTCTCAGATCTGCATAAACTTAAAAAGACAAACAGTCTCATCGTGGAAGGATACAAGTTTTATTGCAAACGCTGCGGTGAGCACGAAGAGTACAGCTTTTCATGAAATATCTTCCTTAATGTTCCAAGTTGCCTATATTCTGACAAGATTTGTCCACAAATTGATGACTCTGCAGCTAGGTTCTTAGCTATAGTAAATACTTACAACAATCTGTTAGTTGCTGAACGAATCGTACGCACTACGTATTTTAAGATTGATCTATTTATGACATGTCAAAAACTGCGTTATCAACTCGCCGACAAATCAAACGCAAGATCAACTTCAAACAACAATGAGAGGACATCACATATCATCAAGCGAAAAGAAGGCTCGTATGCTCCAAAACGAGTTGCAAATGTACCGTGAAGTACTAGAAAACGAACAACACAATAATGAGGAAATGATGGAGCATATTAAAGACATTGAGAAGCGTTCAGAACATAGATTTAATAAGGCTTAATTGTATATCATAAATAATTCATCTCGATCAAAAATACTTTCATTATTTTATGATTGGTTTGTTAGAAATTCTTTTAAATACTACTGTGTCCTCGGCAATTTCAATGTTTGCAGTGTTAATGTACAACGTTGCGAGTTCATTACTCTCGAAACATAGTGTACTAGCGATAAAAGATAATGGTAGTGAATAGTACGCAGATTTCATATGCTTGATTGCCACTTGTCTCATATTCTCTACATGCGACTCCAAAAGTTGTCTTTTAACATCAACACTTGCTCTGTAAAGCGAAAAGTACGACGAATAGTTTCCATGAGTGATAGCCGAGTGTACGTTAAGTGCATACTTGATCGATTCATATTTTATCACGTTTGGGAAAGATTTGAACAACGCTACCAGACCTTGATCGCTTGATGCCGAGTGTAAAATAATGTACAACGCATATATGCCAACTATTGTCATGTACTCCTCTTGTAAATCGGTATTTGTCTTGATTAAATGTGGATAGATATCGTACACGAGTTTTGTAAGTCCTACATACGATTGTTTCATATCTCCGTGTTTTAAGCAAAAAAA
>JAESGV010001205.1_pt1 | contig 10952 bp, 12 predicted proteins | sample 9269781 | NCBI WGS metagenome assembly JAESGV01 (sample SAMN15741586, study PRJNA653496) | algae metagenome | isolation source: Tildeniella torsiva UHER 1998/13D and co-occurring heterotrophs from... | place: Slovakia: Slovak Paradise National Park, Hrabusice, Kosice Region | collected 2000-01-01
ATATTGGATAAATTATTTCTGCTTTATTGGTACATAAATTATTTATTTTATAGGCTCAAATCGGCAACGATTGGGTAATGAGTTGATGGTCTTCTTCCATTGTCACATTTGACGTCACTCAAAACATTATAGTTGGAAACAGCGACATCAGGTGACGCCAAAATGTAATCAACAACTGTTCCATACTTGACGTTTCTTGGACCACCGCATAATTGTGCTTTTTCGTCACCAGATTCTCCAGTAACTCCAAATCCTGGGTAAGTCGTTTCAGTAGTTCCTTGAGAACAGTTCACTAATTGTATTGTTTCGTCATCTTCCTGCTCTTCTTCTTCTTCTTCATCATCTTCACTATCTTCGTCATCGTTTCCAGCTGCGGCAGCGTCGACTCCTTTTGTCAAAATCTTGTAACAGTTTGAGCTTGTTGTACAGTTTAAGTCTCCCAAAACTACGCATGTATTTTGGGTCATTGCGTTCGTGTCGTCATCGTATGATGCAGTAAATTGTTCAATATATTCTCTTAACAAATATGCAGCGTTTCTACGAGTCTCGACACCATAATCCCAGTGCGTGTTGAAAACGACAAAATCAGATTCTTCGTTGCCTTTGACTTTGAATTTACACCACGTGCAGATAGTTGGTACGATGCCATCCCATGATTTCGAACCTTTATCTGCTGGTTCCAAACTATACCAAAATACTCCTTGGTCTGCAAGTTCCAACTTTTGAGTGTTATAAAAGATTGGATTGTATTCGCCAGAGTATTCATTTGTATTTTCGTTGAAGCATTGTCCCAAGCCAAACCATGCATATTTGTTGTTTGATTTTTCATTGAACGAATTGGACAAGTCATCAACTTGGTTTTGGTATGCGCCTTGGATACCGATAATATCAGCGTTTTGTTCGAATAAAATAGATGCTACTGCTCTACAAAGCTGTTAGGTTTGTTTAACACGCGCTTACCCTTTTCTGTGTACCCAACGATCTTTTCCGTCTAATAAACTATCGACGCGTACATTGAATGTAACAAAGCGTAACTGAGTTTTTAGTCTGTTTGGATCTTTTGTTTTTTTTTGGACTTGTCCATCTAACATTTCATTTAACTGTGTTTCATCCTCTTGCGAACTGGTACTCGCTCCCATATTGCTCGTGCTGTTAAATTTAGTAACCATTTTCGCGTTTGTACCTGTCTGACATTCAATTATATTACTCTGGCAGGACTGTTGAATCCAAAAAACTTTTGTGTCGTGACAAATCGACTGACTCTTAAAAATTCAGAATGATGTTGACACAAACAAGTCTTATGGTTGACTACAAGCAAGTTTGAATTTACAACCAGTACCGCGAACAAATTTTATTTATTTTCTGGTACTACAATGGCTAATACTTGTCCACCACCTACAGAATCACCTTCTCTGCATGTGACACTTTGTACTACACCATCAGATGGACTTGCAATCTTGAGTTCCATCTTCATACTTTCCATTACCAATAGAGTTTGTCCCTTCTTAACTGTATCTCCTGGTTTGACGTTTACAGCCATGATAGCACCTGGCATTGGACTCTTCAATGATCCTGTGCCAGATTCTGCAACATGACCAACTGCTGGTACAACTGGTTCGACACTAAAGGTATCACCACGTTGGGTGAATAAATGTAGCTTGTGGTCTTTGACATCCTTGTCATTTGATACAAATGTAACTTGATGCTTCTCATCATCAACAAAAATGGTAAATACGTTTGGTTGCTTTGGTACTGGTACAACGTGCACTTCTCTAACACGATCTGGTTGTGTTGAGGTTTTAACTTGGAATTTGTCACCATGTTCTGCCGATGTAAATGTCAAATCAACGGTGATTTTGCCTTCTTCTCCATCCTTGAGTACAATTGTTTCCACGAGGTTGTGATTCAAACGTGTTCCCTTTAGAGAAGCAAATGGTTCTCCTGAACGAGTACCAACAGTTGTGCGTACAATCAAACCGACTGCACCAAGTACATTTCCGAGCTCAACATCTTCATCTGTCTTTCCTCCATTCTTGGGGAACAATTCATTAAAATGTCTTTGAATGAAGTGAGTATCCAAATCCAATTCTCTAAAGTGTTTGTTTGTGCATAGTCTCTTCAAAAACTCGATGTTGGTAACCAAACCAGCGATGTGATATTGTTCCAAGTTGGCACGGAGTCTCTTAAGCGCCTTGTCACGATCTTCTGCCCAAACAACAAGTTTGGCGATCATAGGATCGTAGTAGATACTTACATCATCACCTTGTCTAACACCAGTTTCAACACGAACTTGTCCTGGAATCTCTTCTGGAGCTTTCAAGTATTGTAGTGTACCAGTTCCTGGTAAAAAGTTGTTTTCTGGATTTTCAGCATAGATTCTTGTTTCGAACGAGTGACCACGTGGTGCAAGTTCTGATTGTGTAAGTGGTAATGTGTGACCACTGGCAACGCGTACTTGCCATTCTACCAAATCTTGACCGGTAATCATTTCAGTGACTGGATGCTCTACTTGCAATCTAGTGTTCATTTCCATAAAGTAGTAGGATTGATCTTCATTGTCCATGATGAACTCGACAGTTCCTGCTCCGACGTATCCAACGGCGCGTGCTGCTGCAACGGCTGATTCTCCCATATTTCTTCTAACTTCTTGTGACAATCCAGGCTACAATCGATTAACAATCGTGTGAATAACTTACTGCTGGTGCTTCTTCAATAATCTTTTGATGACGTCTTTGTACGGAACAATCTCTTTCGAACAAGTAAACACAGTTACCATGGGTATCAGCGAAAACTTGAATTTCAACATGACGTGGTTTTCCAATGTAACGTTCTACGAGTACAGTATCATCTCCGAATGAGTTTTTGGATTCACGTTGTGCTGATTGTAACTGTTCATCAAACTCTTCTGCTGATTTGACGATTCTCATACCTTTTCCACCACCACCCATAACGGCTTTGATCAAAACTGGATATCCAATGCGATCTGCTTCTTGTTTCAATTTCTCCTTGGATTGCTCTTCTCCGTGGTAACCTGGTACGACTGGTACGTTTGCGTCAATCATGATTTTTTTGCTTTCGCTCTTGCTTCCCATAGAGACAATAGCAGAGGCTGGTGGACCAATAAACACGATTCCATTTTGTTCACACTTGCGAGCAAATCCTGCATTTTCTGATAGGAAACCATAACCTGGATGAATAGCTTGTGCACCAGATCGTTTCGCGACTTCGAGTATTTTGTCACCAAGTAGATAACTGCGTTTGCTCTCTGGTGGTCCGATCAAGTAAGCTTCATCTGCCAATGATACGTGCATCGACTTTGCATCTGCTTCCGAGTATACAGCGACGGTCTACCATGTTAACTTTGTTTCAAAGATTGCTTACCTTTATACCAAGCTTGCGCGCAGTTCTAATCACACGACATGCTATTTCTCCACGATTGGCGATTAAAATTTTATCGAATAGTGGTTTTGCGTTGGGATCAGTGTTTGTGGAGTGAATGTTTGTTGAGTTTATAGTTCTGTCTACTTTGGGTGTTGCTGAGAATGTTTTAACACCAAGTGAGAATGGTCTGGTTTGTTGAAAAGTTACACGTGCAGGTGCTTGACGGGTGCGTCGTGACCATACTTGCGACAAGACACTGCAAGAACTTTAGTTGTTATAGATTCATACGTACCTCTTTTGTGTTCGTCTTAGTAGTTTGGTTGTTTGCATGGTTTTTTGATTGGAAACAAGGTTAACCAGTTACAAATGGTCAAAACTCTTGATGCTCTGTTCCCACCACTTACATAACGATGTAGGAAGTAATGTGCGTTGTATTTGATTTTATTTTACAGATATAGCTGATACTTTGTTCCTCTTCATCCCTAGAAGATGCCAAATCGGATATGATGAAAAGTCTTGTGCTTTAGCTTTCTGTTTTGCACTCTCCCACAACGACATATTGACAGTTTTCGGAGCGACTTGTATAACTTGACTCGGTGATTTAGATACTTTCTTTTGTCGTGTACGTGGGGTTTTCTTTTCATCAAACGCTTGCCGTATTGGTATCGTACTTTGACTCCGCCGTGTTCGTTGTAGTTGCATTTCGTTCTCTAGATTGTATTCATGAAGACGGACACGAAGTATGTAGGCGTCTAGGTCAAAAAGTAAATCCTCCTGTGTTACTTTCTTGCCATTCGCGATAGCTTTCTCCAATATAACGCTTAAAATTTGTTCAATTGGCACTTCAATCGGATTTTCAACTTTGCATTCTTGAAGTACATCCGCAACTTCTTGCATCTTGTTATGACGATAGTTGACGTACTTCGCTAGTCTGTGGGCTTCCATCTTTTGTTTAGATTATGAGTTGCTGCTTGCAGAGCCCAATGCACTCAAGAATAATTTACTTGTTGTGGATGTTTTGCGTAAATAGCTAAAGATTAGTCTTGTTTTCATTAAAAAGTGAAGAGCCGCAAATAACTCCATTGCAAACAAGGTAAAATGTGGAACTGTAAAAGTTAATGGTATACTAAAATACTACTAGCACAGCAGCTCATAGCGAAGAAGCAAACTACTGTTCAACTTCCTATTGGGTCCTTTTGGCAAAGTTACACAGCTATAGCTGCTGCATGGCGACAAAGTTTCCAAGCCTGGAGGGAGGCTGTAGTGAGAAGCTGTAGTTCAAAAGATAAATAGTACGTTTAAAGTGCACTGCACATCAGTAACAATATAACCTGCACCTTGTTGCGTGAAGATGGACAAAATGCATAATGACATTTACACGTTCCAGGTCGCGGACCCATTTCTAATGGTTATGAGTCTTTGATGCTACGTTCGCCATCAAGAGCAACAATCACATTCGAAAAATAGAAAAGCTAAAAATTTTTGTAAAAGCCGGTTGTCCAGCACAAAATTAGACATCTTACACGTGGACATGAAAAACACACAACCCATTCGAAAATCGGTTCTTTCGTTCGATAATCAACGAACATCACCTAATCCATTCGGCGACAGATCTCAAGACTTCACGCAACTGAATAATCCTCATTTTAACCGTGTACCATCAGCAAATAACATAAACATCGAACACGACTTTGATGAAACAATTAACATTAATCGACAAACACCGCCGCTACATCAAATGGGTTCTGGCCCCTTCCCTACAAATAATGCAAGCATGAGCTTTGTTAACATGGACAATACACCTCCACAAGCAAGCTCCGGTGGTGTGTTAGGTTCTCTAATGGGTATGTTTGGTCGTGGAGGCGCTACCCAACCAGAGCAACCAAAAATGCAAGCACCACAAAGCTACGAACCAGTTGTCGACGAAGTACCACTCCTAGAAGGTATTATTTTTTGTTCTATTTTAACCATGTAGAACTTGGCATCAACTTTAAAGATATTTGGAAAAAGAGCGTTTTTATTTTGAATCCGTTTTCCAGGATGAGAAAAATGTCGCAACAGCAACAACAATACGGACAAGATGCAGAACTCAAACATATCCTAGATGATTCCGATCTTGCAGGACCGCTACTATTCTGCTTGGCTTTGGGTTTTGTTTTAATACCAGTATGTTTGAATCGATTTTTTACTAACAAAGTAGAGAGGAAAACTACATTTTGGATATATTTATGGAGTGGGAACTATTGGTTGTTTGGGAATCTACTTGTTGCTCAATTTGATGTGTCCTATGAAGCGATCCATCGAGATACAACATACTATTTCAGTTTTGGGATATGGACTGTTGCCAATGGTGTTTTTGGGATTGTCGAGTATCTTTTTACCATTGTCGCTGAGCGGTGTTGCTGAATCGTGGTTGAGTGTGATACTTTCGTGTTTGGTCGTTTTGTGGAGTACATGGAGCACATCGGCTATGTTTGTTGCTCATCTGCAAATGTTCAAGCAAAGATGGTTGCTGACGTATCCAGTGTTACTAGTGTATGCTACGTTTGCGCTGATTACAGTGTTTTAGTGCTTTTTGTAACTTGTAATAAACAATCATGGAAGCTCCAAGAACACCCACTCGCTCTGGTGCAGTTTCTCCATCTAAATCGTTAGCTATGCATCACGAGCTATACGCTCAGTACGACACGTTGATAAAGCAAATAGACAGACAAAGAGGAGAAGCATTTACGAGAATACATGAACGATTGAATAGAGCCCAATACATATCTCAAGTTTGTTCGGATCAAGTCAATACGTTAAATACAAAGCTTCACAATTTAGAAGTACGACGAACTTAATGGTTAACATTGTAGACTAAAATGGCAGAAGCAAAGAATCAACATATTAGCGAGCACGTTCTTCGTGTAAACTCGCCAGAGAAGCTGTACACGGATAGAGATATTTCAATAGAACAAATACTAAATGATGTAGAAAATAATAGATATGACAATTTGGAAAGTACTGTATTGAGTGAAGATAAGAGTACAATTAGTGCGCAGTAGAAATAAACACTAATTGTGAATTCATCTGAATAAGCTATATCCACTGGCTTTTTGGCTACATAGTGAACAGTACAGAAACTGTAGGTCTGCCGTGAGCACATTGAAATGGTAAAGAGCATTTGGAAAGTTCCATAAGAATGTTTTTGCATTCTTCTGTTGATAGCAAATCTCCAAACATCACTGCACCTCGACAAGCCTTTGATGCTAAGATCTTGAAAACACAACTAGGAGTTCGCTCACTAGAAACCTCTATCTCATCGATGAAGCGCTTTGCATCTTCTACTGTAAGACGTACACCACAAACCTCTGGAAGTGTTGAGAAACGTATGCTTGTTGTAGCGTTGTTCGAAAGAAAAGTTCTATAACGTCAGCTTCTGTACAGCTCGTACCTCTCATAACGAGTACCCTTTCCATCGAATACTAAATCGTAGTTCCAATACCAACTCTTTAGCATGCTTTTATGCTTTGTCCACAGATTTGTATCATCCACTTGAACGATGAGTGGTTGATCAAGTACGTATGGAGTAATAGTAGATCCACTTTGTGTTTGTGTGCATGAATTAACATCTCTCTGGAGTTTCTCTAACCGTATTCTTTCATGTGCAGCGTGTTGATCGATTGCAATAACAGTTGTTGTATCTTTTGTACGAAAGCTTGCAATGATAATTTTCTTGTCAAGTTGTGCAATAAAGTGTAAGTCCTGAAGCATCTCTTTCGTGATTATCTTGTCGTTAGAGATGAAATGAAACATACGTGGTTATTTTTCTCAGGAGAGCTCTTGACATGATCTTTTTGGATGGGTTTTGTACGAATGATTGGCTTATCCGAAGTTAGCATACCATACGTTACTCTTTCAGTCTTTGTTCTTGATATCAGTTCATCTATACTTGATCTAGTCTTCTCGAGAGGCTTCTTGACTCGTTTGACTCTGCCAATTTCGTTTTGCGTCATAGTAGGAGGTGATTTCTGCTCGTTTTCTAATACTGTTTCTTCAAGCACTAATGGATCGAACTGGCCTAGAAACTTGATGAACACACGTTTCAAAAGTGAGGAAAAACTCTCAATATTATGCAACATCATCGCTTTGTGCTGTCTTCGAAGCTCTATCATATCAACTCCTCTTGTCGCGATACAGTATGAGGGAGTGCTTGTGTTTGGTGCTCGTAACTGCTGAAATTTGGTGTATTCAGAGTTCAGCATTTTGTAGATGTCCTTGTATTGTTGTCTCTCCAGTACATATCCGTCGACGATTACTAATTGCATTCTACATGTGGAGTTGTATTCAGTAGGTATCGAGCAGCATCCCTCTATCACGATATCTTGGTGATCTTCTGCACTCTTTATCTCTTTCATGTCTGCAACGTTTTCGCTTCCACAAATATCTCTCACACGTTCCATTAGACTTGAAGTAGTCTTCGTACTTAACAATACTTTTGAATTAAAAGTTAGAGTGAATGCCACGTCCAATCTGCAAAGTGATATTTCGACAATAGAACTCTTCATGTCTCGATCAATGCTGCTCATAGCCATTCTTCTTACGGGATGGTTGTGATAAATGTTACTGCACGTGATTGTAGTCCCAGAATTCTTTCGCATCACTTGATTCGTTGTTGTATGCACTGACCCGTTTCGAATAGTTCTTCTGTATGTGAGCAACGATCCACAAGTACGAGTGATTATTTCCAAGTCGCACATGAGCGTGAGTGAGTGAAGCGCCTAACATTAGAGAATGCACAGTTGATACCTCTCCCTTGTGTCCATACTTTGAACCAAATCGTTTTGTCGTACTGCTGCGTATTTGTCCAACAAATAAAAGGTCTTCAGAACTAATTCCATCTCCGTCATCAGTAACAGTAATCGATACTTGTACGCTTGTTTTGTTAACATCAACTTGAATATTCTTCGCGTTTGCATCTATGCCTTAAAATTCAATAACTTGACTCGACATTTCGCGTACTATTCAATACCAGTTCTTCCAAAATTTGCGAGATCGAAGGGATGCTGTATTGAGCTCGTAAAGAATGTGCAGTATGTTGGTCTAACTGTTGCATTTTAATTTTACAATGTTTGTACACTTAGGTTCTGAACTGTGCATGATGTGGGAGGCTGGACATGTTCATTGTGTTAGCATTGACTCTCCTTGTTGTTGATTGGAAGTGAGGTATATAATCAGATGATTCTTGTTGCACAACTGGAGCTGTTTGGTGTGCTCTAAACGTCTCCTCCATATCTTCCATATTCACTCGTGTTCTATTGTATCCATTAGCACTAGCTGATCGATATCCAGTAATATTTCCTCCTGATTGCGTAGTAATCTTGGAAAGAGAGTGATGAGGTAGAGTTCCATTCATCTCTTTTCCTCCAATGCCAGGTCCATAATACTGTTTGGAAATTAATCGCACACCATTGTTCTTCTTCAAGATTTGTGGTTTTCGTAATATCTTACTCGTATAATCTCGATCGCCTTCATGATCTTCTTCGTATGCTTTGAAAGATTCCAAATGAGTAGTGGTATGATCTCCCAAGTTTCTTTCTGGTCCACTCAAATACCCGCTAGAAGCTCCTATACCATACGAACTATCAAACGGTGTCTTGTAGTCGTGAGTATCAAGTGTTGTAGTTGTCATTCCAGTATGAGGTAAAGGTTTGAACGATTGCGTGTATCCTGGTTGATACTGTGGCTGTGCGTCTTTGGGTAGGTCTGGGTGTCTTGACAACTCTCCTCCTTTGTTTTTACCACGTACTTGGGTATCTCTAAACACTAATCTCGACTGTTCTCCAGAAGCTTTATCAACACGAGAATCTACTCGTAGAAACGAGTTTGGTGCATTATGAGTCGCAGCATAGGTTGTAGTAGGTGGATTCTCCGGAATGGTAATAGGTCTTTGGCTAGTGTTGACCAAGTCACGATACTTGTCACGTACATCATCAACATTTTCGTTCCAATTTTGAGTTACATTATCTGAATGTTCAGGTTCTTTGTATTGTGATGTAAATTCGCTTTCGTATTTTCTGGCTGGATGTACAAAGTATGATGTTTCAGTTGGTGCATCAGTTGCTAATAGTGTACCATCCAAATACTTTTCCTTTTCTGCTTCTTGATAATCCCCAATGTATGACATTTTTGGATTCGCTGGAGCTTTTTTGTGGTTTGGTTGTTCGTACTTGGGATTTTGTTTTGTGGTCCATGGGTGATGAGTCATTCCCGTTGTTGTATTAAACATGTAATTTGCTTGTAGTGACTTTGCAGAATGTTCTCCTGGATATAAATGCATTGGTGTAATCTGATGAGTAGTGCGATATCTTGGCTCTTTTGGATAATGTATTTGATGCATTGTTTGGGTTCTATCTGCAGTAAAGTAATCGTAGTGATTAGCGTTGTCAGGTATGAACCCGTGACTGATTTCGTATGTAGTCTTGAACAGCGCAGCTGCATCTGGATGAGAAGTTTCTGCAAAATCGTACTGAGACATGTCCAGGTTTTTTAGATTTGGTGCCAAACGCTTGGCTTCAAAATTTACGATTGATTGTTACAACCAGGTAACTGAAGTTTTTTAGAGGCCAATTATGAACGCTGTATGACTGCATTTTCTGCGTGGTCGCATGATGACAATACTGCATTACCATGTACGCAGTGTTCGTCGAATGGCATGATCGAAAAAGTTGTTGCCAACAAAAGAACGACTGAAAGTTCAATTTATAATTACATTTGGGCGAAAGCGAACATCTCAGCGTTTCTAGCGTGATCGTGGCATTGTGGTGGGAAGTTCATTTCAGTTACATGGCATTGACCAATGGTGTTTGAAGCGAAATTTCCTGACTCTAAGGTAGCGTATTGAATTTCAGTAGTACCGTCGTTGGGTGACTCTAGAACCCAGTTGGCACCAAAGCTGCAGCTACCACCTTTTCCGAATTGAGTGGTGTGATAGTAGACAAGGGCTCTAGTCTTGGCAGGGATAGTTGCTAACCATTGCTCGGAACCTTCGTGACTCAAATCGTAATTCTTACCACATCCAACGCCAAAGAAGGAGCCGATGGAAGCCATAGAACCAGCAAGACCAGAACCGTGCCATGGTGAACCTACAGTTTGGATCAAACGCTTACCTGCTGGCAAAGCAGAGGTGTCTTGCTTGGACCAGTAGAAAGTGAGTAGGTGTAGAGCAGCTGGACCACCTTGTGAGTGACCAATTACTGAGAATGAAGCGGTATCTTTACCAAACTCTCCAAGCATGAGGGCAAAAGTATCGTGGTCACGGTTAGCCTTCTTGTCAAGGAAGATCATTGCTCCTGGGAAATCTTCAGCGGAGAAGGGAGTGCCTTCTGAGCAGTATCCGTGAGCAACAATGACTTTGTGGCCAGAGTTGGCAGGTGAGCGTGCAAATTGAGTTGGACGCTTACCAAAGAACATTGATTCATCATCGTTGGAGTATTTGAACAATGGGTTGGTAATCAAACTCAATCTCATGAGAGCGAGTGCGTTTGCGCTAGTGAAAACGTTATCACCACGTTTGACGGCAATGACAGTTT
>JAESGV010001206.1_pt1 | contig 10944 bp, 8 predicted proteins | sample 9269781 | NCBI WGS metagenome assembly JAESGV01 (sample SAMN15741586, study PRJNA653496) | algae metagenome | isolation source: Tildeniella torsiva UHER 1998/13D and co-occurring heterotrophs from... | place: Slovakia: Slovak Paradise National Park, Hrabusice, Kosice Region | collected 2000-01-01
ATCACTGGTACATTCTCGTTACTCAAAGCGGCAATGAGTTTGAACTACTTTCCAAACATGAAAGTGTACTACACTAGTGATCACGCAGGTCAAATCTACATCCCATTTGTCAATTGGGGACTACTCGTTGGCTGTATCGCACTTACCGTTGGATTTGGAGATTCGGCTGATCTTGCCGAGGCGTTTGGACTCTCCGTTGCGTTAGTGCTACTCATCACAACAGTACTCTACGTAGGAGCCATTTTAACATCACTAGAACGTGTACGATGGCTACGAATCACATTGGCTGTACTTGCAACGATTGCCTTTATGCCTGTCATGATCTTTTTTACAGCTTCAAACTGTTTAAAGTTCTTCCACGATGGGTACATTCCAATCGTCATTAGTGCAATTTTTTTCATCGTCATGTTGATCTGGTGGAGAGGTGAAGTCAATTTCCAACAATTGTGTCAAAACGATGCGCCGAATCAACAGTTTCAAAACCAAATTGAGAATATTGTTCGCATTGACGACACTATTGGCGTGTTCTACATTGATTCGCCAAATATTCCAAACTATGTATTGCGATATGTGCAATTGTTACACATGCTCCCACAAGTGATCGTTTTCTTACATGTCAAGTCATATCCTATTCCACACGTCAAGGATTCTCACCGTTTCACAAAAACTCAAATCGGCGAGAACATGTACCAAATAACCGCACGATATGGATTCAAAGAACAAGTTAATGTTCCTCACATGATCGAACTTGCGGGATTTTGCGTTGATGGGAGTGTTCCTGAGAGTGTCGAGTTACCAGAAATTTCATCAAAAGAAGTATTACCGATTCTCGCTGCGCATGTTGCGTATTACGTTCCAGGATACGTTTTGAAAGTTGATAAGACGCAATGGTTCTATCGTCGCCTGTTGAGTGCTATTTACATTTTTATGAGAGTAAACTCAATGTCACAATATAGCGCTTGGAAAATTCCCACTGATTTGACGATAGAGTTAGGCACTATTATGCATATGAAATAAAATATGATAGTTCTCATTCACACTTTCTAAGAATCGTTTCGAATCTTGTACTTGGAACATGTTTTTTACTTTTACAGCGTCATTGGACTAAGACTGGACCTCTACCAGGCTCGTCAGTGACTCATACTTGTCTTGTGGCCATTTTATTTAAAACTAGCCGTTACAAATTAAATGGCAAGAACCAAATCGCTCAGAAGAAGCTTATCGTTTCATCCGTTTGAACACAAAGATAGGTTCATTGTGAAAGAAAAGTTTCGTCCTCTCCGCACGATAAAGAAACCCAAGTACACAGAAAAACACCCAGTGTACATAAAATTAGAGGAAATAGTCGTATCGTTGTTCGGAGAACCAGACAAAATATTTCCACGTCATGAAAATATAGGACAAAAAGAATACAAACGCGTGACAAACTGTTTATCGGGACTCCGTACTGGAATCACTGCAGACATTGAAATAGAGTACAAGAAAGGGTACAAACTACACATTACGATCTAACACAATAGATTTATTTCTAGAATACTCATTTATCCAGTCATAACTTATGACTCTACCAATATCACTGACATACTGGACTATTTCAACTTCAACATAGAAGAAAAATCGGCTCACTTATCGCTATCGTCTCTACAAGTCGATACATCAGTAGAAAGACCAATATTCCTATGTATCACAAGTAAAGGTAAAGCATCAGTCGCCGTGGCAGTAACGGCACCACCAATTGAGTTGCCAGTACAGACAGAAACAGTAGAACAAATGTACACGTTCACACCCAACGCATTATCGTTTGAATATTATGGGCGTTCTGAAGAGTGCGAATTCACGCACGTGTGGGGAGCACTCGCAACAAATGGACTCACACCCATTCCAGTTGCCATTCATGAAGATTATGGCACCCACGGATGTATCACGATTGATAAAAAATTTGAACGTGAAACGCGCGTACTAGAAGGTGATTCATTAACCCAAGTTGTTGGACAATTTGGCGTTACGATTCCACACTGGGATAATCTTACACCAAGTAAAGATCCGTTCACTTTAAAGTCATTTCAACTGTGTCAAGATTCGTATTTGCAACACACTGGTTTGCATTTGAAAAAACTAGGAATAGAAATTCCAACGAGTAGGAAATTGGAACTTCACAATCAAACACTTGATGATATCGAATTTCATTACGCGATAGAGAAACATAGAAAATGGATTTCATCAGGAAGTGATATTTCTATCTATTTGGAAGATGACGAAGCCATTTGCAAAATTATCGTTTTGGATACAATATTAGAAAATATCAACGTTATTGATTGTCAATATGCTTCCGACTACTTTAGTCAATTCGATTTTATTTGTTCATTCACGTATGGTCTGAACAATGGTGTCTACGATTTCAAACATTGCAAAAAAGTGTCCGGACAATTACGCGTTAATGAAACACAAATACAAATTCCAGGTTTTATTCCACAAGTAAAAATAGGAACTATTGTTTATCCTATCACAAGTGAAACTATCCACTCTATGAAAAGTTTTTCAGGTAGTATAGCGCTTCCACAAACTGAACAACAAATTTTCTTACATGGAAAAGATGTTGATGTTCCAACAGATTTGGCTAGTATTGATAATCCGTCGTATGAATTGAACCAGTTTTTGAACATGCATGAATTGGAAATGAGTCTTGGAATGAAGAGTTTTGTACAAGGAGGAACGATAATTTGTGTAGAGTTGTATCGTACTTCACAACAATTTGATGAATTTGAAATCAAAGGAAAATTGGATAATGGAGTTTCTGTATTTGTGTGCATGCGATTTGATACGGAGAAAGCGTGGTTAAGACAAGTAGTGGAAGCCAAAGTAGATGGATATTTTGTGAATTTGCGTTTCAACAACTCGTGGAGTCACGTTTTTCAAGGCAAGTTAATCACTGCCAAAGCGCAAGGAACTTTTGTGGATTTAGAAATAAATTGAGAATAAGTATTTTTAATCTTCTCAATTTAACTTCGATTTTGTTAACAGATGTAACAAAATCTCCAGCTATTACCCTTTGTTCACTGTGAACCTACGGCGAAACTTGTGGTTTGTATCTAACGGCGAAAGAGAACACGTGTCAACTACAAACCATGGAACAAACATTCGCGTACGTGGCAGAAGACAAGCTACAACCAGAGCTACTTTGTCAACACATTTGTTTCACGCCACTAGTAGATCCTATAGTACACAACGCATGTGAAAACTCATTTTGCAGAGTATGCATCGAAAAAACAAAATGGAAGTGTCCTCTATGCGGAACAGGCACAGAAAATGATTTCTTCAAAGTGAACACACGTGCATTTCTGAACTTACTAGCGCAGATACTTGTACAATGCAGTCAATGTCAAGAACAAATGCAACGAGGCTGTTTCGAAGAACACAAACCAAAATGTCCGTATGAGTGTTCTCATGGTTGTGGGACCATTATTTCACAAGCAACGAAAACAGCGCATGATGCTACTTGTAAAAATGTCCTCGTTCCATGCAGTGCCGCAAACTTGGGCTGCCCAGAAATCGTGCTTCGTTGCATACTCGATGCTCATACAACACAATGTAAATACGAACAGTCGCGATGGATTGTAGAACCACTCAACGCCAAATACGACGCATTAGCAGAAAAGTACGAAGAGCTGCTCCAAGGATTGAACGATTTACGCACTTTTGTCAACGCTCCACCCAAAGTTTGCAAAACAGTATCACAATTCAACGAATCTGTAGCATGTGGAAGTGGTTCCGAAATTCAAATTTGGAATGTTTCTACTATGGAGTTGGTTACGACACTAATAGGTCACACAGGTGCCATACGTTGCCTGACGCAACTTTCAGATGGAACGTTGGCCAGTGGTAGTGATGATACGACAGTGACGCTATGGGATATTTATAACAGTGAACGAAAAGTGTTCAAAGGTCACACTGACCGTGTCAACTGTATTTTACAATTAAATAATGGGTACATTGCTAGTGGAAGTAACGATGGTACAATTCGATTTTGGGATATTTCTGGAAGATGCGGCAAAACAATCACCGTTGGATCACCTGTGTTTGCTTTACTTCAATTTGATGAAGATACGATAATTAGCGCAAGTAAATGTATCGAATACTGGAGAGTTACAAGTGAAAAAAGAATTCATTCAATTAGATCGAATTATAGCGCAATTAGTTCGATTGTTAAATTAGATGATGGTCGATTGGTCACTGGAGGTGCCGATAAGGTGATCAAAGTTTGGGAAAATGAAAATTGTATTTTGGAGCTTGTAGGTCATACGGATTGGATTCGTTCGATAATCAAATTAGATGATGGAAGAATCGCTAGTTGTGGAGATGATAAAACGATTCGCATTTGGAATATAGAAACAGGAAAACAAGAACGAATTATGAGAAATAGCGATACTGTCAAAACGATCGCACAAATAGGAGATGCAATAGTTAGTGGAGGTTTGGATAAAATTATGAAAGTATGGAATGAGAAATGTGTTGAGCAGAAAAAGTTGTCTGGTTACGTTTGCGCTGTTGCAAAATTGAAAATGTAAATAAATTTTTATAAAACATCGCAAGTGTGAAAGCATTGGGCAACCTTAAATCCAAAATAGAAGCGAGATTATTTCCCATCAGTTCAAAATTACAATTAGAAACAAAGACACGTGCCAAACACATGGCGTTCAGTCAGCGGTGGTACAGCAACGAGCAGTACTATTTACATTCGGTAGCACAAAACGGCACAGACGTTAGCAGCGATTGGCTTTCTCCACTCACGTTAGCGTTGGCGAATGTACATCCTGTCGCGCAAGCGTTTATATTTACACTGATTAATTGGCTCACGACTACACTTGGAGCAGCAGCAGTCTTTTTAACATACAAATTAAGCATGGCGCGGAAAAAGCTGATTTTGGAGTGTATGTTCGGGTATGATGCGATTTAAAGTTACTCACAAATAGATTTGGTGGTGGAGTAATGCTTGCAGCAGCGTTTTGGGGTCTACTCGTAATTTGATTATTTTATTTTTTTATGTTTTAGGTTCCCGCAAATGATTTATCACAAGCAGCGTTTGTAGGATATCCAAAAGTCTTGGCGATGATACCGCTCTGTGGAGGTACTTACTTTAACTCTGATACACTGAAACAATAGGTTTTGTACTCGGAATTTCGTTTTTATTTTTTTTCGATATTTTAACGCACAAAATCTCAGAATATCGTGACGCACGGCAGCGCAGACAATCAGATGCAGTCGATATGATGATGCGCGATTTAGAAATGGCAGACACACCAACAACAACAGATAATGTTCGCGCGCACAGTCCAACAGTTGCTCACGATCCGCAACCACAACAACAAACCATCTACCAAAAATATCGCAGAACAATTCTACTCGTCGTGGCTGTCACGTTGCACAATATTCCAGAAGGCATCGTCGTTGGATTCGCATTTGCAGCAGCAGGCGCCGGACAAATCACACTTTCATCTGCGATCACGTTATCGATCGGTGTAGGTATACAAAACATTCCAGAAGGACTCGCAGTAAGTCTACCATGCCAACGTGAAGGTATGTCTACAGTAAAATCTTTTCTCTTGGGCAGTGTCAGTGGTTTCATCGAACCAATCGGTGGCCTAATCGGATCTGCACTAATGTTAGTTTCTGAAAAATTGTTACCATATGCTTTAGCGTTTGCTGCTGGGTGTATGATTTTTGTTGTTATTTCAGAACTTGTACCTGAAATTACAGGTGCGAATCAGCACTTGGGGCCAGATAATCCAACTGCTACCACGCATATTAGTCATGAACGTACGTCACGGATGGGTGTGTTGTTCTTTTTTGTTGGATTTGTACTGATGATGATTTTGGATGTAACTCTTTCATAAACTGTATTTTATTACGCTACGCTTAGGCAAGTGTTTGTTTGTTTGGGTTTTCCTCTTGCTAAACTGTATACTCTGTTGCCATACGATTCACATTCACTTGTACCACTGTTCCAGTCGAACATTATGCTATAATTGTACCCGTAAAAGTTGATAGATCCATTTGGGAGCTTTTCATGATGAGCTTGGCGCATATTTACAATCTCTGCTTTTTTACCATGCTCTAGTGAAGTCAAATAGCTGTTCTCTAAACAATAAACATCATTGTACAGCAGAATATTATTAGATCCTACAATTTTTCGTTGCACTAGCTCATAGTTGCTTGTATCAAATAGGAATACCTCTGAAAGGCGTAGCACAGTTAGGAATTTGTCTCCCATGTACGCTTCAATGGCATTTTCAACTTCTATGATAATGTCTCCTGTCTCATAATTAAACACGAACAAAATCTCTCCTGCAGCGCAAATACCAATGTAAGATCCCTGAGCATGCAAGGTTACATTTGTTGCCATCGAATACGAGTAGTCGAATGAGTATCTATAGAGCTCTATATTGTTTGTTATGTTTCTCACAGATACCTCTTTAGTACGTTGGTAGTATACGACGAACTTGTCGTCATCAATTGGTTGAATAGAAATGTGTTTGTCAAATATCTCTCCAATGAGCGTGTTTTGGAGAACGTCAAATAGTTGAGTACACTTTCCAGTAGTAATGGCAACCACTCGTGTACTTAATCGCTGTACTTGAAGTTTGTGTTGTGTATTTAAAAACTTCAAATTAACAATTGGTTGGAGTGTTGTCCAACTTTTATCTGCAAGGTCGAAAAGGTGATGTTGGCTATTCTTCTCGGCTACGTACAATTTTGTAGGTGTCATGACGCATACTTGCTCAATCCCAAACAACACCGGTGCGTTCGCAACATCTATTGGTTGCAGGTGTTTGTTGAGAAGCGTTATGACTTTACTCGCCACCGCAACTGCTACTGGCACTTGATCATCTGGTGCAGTGGTCATTTTTGTAGATTTTTTATCTTGCCAAATGCGGGTTGAAATTTCTCTATTTGTGGATTGGCCCCCACTTCAATTACAATGCGAGTTATCACCAACAACCAAGAATTTAAGTGGGATGCCGTTCTCTAAGACAAGTGCCAAGGGTAAGCATGTACAGGACATATTAAAAAGATCTCTGGCGTTAGTTCTACAAACTGGATGGGTTGTCTTCCTGTACAATTAATCCAGATTATCGGTTAGTGACATTACGAAATACGAGATAGCATGGGCAATTATTCATACTTCATTGGTTTGACCGGCAATGTAGCAAAGCTAGCATTGTCCAAGGCAGCAACAGAGGAACAATTAAAAGCTTTTTTAATTGATTTTGGTGAAGAAAAGCTATTTCTTAAAGATTTGCGTAATCGCGATCTTATTGTGAGATATAGTCGTTAGGTTGCATTAGTGGCTCTGATAACAATAATCGCATTCATCCATACCACTGTGTCTCTGATCAGCATCTCGTTTCAATATGTAACTCTTCTATTCGACGCCGTATGCTAAATTTCATAGTCCAATAAACTTAGTTTGGGAAGAGCATGGCAATAATGTTCTTTCAACTCATAGCTTTACTACCCACCGTTTAACATAAAAGCCAACCATCACAACGGTAACCAGCATCAAGTATACCAGAACCAGTATAAATGATTCCGTTTCGCTCTTCCAAAGCACTGTTTGCACACCAATGTTGATAGCTCCAGTTGCCAAGTTAGCTAACAAGAATGTAACAAGCTGATTGTTGTTAACAGCTTCCCTTATTACACTTAATCCTGCATCAACTTCCATGTTCAACATAGGTAATACATGACTATACAAAACTGAGAACCATGTCAGTAGTACCAAGTTGTACGTCACACTCCACAGAATATACCCAAAATTTGTCATTTGTCGCGACGGCACAAAGATGTTAGCGATGTATGTGAGTGGATGAGAAGATTTTCCTGCTAGTACTCCTGGCACTTGGTAACTAAACGTTTCGAAACCAACTTCAGGAACAAGATCAGAATCTATTTTAAGAATAGCGTTATGATCAACAAAGTAGGCGTTACTAATGTAACACAGCACAAACAATGGAATAGATACGATAGACATGTACAAGGAGAACTTTCTCCAAAGATTCTGCGCTTGTGGTTGTCTGTTAGTTGCAAAAATGATATTTCCTAGCGATACTGCAAAATAGTAGATCGATATATACCCTAAAATAGAACAAATTCCTTCCTTGTTTGCAGAAAACAACGTTACTCTAGGAGATTCTTCAACATACGTTTGCATACCAAACGAAAGTAACCCTTGTTGGAACACCGCAAAAGCTACACCTAACACAGCGTACACAGTCGCACTTGGTTTCGTGATAAACATATCTACTACACTGACGAGTACACCAACCACCAATAACGTCATAAAAAAGTTCCAATGCACTCCGTACTCTCCTACATGCGTTTGGTACCCAGTTGACGAAACCGTTAAAAATCGAGCTCCACCTAGAACAAGTAACGGAATATTATGACGAATAATTTTCATTATTGACGTTTCTGTTTTTGATCCTCGCGCAGGTGCAGATACGAGTCCTCCTGAGAAAATAAAACTTCCTACGCCCAAGTCCATTAAACTACTTCCGAATGTTTCTGTTTTTGCGACGCGGCGTGGGAAAAGTGCTGGAAAATCAACTGCGAGAATTGCTGCTGCTGTTGCGAGCATCATTGAGGAACGGTACTCGCTGAAAAAGGGAATCTTTTTTTCGTCTAGTTTTTCTTGTTTTGTATTTGGTGTGGATTTGCATAATAGGATACTTGAGACGATAACGAGTGTGTAGAATAGAATTAACCGTGGTGGAAAATAAATTGTAGTTGTTGATGTTGTATCATTGGTTGTAGGTAGTAATAGTGAAGTTGTCACCGCTAGTAGTGGTGCGACGCGTGTAAAAATCTCTATCAGCCACCACAGTAGTATGTTTTTGGTAGATGTAACGTTATTGATTTTAAATTTTCTAATGATTAATGATTTTACAGTTTGATCGAGCAGTGTAACAATCTAGTTGTTAGATGAGCGAAAATAGTTCGTACAGGACACATAAACGCAATACAAAATATTTCAAATATTGTAGAGCCAGTATTACCGGTAACGAGCCGCTCTTTCAGCTCTTTGTAGTCCATGTTTGCTTTGTTTTGTAATTTAAAATTTTGCGATGTTCAACACGTGTTTGTTGCTCGTACTCTGCAGTTCTGCGGTACTAGCACATCAAATTGTCATGGATCATGTTGGCCAAACATTACCACCGTACAACGAAACCGGAATTATCAAAAAGAACTTTGATGGTGAAACATTAGCATTCGTACGCGTTTTCACAAGTATTTACCAAGATCTAGGTCACACCATGGAACGGTAAAGGATATGATGTCATTAAAAACAATGCAGCCAAGTTTGACTACGTCAGTCCAGTATGGCTTCAGATCAGGTATGCGTTCCGATGTATATCTCATATATAGACCCAATATCGCTAAAGCAAGCAAAAACAAATTTATTATCACTGGACATCACGACATCGATGCAGGATGGGTATCAAATGTACAAAACCAGGGCGTAGATGTGCTTCCACGACTACAATTCGATTGGGCGCACTGGAAAGAAAATGATTTTCAAATCTTCTCAAAAGGATACGACGAATCAACACACTTACCACTAATCGAATCTATTATCAATCTAGTCGAAGAAAAACATTTTGATGGAATAGTGATCGAATGGGGTTTCGTAGACACTTCACAAATCATACACGTCATGAAACCACTGCTACGCGAGTTACACGTTCGTTTGCATTTCAAACAAAAAGTGAAACAATTATTTTTAGTCATACCACCGTATCGTGGTGCTCAACAAACGTTCAACACGCAACATTATGGACAGTTAATTGATATTGTGGATCGATTTTGCGTGATGACTTATGATCATAGTGGAGGACGACCAGGACCAAACGCCCCATTAAAAGATTTTGTCATTCCAACGATACAGTACTATGTGACTGGCACTAACGAAGAACAAGAAGATCGCGCATCGAAACTATTACTAGGACTCGCGTTCTACGGATACGATTACCAATTCACACAACAAAAAGTTGATGCAATAGTTGGACATCAATATTTAGAATACATGAACAAATATAAACCAAAAACAAATTGGGACGAAGAAGGTGCAGAGCATTGGAATGATTTTACAGATGATAAAAAGAATCAACATCGCGTGTATTACCCAAGTGTTAAAAGTATCGAAAAACGATTGCAAGTTGCAAAAGAGAAAAAACTAGCAGGTGTGATGATATGGGAAGCAGGTCAAGGACTAGATGAGTTTTTAAATGTTTTGTAAATTACAGTATTGTTAGTTTAATTTTGATACTGCCAGATTTAGGTGACAAAACAGCTACTATGCGTCTATGCACACAAAATGAGAGTCTAGATGGCTCAAGTTAAAGGTTTGGTTCTATTTGAACACTTACAAAATTTCTCAAACAATTCTGAATGGGAGCAGCATGCTGTTGCTTCCAAGATAAGGTACATTACCGTTTAATTGTCTCTGACACGTAAAAGTTAATCTACGAGCGAGTGGAGTATCATACAAGTCCTGCTCTGTATCACAATTTTACTGCTCACTCCCCAAGTCCCAAATTACCTGCACAAAACACGCTATATTATACAACTCCTGTTTCTAACACAGTGTACAACACACGGTAGTAAAAATCCCCACTTATTTTGATTGAATAACGGTCTTGTGTCAACATTCACACTTCACAGCATGGCAGGCTTCTTGTGTACATTAGTACTGCTGTTAGTTGGCTACAATTGTTATCTTGACCGATCAAAGCCTGAAACACCAACTGGTAGTACACCATGCCGATATGCGGGTCGATTCTCTGTTGAGAAATTATTGAATGACCAAACAACACGAGACTATTAATGCTACAGCAACCAAAGATGCGAAACTATTTGGAACTACAGATCCATACAAAGTTGCTCTAT
>JAESGV010001207.1_pt1 | contig 10942 bp, 12 predicted proteins | sample 9269781 | NCBI WGS metagenome assembly JAESGV01 (sample SAMN15741586, study PRJNA653496) | algae metagenome | isolation source: Tildeniella torsiva UHER 1998/13D and co-occurring heterotrophs from... | place: Slovakia: Slovak Paradise National Park, Hrabusice, Kosice Region | collected 2000-01-01
CGACTAACTCCTGTTGTAAAAGGAATCCCACGTACACTTGAAAAAACAATTGAATGGGGTGGTTACGAAATTCCAAAAGGAACATTGGTTTTTACTCCATTTAACACTCACAAAGATCCAGAATTTTTCCCAGATCCACTTGCATTTAAACCAGAACGATGGGATGGATTAGAATTTTCTAATCGTTATGCATATACTCCATTTGGATTTGGAAATAGAGCATGTATTGGTAAGAAATTTGCCATGATTGAAGCAGTGATCGCGTTATCAATGATTATTCAAAGATATAACGTTTCTATTGATAAAGATTATGGGCCATTGGACATTACGACTGTAGTGACAAGCAAACCAGCAAAAGATTTGTATGTAACATTTACTAAACGTTAAAATTGTGATTTTGTACGTCTGTGACCGCCCTTACTTCCACTCTTTGATCTTGTATGTTTTCTTTCTTTTACTTCTGCTTGTAAGAGTATCGCATCTTTTACTGCAATTAGAGATTTTATCGTTGCTTGAGTATCTGTAGCAGTCACTGAAATTGTGTATACTCTCCTAGTGTTCTTAAACTTATTTTTTGAAATGAATAATTTTGTGATAAAGTCTATTGCGATAACTGGATCTTCATTTCCGTCATAGTCTGTGAAATAGTTCTTCAAGTTACGTTTTTTCAATTTTTGCTCGAATAAATCTTCTTTTGTGAATGTGAGAATGAACGCTACTTTTTCAAAATTGGAGTCGTTCACTGTTCGTTCCCATAAATCTAAACTCTCTTCCATACGATTGATCGATTCATCCTCTGGACACGTCATGTCATATTCACTCAATGATACACAGAAACTAGTATAAGAGTACTGAAAATACAAAACTTACATGACCGTTGTGATTTGGAATTGGTTCTCATAGTTTGGTCGAATGTCTCGTTTACCAGGTGTATCGATCAATGTGACAGGTCTGTTAAATAGTTGGAACGATCTTGATATGTCGTGACTAGATGGATCATAGTGTCGAATAATCTCTTGCTCTGATGGAAGATATTTCTTTTTTAGCGATTGTGCACGTTCTAAGAAATAATCCAAGTTTTCTGGTAGTTGGAAGTCATTTCTTCGTTCATAGGTTTGTTGTATCGCTGGTTCTGTCCAGAGTTTCTCTACCAGCTTTATGTATTTTTCATTCCACGTTGTTGCCTCTGCGATAGTCGAACTTGCTTTTGTATCTTCAATTTTATATTCGTACTCGTTTGCCTTTTGTATTAACTTTTGCATACCAACTAGAACAGATTCTTTGATACTGTCGCCAGACGCAACAAGAGGTGTGCCAGTTACTGTGTACAATTGTCTTGCAATAGTTGATTTTCCCGTATCTGCGCAACCAGCCATAAGTATTCGTGCATTTTCGACAAGTGTCGTTGCTGTTGTGGTTGTTATTGGTGACGTCGGCGAATCTGAGGCTTCGATTTCTTGAATAAGTATTTGGTGTACAGAAGGGGAGACTTTTAGCGAGGCTCTAGACCTTCTGTTCTCTTTGAATATCTCAAAACGTTCTTTGAGGCTAGTATCTATTGTGTTTCCACTTGCCGTCGATTCACTCGAGCTAGCCGTTATGTTTGTGTTTCCCATGTTTGATGTGCGTGAAGTTGTTTGGACCTTTCATACGTCAACGTTAGCTTGAAACAAAGAGAAGAACTGGACCGTAGATGGCTCTGTTGCAAGAATTTTGACGTCTAGCTCTAAATCATTGCACTAGTGGAATATTAGCTAAATTTCTTGAAATTTGTGCAGATGGCCAAGCATTTAAACTGTAATGTGTACATTTTTGTTTCAATCATTGATGTAATGATGTGACTACATCAAGCTTCTAGATAAGTTATCTATAAGCTGCATTAGCATAGGGTAACAAAATCACTTTTAAAATAAGCGCTAACACGTCAGACGGTTCGTGTGACAGGCTTATGTTTGACTGTTCAAAACAAAACCCTAAGGCGCATTTGCTCTCTTTGGGGTTACAGATGTCCGTCTTGTCATGTCCTCCTGCGCTTCAAAAGAAAGCACTACACGCGATTTATCGTTCCAAGTAGAATAAACCGAAGCTTGGCAGAAGTGTTTTCATCTTCTCTCAACAACTATGAAACCAGTTCTACTTGCTGCTCTGTTGCTTGTCTCAACTGCACTTTGCCAAAACTTACGGTCGCCAATACAACTCACTAGGAAACACTACAAAGAATGCCAAGAGAGTCACCACTTAGACTTTAGGTATGGCTGTGGTACAGGTCGAGGTAACATGAAGAGTGAAGAAATCTTCGTTAACTTGATCGCATCTTTCTCCCAATTTTCTAAAGAGCATAACGTTACGTTTTGGTTGGCACATGGTACACTGCTAGGTTGGATATGGGGTAAGAAATCACTTCCTACCGACGACGATATCGACGTTCAGATGACACTCGAGGATTTGGAATCCTTACTTCCAAATAACCTCAAAATGTGGAACTACCTGCAGAATAATTATCTATTAGATATAAATCCAAACTATAGGATCTTTCCAGCACCTGACCTTATGAATGTAATCGATGCTAGATGGATAGATACAAAGACAGGGAGGTTCATCGATGTGACCATAGTTCAAAAGTGCGCTGACTTGTCAGCACCCGGTGACTACTGCGTACGCAATCATCACCGCTATTCTCACGACGAGATTTGGCCTACAGTTGGTACGCACTTTTTAGGAGTACCTGTGCGCATACCTAGCAAAACTGAGCTAGTTTTGACGAAAGAGTACGGTACAAACTGCATACTAGACCACTATTACATGGGATGGCATTTTAAGAACGAGAATGGAACGCGAAGTTGGGAATACTTCATGTGAATCTAGCTGTGACATAGGAATAAAATACTCTCTATTGCATCTGTACTGCACCTGTTACTGTTTTGTAATTTTCAGTCAACTCTCGATCAAACAAACAAGAATGGCACAACAAATCAGCGCTGGTGTAACAAAAGAAATTCTAAAAGCTGCACCAGAAAACTCACCAACTGCGCAACGTGGACAAACAATAACCGTTCACTGTACCGGTAAATTGGAAGACGGAAAGAAATTCTGGAGTACCAAGGACACAAACCAACCTTTCTCATTCCAAGTCGGTGTTGGAAAAGTTATCATCGGATGGGATCAAGGATGTATGTTTTGATCAGCGTTAATAACAAAATATAGGTTTGACAATGAAGAGAGGAGAAGAAGCACGCTTAACATGCAGAGGTGATCACGCATATGGACCAAAAGGTTTCCCAGCATGGGGTATCGGACCAAACGCAACTTTAATATTCGACATTGAAATACTTTCAATCAACTAAACCCGATAAACGATCGTACGTTCATGCATCAACAACACGATCGCGAAAATAACAAAAGAATATTTATATAGCCGTTATACTTTTTTGGCTCTGTCGAAAGAACTCCTCTTACGTTTGTACTTGGCATACGCTTCAGAGTACATAAATCTACCAAAGGTATCTTGCAGATTGCTCTTAACTTCGACTTCAAAGTCGTCAAAAAGAGTTTCCAAGACTGACGCACTGTCGTTTGGTAATTTTAGCATTTTCTCTGTAACACTAGCTTTGCATGATTGCGATGCGTTGACGAGGAGCAAACTACTGGCGTTGCCTATGTACAAGTTGTAGATGTGGTTCGCCATTTTGAGTTTCTCTTCTGGATCTTTTGTGTCTTTGTACTTACACAAGTCGTCATAGGCTTTGGCGTTCTCTACGCTAAACTCTGCTTCGCAATATTTGAGTAGAGCGATTTTACCTTCATCTGTCTGCCATAATCTTTGCAATTGTTCTGAGCGTGATAGCTTCTCTTCTTTGTCTCCACGAATGAGTGCAATGATCCATCTCTTAAAGATTGCGATTACACAACTACCACCAGCACAAAGTAGTAGACACCATCTTTGGATCTATTTGTCAGTATTTAACAAGTCTATACTTACGTGTTCGAAAAAGATTTCAGGTGCTCTCAAGCCTACAACTCTTTGTGTTATACCTTCTGTGGCCATGTACGATTGACTCAAATTACTAAAGATGACGTAGCATGCACTGCACGCACAACAAATTAGCAAAAAGATACCATCCAACTTGAAGTTCAAAGGATCTCTTAGCGTGTACGTTCCTGTGAAGAAGCCGTATCTGTACACATCTATAATCAAATCTGACAAGATGAGGAATGTTGCAAAAGCAATTTCCAGTATAATGATAATGATGAGTATGATGAGCACAGAACTTGAGAACGTCAGTGTGACGTACAAACTGAGCCAAATTCCCATCATAACAAGTAGCAGACAAAAGGTCGCGAAAAATAGGAACAAAAACAAACCAGCGTTCGAAACGAATACAAAGTTGAATATCTTTTGCACTATAGTCGCGTTGCTGTTGTTCTGTTTGTTATATTCTCTGTGTTGCTTCAGCAGGTAGCGAACCCATTGGGTAATTGCACCAATCCACACCATGGACAGGGCTCCAATCTGGATAGGTACTAGCGATAGAGTAATAAACACTGTTGTGAAATTGGTAGCAATTCTCACACAGTTGGAAATTAACATGAAACTTAGGGCCAAATGTGGGATGATACCTCTAGATTTGAGTGGTTCTTGGCGAAAGAACACCAATACTAGCACTAGGAACAATACATTAACAGCTATGATTTCGCTCATGAAAGCTGTATCTAGATTTGTCCAAGCTTGATAATCAAATATCGCTTTTAGATCATACACCGGCACGGTTCCATTGGTAGTATTGCTCATGGTAAGGCCGTGTGTACTCTAGTTTGTTGTTTGTGAATTGCTTTGGCGCAAAAAGTGATCTTTATTAGTAGAAGCAATCTATGTAAGAAGCACTAAAGATGTCCAATGTCACTAGTAAGTGTCAAATGTAGTTCAACTACACAGAAAATGATACGTGGTGAGCAAAACAGCCAGCTTACCTTTGTTTGCTGCGTCATCTTTCATTCTACGTGACAAATGCGTGATTACGATGCCCATAAGCCGAAGATAAGAAGGAATCAGTAGACAGCGAAGAAGAACAAGAGAACAGGAATAAATAAAAAATGAATGCTTGACGCTTCTTCGCAGAATGGAATGTTGATTGGTTTGAATTCGTCGGAAATTGCTAAAATCGTGATAATATTAAAACAAAATGTTATTACTTAGACTTTCTTAACAGCTCTATCGAATGAGCTTCTCTTACGTTTGTACATGGCGTATTGCTCCGAGTACATAAACCTACTGAAAGTGTCTTGCAAGTTGCTTCTAACTTCTACTTCAAAATCATCAAATAGAGTCTCCAAAGCGGATGCATTGTCATTTGGTAACTTGAGCATCTTTTCGGTGATATTTGATCTGCAAGATTGTGACGAGTTAACAAGTAGTAAGCTGCTACTGCTACCAACGTATGCGTTGTAGATATGGTTCGCGAGTTTGAGTTTTTCTTCAGGATCTTTGACATCCTTGTACTTGCATAAATCGTCATATGCGCGTGCATTCTCAACGCTAAATTCTGCTTCGCAGTATTTGATTAATGCTACTCGACCTTCTTCCATGGACCAGATTCGTTGCAATTGTTCAGCGCGTGAAAGATTCTTATCTTTTGCACCGCATAACAAACTACTAATGTATCTGTAGAGGATGATAAAGATACACGTTCCTCCTCCAAACATTAACATACACCATCTTTGAAGCTATTTGTGTAAAAGAGTTGACAACAAACTTACGTGTTCTAAAAAGACGATTGGAGCGTACAAACCAACTACACGTTGACTTATACCTTCTAACGGGATGTAGGATTGGTACAAGTTACTGAAAATCAGGTAAACAGCACTAGTTACACAGCAGACGAGTAAAAAGATTCCATCTTTTCTGAATGCCAGTGGATCTCTTAAGGTGTAAGTTCCTGAGAACAAACCATAGCGATATACATCAACTATGAGGTCGGTAATGATGAGGAATGCCGAGAGTAGGATTTCACCAACAACCAGTACGATCAAAATGGCTACAACTGCAACTGCGAAACTGTAAGTTACGAAATAACTCAGCCATAATCCCATCATGATGAGTAACACACAAAATGTACAAAACATTAGGAACAAAAACAAACCAGCATTCGACACAAAGACAAAGTGAACAATCTTTTGTATCAACGTTTGGTTACTGTTGTTCTGTTTGTTATACTCTCTGTGTTGCTTGACTAGATAGCGAACCCATTGTGTGATGGCTGGTACCCAAACCATTGTGAGTGCACCGATTTGTATGGGAACCATGGCGAGTGTAATGTACAGCGCTGTGAAATTGGTTGCAATTCTCACGCAATTGGAAATCAGTAGTAGTGTGAGAGCGAACTGTGGGATGATACCCCTTGACTTGAGAGGTTCCTTGCGAAAGAACACGATAGAAAGCACTAGGAGAACAACATTAACTGCAATTATTTCAGAGAGGAATGCTGTATCTAAATAACCCAAACACTGGTACGAATAGAGTGCTTGTAGGTCGTACAAAGGGTACGTGGCGTTACTAACGTTCATTGTGTGGATTTTCTTTGCGTTGGATTTGTTTTGTTACTCATCCCAGTTTGAACAGAGTATCCATTTTTCCTCGTCATTTGTCACATGTTCTTTATTTTTTAGACTTTTACGACGTGAGAACCTTTATTTGTGATTGTCAAACATCAAACTAAACCACCAACGCGAGAAACTGGACCTACAAGAGTATTAAATCCATTAAGAAACGGCTTTATTGCTTTTTAGCGAGCTTTAATTCAAAAAGAAACACGCAAAGTTCCGTTATTAATCTCCTCAAAATTTAACGCCTGCTCTCCAAGGTACTTGACAACAGCTGGTTTGATTTTAGCACCTTTCTCATCTGAATGGTTGCCTGCTCCAGTTATGATATCCAAGGTAGCTCCAGTTCCTTTTAGCTTCTCAATTCGTTTTTCAACAAATTGCATTGCTTCAGCTACTAACTGTCCATGAAGGTCCATAGTGTTATCATCATGTTTTGCGTTACTAATGTTAGTAGATTGCTAAATCTTACAGGAAATCGAAAATGGCTTGTGCGCATTCTTGCTTGTACTTGTGCATATTTTCTTGATGAACTTTTCCCTGTGTGGAAAGATTCTTTGCTTCTTCTTTGTTTCCTTGTTCAAAGTTTGTTTTTGCTTCTTCAAAACATTTTGTCATCAACTTTGCTTCATTCTCAATCTTGACGTTCCATTCCTTGTAGATTGCATCATAAGCGAGTTTTTCTACCCATTCATTGTTTTCGAAAAACCAGCCAACTTCTTCGAGAACTTTTTTGACTGCAGAAAATGCGTTTGCTACGTTGGTAGAGTTATCATCTTTGCTAACGATTTTCATCTTGTTTTCATCTCCCACTAAATCGATTTTGACGTTGTGATTGGTTTGGATTTCTTTAATGATTTTTCCACCTGTTCCGATAACATGCTTGTGAAGTTTAGATGGAAGATCAAACTCTTCACTTGTCGAATCTGTTGGTGTTTTTGATTTTGAGGATGATACAGTCGACGGTTTTTCGTCTTTTGCAACGATTGGTTTGGGAGCATCTTCTTCCGTAATTTTTGTTCGTGTTACAACTTGTTCTGGAGCTTTAACAGGTGTTTCGATTCTCTCTACTCTTGGAGCAGCTTCTTGCTTTTTAGGTTCCTCTTTCGCCGATGGTTTCTTTGATGTTGTATTTTGCGTAACACCAGTCGATCCTGCTGATTTATTAGCAAAATAGATACCTGCGAGAGGAGTAAACGCCAAGAACAATATCAAGACAACAGCGAACATGTTTTGCGAGTGTGAAGTTTGACGGCTGTATGTCCAATAATGGTACTGTTAGTGAGCTATCTATTACAACAGTGCACGAGAGCAGTCTTGCATGCCTCTCCACACTCCTGCATGCATCTTCAATACTATCATACCAATTCTGTTGTAAATATGGTTGACCATCTTCAAAGATGCAAAAGCGGACAGAGCTGTACAGTGCTTTGTGTTTTTGGGATCGCATAGAGGAAGCAGACGAAGAGAATATTCCATGCGAGCGGTACAAACATTCTTCGGTATATCTGCCCGAACAACGCGCAATGTACACATTTGGTGGAAGCGATTTCGAAAACATAACACTCAATGAAGTATGGAGATTCGACCTAGATACAAACTCTTGGAGTTTTATCCAAACTACCGGAGAAAAGCCTTGCAGACGTTGCGAATGTGCATGTATTCTCTTTTCAGAAAGACGTGGTGATGAACACCATGCAGAGATGATAATTTTCGGAGGGTTCACAGGACAGATCCGACTCAATGACATGTACAGTCTCGATTTGTATACGCATCAATTTACACGTATCGAATACACGCTAGAAGGTACACAAAACATCACACCACGTTCTGGTATGGTTGCAGTGAATGTAGATAACCAATACATGTACATCTTTGGAGGAAACGATGAACGACCTTCTAACGAATTGTGGAAAATGGATCTTCGAACACATGTCATGCACGCCGAGTACGTATTTTCGCCTACCGACTATGTTCCCCGAGGGATCGAACCAGAACCTAGATACTGGCATGACATGGTATATTATCCTCGTGATCATTGTATATACATTTTTGGAGGATCAAATGGATCCGGAAGTTCCCAATTACGCGATTTAATCACATACGACACTCGTAAAAAACTATGGAATGAAATTCACGACCAAAATTTAGGATTCTGGCCACAATCCCGTTTCCAACATTCATTAAATATTTTAAATGATAGATTGTACTTGTACGGTGGTTTCAGTTACACAATGGATCATTTACCAAATATCCATGAGTTTGATTTACTTAGCCACTACTGGTTAGGTTTACAAAGTCGGCCACTTCGGAACTTTTTACATTACGAAGATATGATGTACAAGGAAGAGTTGCCAGAAGCAAGAAAAGGACACACTTGTTGTGTAATAAGTGAAGATGAGTTGTTAGTGTTTGCAGGAAAGAATTTTAACATTTTTGATGATTTGTTTCGGTGTAGGTTACCACCCATGTGCAAGGTGAAAAGAAGTTCAAACATGTTGTTTCATTTGGTTGACAATGGAAATTATTTTGATGTAAATGTAATTGTATAAAATTAATTTATTATGATGGTTATATCATACAAAAATCTAGGTATTCGGGGTATAGTTGCTATCTTTGGAAATTTAAAGTACTTAAACGTGAGATTTGTCGTAGGTTCTTCTTTTCGTAACTCTATGACTTGATCCATTAACGTAGCGACGTCACTAGCATTCCTAGGATCACAAATGTGTACAGTGAAGCGTTCCTTGCCTTCTTTCACGAGATCAAAAAACTTTTTTACAATAAATCGACATGACGCTTCTGGATCTTGGTAACAATAGTCATCAAACATGTCCTTGATTTTAAGTTTGTTAAAGTGTGCAATAAACACATCAACTTTTGTGAGTACTAGTAACACTCGCTTGCGTTGCGACCACTTGTCCATTTGTTCCTGAAAAATCTCAATTGAATCTTTCATTCGTATTCCGTAATAGTCTTGCCAACTGTATTGGTTCATTTCAATTAACGAGAGGACAAAAATTCCGATATTTGCTTCTGGAGTAAATTTGTGGTAATGCTGCGAGTTAGAGTTGGACAATATCACGTACCTTGTTTACATCGTATTTTGTTCCTCCTAAATCTATTACATTCCATAAAAGGTTTTTATACAAATTGTCGTTTGATATTGCGTAAGAACAAGTTCGTGCTCTTGCGCATATTGTGTCTTCTAACGTTGGTTCTGGATTTGGTACTGCATATTTTAAATAGTGACGTGAATGGTCTGTTCTCCAATAGTTTTGTGTTAAATACTCGACGAATTCTGGATTGTTTAGAATAGTCATAACGTCTGGTAACATGTATTCCCATTTCGCATTGCTAACTAATAAACTACCGTGTTCTGCTAATTGTTCGAAATACTTTTTGAGTTGCGAACTCTGTGGTATGTCATCTAATTCGAAAATTAACTGAACAATTTGATGTAGAGCTCGCACTTTTGGAGTTTCCATCATTTCTCTGCCAAATAGTAGTGGCGAATACAGTAATTGTCTAAAAATCGTTGTTTTGCCAGGAGCAAGGCCACCCATAAGAACAAGAGTATAGCGCTCTGGCGGTGGTGGACTATGAACTTTTTGTTTTCGTTTGAACAACTTGGCTAACATGTCGTGTTGCAAGACTTTTTTTTACAAAAAACGCAAATGGTGGCCACTAATGAACAAATCTTTACAGGTTAGGCGCACAAAAGACGCTCAACATCAAGGAACTCAGTAAAAGCATTAGATTTCGCTTGTTAACTGATGGATCGTCATTTAGTAAAGTTTTGTCAACCAACTGCGATGTCCAAACCTCAGAACATGAAGATCAGTAAGACACAAGTTCCTTATTAAAATTTGTAGTTGGCGTATGCGGTGCATCTGCCTCTGGTAAAAGTACACTATGCACGCATCTAAACAACCACTTTGGTGGTACAAAAGCACCCCATGAAGTTATTAGCATGGATAGGTTTCAGAATGTCAACGCAGCGATTCGCCATTCAAAAATGAACAAACAAATCGAGCAGGAACTGCAACATGAGAAGTTTGGTATCAATTGGGAACACCCAGTGCTATATGATCCACAAGCACTTCGCAAACATATAGAACTGCTTTTCGCGAGGCACAAGTGTGATAAGGAGTGTTATATTTTCGTAGAAGGTTTTTTGTTATTCCATTACGAAGAATTGTTGGACTTGTTTGATGTGAAAATATTCCTAGATGGCAACAGCGATGAGTTTAGGCATCGTAGAATGACAAGGTCACGGAATAGGTGTACAAAAGACATGTGGGATGAACTTATCCATCCAGAATACGAAAAGAGGAAGGGAGTC
>JAESGV010001208.1_pt1 | contig 10934 bp, 9 predicted proteins | sample 9269781 | NCBI WGS metagenome assembly JAESGV01 (sample SAMN15741586, study PRJNA653496) | algae metagenome | isolation source: Tildeniella torsiva UHER 1998/13D and co-occurring heterotrophs from... | place: Slovakia: Slovak Paradise National Park, Hrabusice, Kosice Region | collected 2000-01-01
GTACTGGATCTTCGATTTCTTTGATACTTTCTGCACAACTTTCGTAGGTCATGTATGAAAATACGTTGTAGCACTTGACAGCTTCATCTCCTGTTTGTTTGTATCCAAATATCAAATCAATCCAATGATGAAGATTTTGTGAAACGTAATCACTCTCTAACGCTTCTCTCATCTTGCGTACAAAAATAATTGGTGAACCTTTAGCCCATGGTGGTAAAATTACATCATCCAAAATGGAACTATCGTGCATGGATCCAAAATCGATACGATTTCTGTTCTGTAAAAACTCTGGTAAAAAGTAAAACTCTGGGATCAACTCTTTGACGTCAGAAGCGCTATGAGTAGCACCTGATGATATTTCCCATAGTTTACTAATACTTTGGAAAGTACGATCTGGATAATCCAGCTTTTCGCCGTTTAGTTCCCAAAAGCATCTCGTAAAGGGTTCCAAACGCACCAAGTAGTTGAGCACGAAAACAGGTGTACTGTAATGTGTTCCCCAGTAATGTGGTGGCTCTTCGGTATCTTTCATATCTTCATAACGTTGTATCGCTTTTTCTAGACGTGTTTGGTTCAACGCTCCCATAGGTTTTGTCAAATCTCTGAAACTGTTTGGATCTTTCAAATTGAGTTCTTCGGAGGTATAATCAGAGAGTACGAATGGGAATACTGGATATTGTGCAACATCGTTGAATGAACGACCTGCCAATGTGTTCAAATGCATCAAGTATTCAAAATTGGAAATGGATCCTTCTTGCCACTTTTGTGTGATTGATTTTTCTAGTAAAAAGATTCCATTGACTTCAGTCTCGTATGATTTCAAATTGGGTAATCGTAACTGTGATAAATCAATATTGTACTGTCTACTCTTTCCTGATAGAATATCAATAATTTCTTCACGATCGGAAAGTTCATCAAACGTTAACAATAAACTTTTTCCGTTTGTCAAAAAGATTTCCAATGCACTGTTCATCAACATATAACGTCTCTTGTGAATTTCACGAATTAAATCGTAAGAAAATGCGTATTGTTGACCAGAGAATTCGGTAATGTTACTCAGGTAGGTGACTTCTTTTCCGACGAAATAAACATTGCTTTCACCGAGTAATAATTCTCCAGAACATTTGCGTAGTGGTGTAATTCTTGTACATGCTTTTGGATTGATAATCAATCGTTCGGCAGTACCATGATTCTCAGGTACAGGAACAGGTTTCTCCTCTACAGCAGGTGATGTTTCTGGTGAATTTGGAGCGACTTGTAAATCAGTTGTACTGTTTGATTCAGGAATTGCCAAATCACTAACGCTTGTATTTGCCGTAAGTGGAGAAATGAGTTCTTCTTCAAGTGGGAATTCCTCCAATATTGGTGGTTGATAGTTGAACACGGTCAAACTCTTTGTTTGTGTCTTTAACCTCATGCGAACACGATTAGGACCTGCTGTAGGATCTAGTTTCCAGAACGTTCTATCGAAGCTTTCTCTGCAGTATGGCTGCAATGGCAAACTATGATAATCTTCGTTACTTAGTAATCTTTTTGTCGTCGTTGCAGCACTGTTAAATAACAATGCATCAAATTCTGCCGAATGGCACAATGACATACTGTGGTAGATATTAATCACACTAACTGATGTCAAGAATCGTTTCATCAACTTTTTCTGTTGTTTCATCGATATTAAATCTTGATCCATGAGTTTTTTCATTTGCATGAATAATGGTTTTTGCAATCCCATTTTGAACTCTTCTAATTGCATGGCTTCTTTCTTGAGTTTGTGGCGATGAAGTTTTTCCACTTTTCTTGTTTGGTTCTCACGTGATACAACACTTTGAATCTTCTTGTTAAGTCGTGTTTGGAAGTCTGATTGTTCTTTACTTTCCCATTCGCGAATATTCTTTTCTACTCCTGTTTGTAGGATAATTGTTGAAAATTCTGTTTGTGAAACGACATCGGAAACTTCTTCGATGAGTGACAAAAAGTCTGGATGCATAGGATTGATCATCATCTTTCGCATGGGGAACACTGTCTTCAAGTATGGTTTACCAGTGTTGAGAATGATTTGCCATAACTAAATGGTAAATATAATTGAAATAGACTTACTTTTCTGTTCAAATGAACGAGTAGTGGATCACTATTAGGTTTCGAAAAGAGCTTCGAAGTGTGGAAGATTAATCGTTTGATAAACTTTTCATCACTTGCAAAATCTTCAATAATCTTTCCACATGGTAACACACTAGTTGAAATTTGAGTAAGCTCATCAGCATCACTACTCAAGTCGTTATTCTTGATCAATTGTACAATTGTAGTTGTCGAATCCAATGGATAGAAATATAACAAGTTGAGCAACGCAAAAATGTTTTCTGCTGTGGAACGATTAAAATCTGCCAAATAGAGTAGCATTCGTTTCAATGGTTCAATGAGTAAGAATTCCGAGTTTGACATGATTCCATAAAACTCAAAGTTACTCGTATTGGCTCCTTTGCGATGTTGCAGACATAGACGAATACTTTCCACGAACCAATAGATGAATCCTGCTATCTGATCGTATCCAATGTTGTATGGATCAGTTCCCAGTTTTCTCTTATCCTTGTTCACATTCATTAATTTCTTTTTCTCATATGCGTACCATATGCTTGCAGATGGTCTCGCTTTTGCAGAACAATCAGTATACATTTCATCTAGTTCTGATTCTGTTCTTCCTGTCAAGTCAAATTCTATTTTTCGATACACGCTCATTGATGGCATAGGCGGCGATGTTCCTGACGAGTGTTCATTTGAAACATCAGCTTGTGAAATGTAATCATTGATAACATCAACTTTGAATTTTGATTCTTCATCGCTATCAAAATCACTTTCTTCGTCATTGTAGATTGGTTCCTCAATAATTTCTTCGCTAAAATCATCTGCAATGTCGACCATGCTAACAGTACGATGTGGAGTAGCAGGTGGTAGATACGACCATTGTACGATATAATCTACTGCCCTTGCACAGAATTTGGCAAATACAGAATCCAAATTCTTTCTTCGTTTCTTGTCTTTCTTGGAAGCACCACCGCGTGGTGTATCATAGCTTGCTGATACAAACAAGTGCTCTTTTTGGAATTGTATCATGATTCCATGCAATAAGCTTCTTTGCAAGTTTTGTACAAACCATGATTGATGTTCTCCTTCTAGTACGAGTAATCCTTGTAACACTTCGTCTAGATAATCCAAACCTATTTTTCCCATGTTGGTTTCTTTATCCAATTCAAAGATGGTAAAGTTCAAATAGTCTGTCAAAAAGTCCAAACTACACTTCATAAAGTTTTCATCTTGTTGATGGATCAATTTTGATAAATAGGATTGCAAAAAGTAATGCGTGTTGATTTCTGTGAACGACTTCTTGGCTGCGTATCCTCCGTTTCGGAATAAAAAGTATAGTGTCTCCAAAATGTGAAGTTTCTCGAATGGTAACTCGATACATGGTACGAGTTGGAATATCGAGTATAAAAACTCTGGATATTTAAAGTGTTCAACTGGGTTCACGAGTAAGGTTAGCGTTGGCTCTTCTTTTTGTACTTTGACAAATTTTGGTTTTTTCACGTTTCCAAGTGTCAGACTTCTCGTGTGTCTTGTTTCACGTGGAGGTGTATCAACTAGCAAATCATCAAAATAAGATAATCGTTTTGGACTTGGTCTTGTACGATCATCTTCTAGTAGTAACGCGTTCACTGTTGAACTTGGTAAGAGGTCCATTGGTGAACTAGTGCCAATTTTTGGAAGCACGAATTCTGATTTTGTACGAGAGCGTCTTGGTGGTGTTATCATGACGTCATGATGAACATCAAGTTGAATTTCTTCCTCAATTTCTTCTTTTGTTTCCACAGTTATTACTTTCTCTACTGGTTCTTCGTCTTCAGTATCGTTGTAGAAACTACCAACCAATAAGTCGAACAAAACTTGCATTTCTAACAACGAAGGGTTGAACTGTTTCAACTGCTCTGTTAACATGTACACACCATCATGCCTTTTGAAGTCATCATGTAAGCTCTCCTTTTTGGTGATGTACACTCCAATTACTTTCAACAACACTGTTCTTGTCAAGTACGAACGATTTTCCAATAATGCAATGATTATGTTAACTGGTAAAACGTTGTGCAGATACTCCAAGACATCGGCGCTATCTTTTCTCATGAAGCTCAAGAAGAGTTGAATGACGCTACGTCTTGGATCAGGTCCTTCTCTATGTACTTGATCCCATACAGAAATGCCTCTTATTGGATGGGTCATGACAATGTATCTTCCAATCACCAATAAAAAGTTGACATAGTCCTTTTGTGCGATATTTCTAAGAATGTTGATCAGTGGATGAATCAAAATTGGGTCCCATTCTTTCTTTTGTATGAAACTTTGTGAAAGAGTGAAGAGTGTCTTTTTGAGTGTGCCAGCAGTGTGGTAAATATCAACATGATGCAGCGCATTAGGATGTTCGTAGGACACTAGGAATGCGAGCGTCTCGAACATGTTTCTTTGCGTGAGTAATGGAGCTTCTGCCCATATTCTGTTGTCCAAGAACAGTTTTTGGAAAGCTTGGCCGTTGTTCACTACTCCATTTCCACAAATATTTCTAATTTGTCTTCTGCGTTCAGCATCGGACTTGGAGAAACCATGCTCACCAATATAGATAATATCTTCATGTGGAATATTCAAACCAGTGATCTTCAGCATGGCTAATAGAATAGCATCAGTTATCGGGAATGCATGTTGCAATAAAATGTTGTTCAGTTGATCGTAACCATCAATAGCGTACATATCGGCAGTATTTTGAGCGTTGTATCTTGATAAATACGCCAGTAACTCTAAAACGATGATCTTGTGCATTTCGCGCTTTGTACTATACTGTTGCAACTCATATACAGACAAGTAAGTATCATCCAACTTGTTGAAGAGCCCAATAACGCTTGACATACCACCGACAGAGAACAGACTTGTTTTGAATGTTGTTACTCCTATAACAGCACTACTGCCAGTGAGTAACGCTGGTACTGCGGTGAATATTGATACTCCGCGTGAGATGTACAATGCATCACCTCTATTGGTAGGAATGTATGCCAAAAAGTTATCATGGAACGTGTAGTCCTTCTTCAATCGAATTGTTTCTGACTTTCTCACCTTTGGCTCAATTTCAAAAGTGTTCATTTGTGCCGCAACGGAAACACTTAGTCTAGTTGCAACGACTCGGTCACTTGCACTAAAAGCGAGTATCACTCTGTCTGTGAGATGTTTCAAAGGCTCTTCTAACACAACAACCTCTTGTCGTTTGGCGTTTACCATTTCACGAGTCAAATATTGTGAAGCATCTTCAAAAGTACCCGTATAGTTTGGACCCATGTGATACATCAAATAGACGTCAGATGCACTCAAACACTCTTCGATAATGTACAAGTTACCCATCTGAAAAGCTGCTCTTGTCTTAAATGGAGGTCTCTTCTCCTTGATCTCTTCGTCTTTGGTGCGATTCCATCCAAATAGCGAGAATCGCTTTGACTTGCGTTGTCCGTATTTGGCCAAGTAGGTGGTAGTGTTGTATAGCGAGCAACCTAAGCAGATTGTCGATAACGATGCACTGTTGACGTTCATCATGTTACGGAAGATTCTCAAGTAAGAAGTATCTTCGTACTCCACAATACATGTGCCTTGTGGATATCCATTCACGTACAACGTAAATGTGTTCACAATTTGGTTGTTCAAATTGGATAAATTGTGATTCAAGGCGATGTAGTACCACTTGTTGCAGTCAAACTTAATGTGGTGGAAAACCACTTCATATTTGTTTGTTTTTTCGGATTCTTCGCCTTCAACGTCGTCACCACAGTCCACGTACAACTTTACCGAGAAATACATATCCTGGTTAATCACTGCATCGATTAATTGCTCGTGACCTTTGGTTGCAAAACTAAACAAACATATCGACGATGTAATACTTCCATCTAATGTATGTTGTGGCATAGTTTCAATTTTGAACCATGAAGTTGCTGTATAACCTTTTTGTGGTGGCCATGATGGATAACCAACTGTTGGGAAGAGTACTGATGGAATGTCCATAAACGAATCCTCTTTGCTTCCATCCAAACCCTTCGCCAACCGATTAAAATCGTTAGAGGAGCACGGTGGAAAGTCAATAAAGTAGTTTGGTGTGAACTCTTCACGTGACAATGTGAGTAATGCTTCTAGTACGATATCAGGGAATATTTTAGGCCCTTGTTTCTTGGCAAAGTGATCGGAGTGATGGAAAAAGAACGAAAAGTAGAATTGCATTTCTTCCACAGAAAAGCAATGTCTACTGAGTAGCAGTATCATGTCCATGACGACCTTTTGTAGGAAATGGTCGCTGAGTATCACAGTCGCGAATTCTTTCAATAGTAACAATACTGCTTTTGTTTGGGTTAATCGACTTTGATTTGTGGATCGTCGTGACAATGTTCTCAAAATGACAAAGAATTCATTCGCCAAGTCTCTGTGAATAAATTCCAAATTTCTACCGATTAACTATTTGTTAGAAGTCTAAAACATCACTTACTGGTATCATGACTTGTGAAATAACTTCTGGATTGTAGAACAATAAAATGTCGTCCGTGTTAAGCTCGCCTTCCCACAACATGACACTCAACCTAAACAAATCAATAACTAACCTCGAACCAAGTTCAAAGTTTTGTATGAAACGAAGTTTGTGTAGTGGTTCTAGTAATGCCGAAAATGAAATGTACGTTCTAAAGTATTGGGCATTTTGCGGTGTTTGTAGCGATACAGTGAGTAGATGTATCAGCGATTCGACAACTTTGAACACACGTGTGTAGTTTTCTTCGGTGTAGGTTTCACTCAAATGGTGTAACACTTTGACAATGCATTCGAGGCCTTTGTGCGTTCCAAATGATGCTAATGTGGCAGGATTATTAATGTACAAGTTTTCAAAGTTCAAAACGATTGCATCACACATTTCTAAAGTCAATATCTATGGCATGTTAGAGAGAATCCAGTCTATTTGTACCTCTTTGTATTGGTTGCTCCAGTTAGCGAGCAAATCGATAACATCAGCAATGATAAAACTCCATCGTTGCGTTTGATCGTTGATGATGATAATGTTCAACACGCGCAGTGTTTGTTGAATTAACGTCTCATCAAATAATAAATTATAAATAATAGGCGTGTATTTTTGCGCTATACTTGTCAATATTATAAAATAAAACATACTTTCTCCAGTAATAAACATGATAAAGTCAATGTGATTCTTCTCATTATCCAATAAGAACTGATACAACAGTTCTAACAATTGGAACAAAATATGTCTATTTTGAAACTCTACTAGACCATTAACTGCAGCAAATGGAACGTTCAACGCATGTATCAGTACGTGTGTAAAATTGGAAATCCTAAACATGATCTGCGTTCGTACTCTTTGAATGTTTTCCACATCGTCGGGATTGCCTCGCAATACGTGTAAAAACATTTCACATACTCGTACAACACTGGTTGGTTCTCCAATTAACAGGTTACATAATCGATTCACATCTCTACGTATCAACTTGATGATAGGTAAGTCTGTATCTACAATTTCTGTGGTTGACAAGTATCCTGCAAACATGATCATGTATTGCTCCGCAGTGGCCAGAATGGACATTTGCATTTCTGGATTAATGTACTGGAAGTGGTGACAAAGGATTTCAATGGGGTCCATTAACTCGTCATTGATTTCGAAACGTTTGTTGAGTACTTTGATGTACTCTCCTGGGAACAAATTAAAAATTTCCAAGATTTGATTCAGTAATGATGGAAGTGGTGCCTTGTGGAACAATGTCAACAAGATTTCAAAAATGTGCGAGTTATGTCGCGATTTTGGAAGGTGTGAATCTTCAGTAAAGTTGGAATTCTAAATAGTTAGTAAAGATGAGAAAATGCAAACCTTTTCCTCAACGATTTTGACACGTTGGATATACTTGGTCAAATCTAGAACTAGACAAATCATAATTCTCAATATGCCCAACATTTTGTAGTGCGAAAACTCATGAATTGGATCATCTGATCGTGTATCAATAACGTTCAAGAAAATGTCCCTGATATTGTAAGTGCACTCAAACAAAGTTCATACCTCAACAAATCATATCCATCACAACTCTCAAACTCTAAAAAGGCTCCTGGGATGACATGCAAACTCCAGAAAATACAAAACACTAAAATCTCTATAGTGTACAAACTTGCTAATCGATGCAAAACAGTATCTGTTTTCCGTGCTTCTAATAACGCAAGTAACATTGGTATCTTATCTTCCAAAAAGTTCAATTGACGAATGTGAATCGAAGCTGATTGGAAAATCTTATCAAACGTAATAGTGATGAAATTGGCAAACTATTTGGTTAGTACACAAAAAGTATCATACTTGTGCGTATAATCGCCAATTAGTTTGATCATGGTCGAGCACTGATCGTAACACAACAACTAAATTCTTCCACAAATCAGTAGTCATTAACAATTCACGAAAAGTCACTTCCAATGGCGATAAATTCAGTAATAAAAAAGATAATAAAACTAAAGGGTTTCTATCATATGGTGTGAGTGATTGTTTGACGACGTAAGAGGATGATCTATTATGATTAGAAGTAGAATTATAACGTACACGCCATCTTCTTGGTATTCGTCACGCATGTTCATTTGAATAAAGCGTGTCAACTTTTCGTACAAATCGCTCAACATTGTGTTGGAATCTTCTGTTTCGAGTGTGTTTTGATCACTATTAAGTCCAATGTATCGCGACAAAAGTGTTATCGTAAGTACAATCGCAGTTGGAACACCTTCTGGTACGTCCATCTTGCTCTATAAATTGTCAACAATATATAATCAAACATACGCCTTCTGTTAGGAAGCACAAAGCCTTAGTAAGCAAAGTTCCCAAACTATTTTCTACATCTTCTTGTCCTTCTACTCTGAACCAAAAATCAAGTAATTTCTGTGGATTCAACGCAGCAGTGAGCGTATGCTCCACATCTTTTGTGTCAAAAATATCGATAAATCGTCGTTTGAATTCTAACGAGAGCATTCGTGTGACTAACACAACATCCAAGTCACTGTTAAGTGTTAAAGTATATTTGTGTAGCAAACGAACTGATTCATCACTAGTACGTGTCCAATATATGTATTGCTCTCGTACTCATCGACAAACGTGCGTACAAAGTCGTACAGAGCATGTGTTCGTTCTTGATAACTGACTGCATTAAAATATGTGTCCCATTTCGATACACACGGGTCAACGCATTCTTCCAAATCGATATCAATGTTATGACTTATTTCAATGTTTGTATGTGGAAGTGTCAAGACCTGCTCTAACGAAATACTCGAGTTCACAACAAGACCTGTCTCGTTTTCCATTAGTTTTAAAATATCATCTTGTTGTCCAGTATCCAACTCAGAGTGAATAACCTCTGGATAGTTGTACGACATGCAGTGTCAAATTCGAATAACGGAAAACTCGTGATTACAATCCAAGCAACAATGTTAACACAACAAGAAGTCGATACATTTAATACTCTGCGTCGATTGGATATCGAGTTCTGGTCAAACTTGTGCGATTCATCACTGCAAGAGGATGGATATCAGTTGGAGAGTTTATGTTTCTATGGTGAGATTGCGCTCCTGTTTCTTGGCTTAAAGCACTGCGTAATGTTTTCTGGACTCACGAAAAAATCAGAAGACTCGTTGATGAAAAAATATATAGAAGCAGTACTGACAAAGAGTAGATTATTCGAAACTTTTCCACTGTTAAAACTTCACAGACTACATGCAAATCTCCAACTCACCAGTGATAACTATGACGCAAGCGGAGAATATTTATTGTGGAGAGAAGACGATAACCATGAAAAACTAGAGCAAATGAAGCAAGTATTTTTACTTGAGCCGGAGAAGCCAACCCACCGTCACGTAAGCGAGACAGCATGGTCATCTATATTTGACTACCCATCTGCTCTGCCTGAGCAAGCCGAAATGAGAACTATTATAGACGATGGAGGGTCCGCAGAGTATGACCTTTGCGAAGTTGCATACTTTGATGTCATGAATGAGAACGAGAAACGGATAGTCACCACGTATGGCTCTCGTCGTATAATGAAACATTTGGAAAATGCCAAAGAGCATTACCTACGTTACAAACGTACTGCTATGCCGCTCATGAACCTTGCCATGGAGATAGCAATGCTGTAACTCATAATGGAGGCGACGATTTTCGTTTGTTTCTCCTCTTTCGTGGTTCTTTAGGAACATCTTCCAGAGTAATTGGAAAATGAATAGGATAAATTTCTCTTTCCATTTGACGTAGCATTTTCCATAGTTGATTCGAACTAATGCGTTCATAAGGGTCAGGTGTTGGTGAGGTACAAGGAGGACTATCACAATAATCACTGGAGCAGCTGGAACCTGAACGATAGATAGCCTCTATTAGTATGCTCTCGCCTTCCATGTTTGTTTTCGTTGGAGCTTTTGGCAAGCAACGAACGTGTTACAGAGCTCAACATCTCGTACAATAGCATCTCTGTACTAGATGAGAGTCTACCAGCACTTTTTCCGAATCTACAAACCATAGATATTTCGAATAACTCATTTGCAGATTGGAAACGCGTGGCAACGATTCTGTCGCAATTTTATCACCTCAAACATTTAAATGTAGGAGAGTTAACACAAGACCAAATCGAACCACTTCAGGCCGCAGTGCCATGTATGCAACCAACAACACTACAGCAAGTAGTTAGTCTCTCCACCATCGAACAAGACAATTACTTGGAAGATATCCTAGACTTTTATCTCGTACTCCGCAATCGTGTCGATGCATTTTATGGATATTCTGTGCATCAAGAAATATCTACAAGATCACCACGAAGAGGGTTCTTGGAGGACCAACTCGATACGTTAGAGTTACT
>JAESGV010001209.1_pt1 | contig 10917 bp, 7 predicted proteins | sample 9269781 | NCBI WGS metagenome assembly JAESGV01 (sample SAMN15741586, study PRJNA653496) | algae metagenome | isolation source: Tildeniella torsiva UHER 1998/13D and co-occurring heterotrophs from... | place: Slovakia: Slovak Paradise National Park, Hrabusice, Kosice Region | collected 2000-01-01
GTCATAACAATGCTCTTTGTGGAATATATGCGTTTGATAATTCTCCTGAAGTCATTTCAATTGATGTTAGTGGAAAGGTCATCGTTTGGGATGTTCGGAATTTCAAACAAGTACAACAAATCAAACTTACTGGAGAGTCGAACGAACATGATAGAATCAACACTTTTTGTTATGATGAGTATCGGTCACAAATCGTAGCGGCAACTCGTGGAGAGTTGTTCTATCTAAAGTATGTGCGGTACCAACGACTAACAATTAGGTCTATTGAGAGTAAAAATGTTGGAATCATCAAACGAAGAGCGAACAAAATTTTGTATAATAATATTTTCAAACATATAATCACTGCGACGGGGAAAATGGCTGTCATTTGGAAAGCAACAAATGGAGAGTTACATTCGAACCATCAAGTTTCAGAATATGAAGTTACAGACATTGTTCTAGTTAACAAGCAACGAGAAATTATCTGTGGAACAGTTGAGGGTGAAATCAAGGTATGCTAACTCTAACACATTCTAATTGTTAAGATTTTATCGCTCCTCAATGGAACAATGCGGAAAGAAATGAAACTTCCTGACGAAGTACAAGCAATATTCTTTCTAAACAAACTTCCTACCGTCATGCATGCCAAGAGACAGATAAACAAAGTAGAACCAGAAAGATTCTTACTAGTTGCTACTCTGAAAGGGAAAATCTTTATTGTTGATATTGTCAAGTTAGAAATATGTATGGAGTGGCAGAGTTTGAACAAATCAATACGGTGCAGTGCATTCTCTCAGGAACAAACTATACTTGTTACCTGTTTCCAGAACTGTGCAGAAATGCTCTTTCCTATAACAGGTACTCAAAAGATCTGTATTGAGAATGATTGTGAGATCACTGCCTGTATGTTTGTGGATAGATGGAGTTGTTTTGTTACTGCTGATGAGATGGGCTACATCAAACTTTGGAGTATACCATATTTTCATCTACTGGCGTCTGTTAGAGTTAAAACCGTATCTACGGGACTAGGTTTACAGCACTTGCAGTGCTCTACAGTCTCAAACTGTATAGTTACTGGTGATGATAATACTGTTTATGTCATGAGTGTAGAATACATCAACAATGCTATTTTCAACTCTATTGATAAGAGTTCAATACAGAAATCACATGGTAAGACAATGCTTGATTAACTAATTATTTAGCTACGATCTTTGAGAATAAGTACATTCTAGACAATGCGTATTACGAGAGAGTGTTAACAGAAGATGCTATTAATATCGTACCTGGTTTTGATACGGAGAAGCAGATCAAAGTTAACTTTATGTTTGTTTCTCATCGAGACCAATTCGAAAAGTACATTCAGACACTGCATGACCTCGGACCAACACCATATATTGCATCATGTTCAGAAACACTGTATGATCTTGGTAGTGCAGTGTATCAACCGTTTGCGTTAGTGTTAGATAGTGGGAAATGTTCTCTACGTGAATTCATGGATAATCATACGATTCTAACCAAACGAGAGGTTAGATGGATTGTTGAGTGTTTGGCGAAAGGCATACAACATCTTCATCAAGCCGGTTTTAGTTGTGGTTGCTTAACACCAGAGAGAATACATCTTGTTGAACGATGGGACCCAGTAGAAATGCAAACATATAGTTATTGGAAGATCATTAGTCCCGAGACTATTATTCCACTAAACTCTTCCATTCGTGTGGACAAGTACTGCGCAAAGAAATCAGATTTGTACTATTGTCCTCCTGAACTTGCTCCTAAAATATCAATTGAAGAACCCTCAGATGAGTACAAGAGACAAACGATCTCAAACTTGGAAGAACTATTAGAGGAGAACAACTTTGAAGTGGATAGTGTAGCGTTTCAAGACGAAGAACATATGGTACGTGTGCTATCAGATGAGATTACACAGGCGAACACTAGTTATGATATCTGGGTATTCGCAGTCATTTTGGCTGAACTGTTATCAAGAAGAAGTATGTTTGAAGGTATGACGACTAGGGAAACAGTAGCAGTACTGAAAGATGAAAAGTACAACTTTTTGAAACCACTAGTACAACGACCGTCATTCACAAATGATATCTCACTACGAACAGTACTACAAAATGTACTTGTACGAGATAGTACCCGACGATGGACAATGAACAAGATCGTTGACCATCTCGAGGGCACTGGTTGTTTGATTGGAAAGCGAATAGATACTAATCGTAACGTGCAAGGCTTACGAAAGTTTCCGAGTCCTAAGAAGAATGAAGTATTTGAAACGTTAAAATTTACGTTGCATGGAACGGAGGGACTACAACTTGCGCAATTCAAAATTCAAACAAGAGAAGTCAATTGTATCCTACTCCTCGACAACCCATTAGTTGTACTCTGTAGTTACTACTTGGGCGATGAAGCTAAACTTGCAATGTATACACTAAATGGTGGGTACTTGGGAGTTCTTCCATCAAAACCTGACGAGGGAGCAAGAAGAACAAGACGGAGAAAAATGACTGCGCCCAAACTAGAACCTGCGAACGTTGTTAAAAATACAGACGATGATGACAGAAAAAAGAAAAAAGCGAAAAAACATAATCCAACTCCATTGGAAGTATTAATGTCACAACATGAAGAGGAGGAACGAATGAAAACACCAGAACTGAAACAAGAAACGCTATCTACCGAAAACGGTAACACATACGTTGACGAAGAAACGCAAAACGGAGATATCGACAATGATGAAAAGAATAGCATTCACAAATATACCGACAATTACAGCAACTATGATTGGAGATGGCCAAATGTAGAAGTCGATATTGGGCAAAGACAAGCAGATGTTGACGATGAAGTATCAAAGATAAACGGATATCAAGAAGGATACGGAAAGTACGATTTCAACAATATTTGTCCATTCTTTAGTAACTTACAAAAGAATGGTGTAGAAATCACTCCTATCAAACCTTTTTGTATGTTTTTTAATTTCAACTTACACAATTATAGATTCAAGTAGTCGATTCGAGAGTTCTTCTCCAATCATGATAGCAAGAGCAAAAGAAATGATGTTTGTAAAGTCGATCGAGCAAGACAAACAAACTATAGACGAGGAACAGGAGATTCTACAAGACAACAAAAAGTATTTTACTAAAGTTAATACTAACAATCTAGTCAAGCATTTGGAAAGTCGAAGAATTTAACATTGGACTTTTTTGTGGACTCGTCCAATCAACCTAGTGATCTCAGAAGACGTAAGTTCCTATTGACAATTGTTAATAATTTTAGAATACAAAGTACAAATAGCCAAAGATCCATTAGGTCCTAGTTCGAGTAAAAAGTACGACAGAGCACTATACTCTTCTGCTGCTGCTCAGTTCCGAGGATTCAACAAGAGAAAGGGAGATTTTAATTCTTCATTTACAGATATTCTTCATTACTCACCATTACGAGATTTTGCCAAAAGTGTTGGTGAAGATACCTTTGAAAAAGCACTACGCGATAGAGATAAACGAGAAGCAGAAAAATATAGTCGAGCAGTAGACAATCATAGCGATTCAGATGATGACAATCATAAACGTGATGTACGACAGCAGCGATCGCAGAGTAGTCTTGGAGAATATGAGGATTCTTTGAAGAGAAGACAAAATTCGCTCAACAAGAGACTTCAAACTGTCGCCTATCCTGCAGATAGACGATCCATGTCTGCGCTCTCCAACCATACAAATGATACAGAAAACAAACGATCCTTGCCAGATATATCAAAAAGAATGGACAAGAACGAGCTCGATAGAAGAAAATCCATATCACAGAAGGAAGGTGACCGTAGGAGATCAAGTGCAGCCAGAATAAGCGCTAAAAGGTAGATAACGCTTATCGCAAAAAGAGTTGATGACTCAGCTGTAGAACCACCAACGCTTCTAATATTATTAGTTGATGATCTGTTGACGAGCGATACAAGGACAAGGCGCTCTATATAATACATAGTATACTACAGCTGTATAAGAACCTTGCAATTTCATTATCAAATTATGGTACACAGCCGATCTATTGATAGCAAAAAGAATTGGGTTGTGACTCGGCATCGAACCACGACACCAACGCTTTCAAATTTGATTATTTTAACATATCCGAGCTGTAAACTACAAGGCAAGGTCGCTCGATGTATGTTATTGATATGTTGAGCGATATCATCATAGCACCGTTAAAATAGCTATTATCGCTCCAAGAACAAGGTATCAGTTATGACGGCACCAGATTAAAACCTCTTGTTAACGTTTTATGAAGTTTTAGATCAAGAAGCACATATTATTTAGTTTAAATTGGTATTTTCATTTGAATGTAACGTGGATTTGCAAACGTTGTAATTTGCGGTCTTTCTTGTTCGTGCACAAACTTGGCAAGATGCACAAACAGTTTAACCGCGGCACTGAGTGCACTTGTTCGTGCTCTTCATGCAAATGCGGAGCTCTCATAAGCAATCTGTTCTCAGAAAAACCAGTACCATCGGACGTGTCTGACTGTGGCTGTTGCGTAACGGACAATGACCATCCCAAACAATGCTTCACACGCAAAATATCACTAATTAAGAACTTTGAAGTTACTTTCAGACTCGCAGACAAGTATGTCAAAAATACCACCATTAACGTTGTTTTTAGAAACGTGGAACAAAAGACAGTAAAAAATCAAATCAAAGAGGCGATACAAATTCCAAACACGATAATCTACGAACCACACGCCATAGACAAGGAGTATTTTTCACTTATTATTTCGGGCGACTGCTCTATGAAGCATGTACTTCAACAAATAGTCTCCTCACGTTTTGGAGGTGAAATTAACTCTTCGCTAATTATCTGTGGTGCTCAAAAAAAGTACAAGCAGCAGATTAAAATGCTGGAAGGTTTGAAATGCAATGGATGCGTAGGCAGCATCACAAAAGCGCTCAAAAGTTTCTCCGACTCAATCCACGTTGACATTCCAACGAAAATCGTTTCTGTTTTCACAAATGAACGAGCACAAGCATCTACAGTACAAGATATTATCACCACAATCAATTCCATAAGTGGTAAAAAAGCAGAATTGTACGAACCTCGACAAGAATACAACACTATAAAACTTCAAGTGCATGGGATGAAATGTGGTAGTTGTGTAGGAAAGGTTACGGAACACCTGTTAAAGAACGAAAACGTGAAACATGTTGATGTCGACTTGAAGAACAAATGTGTTACCATTCAGTGTACGTCATTGGACATAGAGTCGGAACTTTGTAGTATTATCAATAGGTTGGGTTTCACTGCTACGTCTTCAGGAACTGATGATAAAGTGCCGTTCAGCTCCCTACCAAGTCCTCCTGTAGTCGTTACAGATGCAGAAGACGAGACTATATCTATGCAGGAGAGTCACGAGACATTACTATTACAGAACAACGAGACTGATGTACTTGTAGATGTACCACAAGAAATGCGTCACTTGACTGTCAACATTAAGAAAATGAGTTGTGCTTCATGTGTACAAAAGATTGAGAAAGCAGTCATTAATGAGACAGGAGTTGAAACCTGTGTTGTTAACTTGATCATGGAAAGAGGAGAAATTACCTACGATTCATCTCTTATTGATGAGACAAGAATTTTGGAGTGTATCGAATCACTTGGTTTTGAGACTTTAGTTGTCTCATCACGCGATGTCAACTCTCATGAATCAGAAGCAGATGATAGAACATTTGTGTTGCAGAGCGTTTCTGACTTTTTGGATAAAGAACAAGAGCTGACAGATCTACTTAGAAAGAAACAAGGTGTTGTAGAGTTTGATATCGACAATTTTGATATCAAGATTCAATATGACGACAAGAAGACTTTTCCAAGACAAATTTTGAGAGCAGTTAAACAGGTCATGGGAGATAGTGAAGTTACGATTGCCGTCAACCATGCTGCACTTGACGAGGTCACAAAGCAACAAAAAGCTATGCGTGAAACTATCTTACGCACAGAGGAGATCTCCTACTGGAGAAGACTGCTAATTGTTGCAACAGCTTTTACTGTACCATTGATGATTGTATCCATGATATTTGGTCACATTCCTGCCACTCTAAAGTACTTGATGTACGACTTTGACATTGGTCTACAAGTAGGACCACTGTTGTATTGGTTGTTGGCTACACCAGCACAGTTCTACTGTGCACTTCCATTCTACAAGCTTTCATTCCAAGCCCTTCGCCATTTCTCATCAGATATGAACGTATTAATTGCTATCGCTACTACTGAAGCATACGCCTACTCTGTATTCACTATTGTATACAACGTGTTTATGACTCTTCGTATGGGTCCTGCTACTTCACATATGGGTTATGGAGGAGATAACTACTTTGAAACTAGTGCTGCATTGATCATGTTCTTGTTGCTCGGAAGATGGCTAGAAAACATCGCAAAGGGAAAGACATCATCAGCATTGGTCAAACTTATGAATCTACAACCTAATACTGCGACAGCTGTAGAGTTTGATGAAGACGAAGCAAAATGGGAAAACAAGCTACATGAAACTGAAGTTGACATCAATACTGTTCGATTAGGAGATATCATCAAGGTTATTCCAGGTGGAAGAGTACCTGTAGATGGCATCATCGTTAAAGGCTCTACTAGCATAGACGAAAGTATGATTACCGGAGAGTCGCTTCCTGTTGCTAAAAACGTTGAGAGTGCTGTTATTGGAGGTACTGTGAATATTGATGGACTCGTTTACATTCGTACTACTCGTACTAGCGAACGCTCTGTGTTAACATCCATTGCAAAGCTAGTAGAAGACGCACAATCTCAAAAGCCTCGTCTTCAAGCAATAGCCGATCGTATTTCAAGTTACTTTGTACCTTTTGTCATTACTCTATCGATCATCACTCTAATAGTGTGGTTGCTTCTAGGCTACACTGGTATGTATCCAAGTGAGTGGAGACCAGAAGGCATGAACGCCTTCGTGTTTGCTTTGCTGTTCAGCGCTTCTACAGTCATTATCGCATGTCCTTGTTCATTAGGACTTGCTACACCAACTGCTGTAATGGTTGGAACTGGTGTAGGAGCATTGCATGGCGTGCTAATCAAAGGAGGAAAATCTCTCGAGTCAGTATCTAAAGCCACTGTTGTACTCTTTGATAAAACGGGTACACTTACAAAGGGAGAGTTGTCTGTAGACGCAGAGAAGTACACTGGTAGAGTTGAGAATCGTTCCAACTTGCTAAAGAACATTGCCGCTGTAGAATCAGGATCGGATCATCCAATTGCTAAGGCAGTATTACGCTACTGTAAGAATGAAATTGGTGACACCAATGCGAACGTAACAGATTTCATTAACGTTAGTGGAAGAGGAGTACAATGTGTTGTAGGTAATGAGATCATTCACATAGGAAACGAACAATTTATGCGTGAAAAAGGTGTATCAGGACTAGAAAAGTTAATTATTGATAATGATAATCGCTTCTCGCACTGTACACTTGTCTACGCTGCTCGCAACCAACATGTTGAGTTGGTGTTGGGATTAAGTGACACAGTCAAAGAAGAATCCGCAGATGTTGTTCAAAAGCTTGCAAAGTTTTATCCACGAGGAAAGAAGCATGGGTCAATTCGTGCTTTCATGCTCACTGGTGATAACCAAAATTCAGCCAACTACATTGCAGAGCAAGTTGGTATTCCACCAGAACAAGTATTTGCAAGTTTAACACCAAGTGGAAAGTGTGACAAAGTACAAGAGCTTCAACACCTTGGAGAAACCGTCATGATGATTGGAGATGGTATCAATGACTCTCCCTCACTTGCTCAAGCAGATGTAGGTGTGAGTGTAGCAAGTGGAACAGACGTAGCTATTGAATGTGCAGATGTAGTACTCATGACCAATAATTTGCATGGATTAGTAACAGCGATTGATTTATCAGGAGTGATCTACAGAAGAATTGTGTTTAACTTTGTGTGGGCGTTCGTCTACAACGTTGCTGCTATTCCCATCGCAGCAGGTGTTTTCTTCCCACTTATCAAGATCATGATTCCACCATGGGTTGCCGGTTTGGCTATGGCACTTTCTTCTGTTTCAGTTGTTGTATCGTCCTTGGCACTTAGAGCATACAGAAAACCAGCATAAAATAAAATCGAAGCGTTTAGCTTCCAGTTTACCAAACCAACTAGAAACGTAAACATTCGACACGTGCCTGTCGCTTCATGAAAAGGGAACGTGCAGACAGCACAACCAACGTGGTTGATGAAGCTGCACCTTTGTTAACAAAGTCTACAGCAAAGGGTAAAAAAGATGAATCGTTTCGGCAGATATACGTATGCAACGCTGAAAAGAACAAAAAATTCAAAGGAAACAGTATTTACACTACAAAATACAACTTCATTACGCTCATACCGAAAAATCTCTGGGAGCAGGTACATAATAATTTATGCAAACCGTGTTAACATAAAGTTTCACAGAGTAGCGAACATTTACTTTTTACTGGTAGCTGCTCTGCAGTTAATTCCAACGTTGAGTCCTACCGGACAGTACACTACAATTCTACCGCTTATATGCGTTATGGGATTATCTATGCTTAAGGATACAATAGAAGATTTGGTATTTATGCAACAAACATACTAACTTATCAGAAACGTAGACGGTCAGACAGAAAAATTAACAACTCCAAGACTCGAACGTTTAACAAGACCAAATTCGAAAGCAAACCGTGGAAGCAAGTCAAAGTAGGCGACATTGTTAAAATCAAAGATGAAGAAAGCTTCCCTGCTGATCTCCTACTTATATCATCAAGTTTACACAGTGGAATGTGCTTTGTGGAAACTTCTAGCTTGGACGGGTAAGTTGTACAATACGTTGCGCTTACCAAGTAGTGAAACGAATCTTAAAATCAAACGTGCGATTCCAGCAACAAAACACATGAAAAAAGAGGAACTAGATACTCTAAGTAACGCAACGATTGAATGTGAGAAACCAAACAAACACTTGTACAAGTTTGAAGGTCGAATCACAATAGACAACCAAGAAGCCATTTCTTTGGACATTGAAAATTTGTTACTACGAGGATCATCACTACGTAACACTGGTCATGTATTCGGTATTGTCATTTTCACTGGACACGAAGCAAAACTCATGCAAAACATGAGTGCGTCACCCCACAAGATTAGTCAAGTCGAAAGAAAAACCAACAGATTTATCTTTTTCATTCTTGCACTACTGATTGGGTTCTGTCTGCTGTGTACAATAGGTATCATTATTTGGCATGTTGTAGCAGGACCAGAGTGGTGGTATTTGCATTATGATGAAAGTGTTGAAGGTCGTTCAGCTGCGGCTGCTGCATGGTTAGGATTTAAAAGCTTTTGGACATTTTTTATTCTATTTAACAACTTGATACCAATATCATTGTTTGTTAGTATGGAATTTTCCAAGTATGCACAGGGTTATCTAATAGGTAAAGATTTGGCCATGTATCATGAAGAGTCTGATACACCTGCACGAGTACAGAACAGTGCACTGAACGAAGAGGTAAGTATTCCGGCATAGATTAATACGTGTTTAGTTGGGTCAAGTATCAGTAATATTTAGCGATAAAACAGGTACACTAACGTGTAACAAAATGGAACTGATCAAAGTTTCAATAGCAGGGTAATGTGCTACAGATGTTTTAACACGATTAGTGAGATGTATGGTAGCATGCCTGATGAATCACAAAAGAATGACGCCAAGTTTACCGACGATAAGATCACAAACGGAGCATGGAAGAATGAACAAAACGCAGATGATATACGAAAGTTCTTCACGCTACTTGCTGTATGTCATACAGTTATTCCAGAAACGAAAAAGGATAAAATCCATTACCAAGCATCAAGTCCTGACGAAGCTGCTCTTGTAAAAGCAGCAAGAGCAGTTGGATTTGAATTCATTGTAAGTTTTATTGATACAAGTTGACAAGACAGAGTCGATCTTCGGACAATGTTAAAATCAAAATAGGAGACGAAGAGGAAGAATGGAAAGTACTAAATGTACTAGATTTCACAAGTAATCGAAAACGTCAATCAGTCATCGTTCGTGGACCTGATGGAAAACTATTACTCATGACAAAAGGCGCAGATAGTGTTGTCTATCCACTTTTGAAAGAAGAAAAGAATACTGAACATGTTGCAGTGAAACATATTGAAGAATTTGCTCGTGATGGACTACGTACGTTGGTATGTGCTCAAACAGAGCTCGACGAAGGAACCTATAAAGAATGGAACAAACAATTCAAAGAAGCAAAAATCGCACTTGAAGATCGTCAAGACAAGATTGAAAAAGTATCAGCAGAAATAGAAAAAGATTTGGAGTTGATAGGTATCACTGCCATTGAAGATAAACTACAAGATGGTGTACCAGATACAATTTCTGATCTACTTACTGCTGGTATCAAACTATGGGTACTCACTGGTGACAAACAGGAAACGGCTATTAATATTGGCTTCTCATGTGCTCTTCTAGACAATGGTATGGAATTGGTTATTGTTGAAGGCTCAACAGCAGAAGCAATCGAACAAAGTTTGCAACAAGGACAAGAAAAGATTGACCGTGCATTAGATGCCAAACGAACATCAGGAACTTTTTCCGATGATGAGTGGGAGTCAGAAAGTCCACAAACACCAAAAACACCAAAACATAATGAGAACATTAACAGTCCTGAAGAACAAAAGAAGAGGTTACGGTATGGACTCGTTATAGAAGGAAAGTCAATGCAAGTCATTTTGGATGATGAAACAGATCACTTGAAACAAACGTTTTTGGAATTGGCAATGAATAGTCAATCGTTGATATGTTGTCGCGCTTCCCCAAAACAAAAAGCAGACGTTGTACAATTAGTAAGAACATGGGCAGTACAACGTATTGTAACTTTGGCTATCGGCGATGGTGCAAACGATGTCAGTATGATTCAAACAGCACACGTTGGAATAG
>JAESGV010001210.1_pt1 | contig 10911 bp, 8 predicted proteins | sample 9269781 | NCBI WGS metagenome assembly JAESGV01 (sample SAMN15741586, study PRJNA653496) | algae metagenome | isolation source: Tildeniella torsiva UHER 1998/13D and co-occurring heterotrophs from... | place: Slovakia: Slovak Paradise National Park, Hrabusice, Kosice Region | collected 2000-01-01
TGACGACTAGTTTCATACTCTGTTTCTACTAGTGGTTTGTTTACATCATGACCTAGGATGCGATTGTATATGAACAGTGCTGAACTAAAAGCGATTGTGGAGAATATATAGTTCAACAGGATAGAGGCTATTGCTTGATAACAAAGTGTCCATGACAACAGTGGTGATTGACCATAGGCAAGTCCAACAATACACATACATATTGTTAAAGGTGTATAGACACTAGTTAGAGTTAATCGTACAAACTCATAGTCAGAGTCATCATACTCTTGTCGAGAAGCGTGAAAGTGAGCAAAGTATACAAATAACGTATCTACACCAACACCCAACATGAGTAATGGTAACCCTTGTATCGTCAATGGCGTAACAGGTACTCCAAATAGTGACAGTAAACTTATCGAACATACAATCGATGTGATTACCATGAATACACCATACGTTGACAACACTATTGATGCAATTGCTACTCTCCATTTTCTAACATGAGAGTAGAATCCAATTCCACTTCTAATAAAACTAATCAACACGATCAAGTAGGTAACGACTACACCAACTGCTGCTATAGGTCCAAAGCCAATAATAGTGTCTATGATCTCTGCAGTGAGTGCTTCTTCTATCATAAAAGTGATTTGTACGTTTGGTAGTAAAGTTCGTAAGAGCTCTTTGTTGGAAAAAGTTTTTGCAAAAGCTTCTCTCCATTTAACGCTAGATGAGTGCTTTTTGGTAGCGATATCGAGTTTTAGAGCACCAATAGACAGGATGAACATTTTGTCAGGGTCCCACTGCACATCTCCAAAGATACTATTATCACCACTTTTGAAATTGATGCTCACGGTGCGCATAGGGTATCTATCGGCCAAAAATCTTTTCAAGTCACCATTCCAAAACTTTAGTGCGTCTGGAATGGAGCAACGGTTTCCAGAACGTGTACAAACATTTGTGAACGTGACAGATTTACCATTATTGTCTATTGCAGTAACGTTGTGTAATATTTCCAAAAATCTAACGTATGTAGACATGTATTGCGGTGTGATGACGTTGTGTGTTTCGTTTGTGGGTGATATAATAACACTAAATGCTGAAGTCGCGTAAATTGCTGATATGTCGGCATGGCTTCTTCTACTTGGTGTGGCGAGCATGGCCTCCAGTCTTTTTACATTCTGTTTTTGTCGTGAATCAGAGGAACTCAAAAGTTCTAATGGGTTTGTTTCTAATTGGACGAAGAATAGAGCGGGTACACAGAGCAATAGAGAAATTAGCGTAACTGTGAAACACACCAACAGAGATCGCTTTGCTACTATCCTCACATAAGCTTGCATACAATTTGTAAGCATGTTCTAACTGTTTTTAGTAACTGTGTTGCGACAAGTGACAGGTTAGACACAGTTGACAAAGCAACAAATGATTAGCAAAGCGTTACTGTTGCTGTTGTGCGTTGTACTCCACCAGGTAATTTGCTTCATACAAGTACTAATTCTCTATCCAGGTGATTTCACAAGGTGGCATGTTCGAAGAATTATTCACACTCGATTGCAATATGATTGCTCATATTTTGCCTAACACTCCCATCGCAGCAAACATTGACGTGGCTGCTTTTGGAAGTTCCTACAATTTCTTCACCGACAAGTTAAAGACTCGTCTCAAGTCATGTAAATGCCCAAATGTCTCCGACAGGTTTTTTAATCGTTTACCTGTAGTCGGCTCACTCGAAGGGCTATTACATCAGTTCGATGAGTCGTCCAAGTACGATGACTCATGCAGTCTCGTAGCACCTGCTAAACCAGGTATCTATTACTCTCCGCCAGCAACATGTACACTCGAAAATGTATCCAACGGTAGTCCATGTAACATCAAGGCATTTTTACCAACTGCCAATGTAACATTGCAACTTTCTATTGACAAGTGCCCAACTGTTGACATTGAAAATCGTGTACCCTACATTTCTATGACCTGTATTGGTTCCGGTTGCAAGACCTTTGGTAGACCATGCGCAGCCGCAGCAGATTGTGGTTCAATTGCGTTTGATTGCCACAATATTGGTCAAGCGGGTTTCAGTTTCTCTCACCCTATGATGGAACGTGTTTTAGATATCATCGGTATCACAACCAATGGTACCTGTGCAACTACTGCCAACATTTACAGTACATTTATGAGAGATTATTTGTCATCATTTTATGGAATGATCGGTCTTGGTCACGCACCATCGTTTTGTTTACCAAAATCGATGACTGCTGATGCTACTGATCTGGGTATGAGTTCAGTACCAATACCACAACCATCGACTACAGGTTCTCCACAACCAACACCTACTTTGTACTGTGGTGGTATTGCAAATACTGATAGACGTGTTTGTGGTGGTTATGGAAGTTGTGTACCAACTACAAACGATACTAGTGTTGGTTACTGTAAGTGTTCTCCATCATACTATGGTGGTAATACATGCAATGAATTAGCTGTTTGTAACGGTATCACTTATAGCAATAGTAGTGTCTGTAATAGCAAGGGTAGATGTGAGTTTACCAGCAAGTATGGAACAGCTCGTTGCATCTGCAATTCGTTTGCTCAACTAACGGGTGATAACTGCGACCAACCTATCAGTTGTTATGGCATTCTCGCAACAAACACTAGTGTTTGCAACAAACAAGGATTTTGTAGTGCCAACTATGTCACTGGAGAATCAGAATGCACTTGCTATTCCAACTGGGGTGGTCAACAATGTAATGAAAGAATCATGTGTAACGGAGTTTGGAGCAATGATACCAATGTATGCTCTGCTCATGGTTCTTGCAGACAAACCACTGACTATCAAGGAAAGAAAATCAATATTTGTGAGTGCAGAACTGGGTGGGGTGGACCAAATTGTGACCAAGTAGTAACTTGCAACGGCACAAGGTATGTTGAAACCTATATATTTTTAATATTAGATTTGATGACAAAAATGTTTGCAATGGACAGGGAACTTGTGTTTGGAGTACCTTCACTTCATCGGGTACATGCTCATGCAACGCTAACTACACTGGATATATGTGTGAATATCCACGTTCATGTGGAGGCGTACTTGCATCTGACAAACAAAATGTTTGTTCAGGTGTAGGAACATGCTCGGACAGAGTATTTAATGGTCCATACAGCTGTTTCTGTCCACGTGGTAGATTGGGTACAAATTGTGAAAACATTGTCACATGCAATGGACTACCATACAATGATCGTAACGTATGCTCTGGAAACGGTACTTGCAACAATGATGGTACTTGTTCCTGTTATGCACGTTACAGCGGAGCAAACTGTGATATCACTGATGCCATCAAGTGTAATGGTATTTCAGAACTCGATAGAAGTGTATGTTCTGGAAGAGGTTCCTGTGGTCCAAACTTATTCACAAGATTCCAACCAGCTGGTCTCAAGTCTGGAAAATGTAACTGTTATAGTCCATATCAAGGAAACAATTGTGAAAAACAACCTGACTGTAGTATGAATGGTTGTATCAGTGGAAAATGTAATGCATATGGTGCAATGGAACCTGGTACTGGATTCTGTGAATGTCAAGATTTATTCTGGGGCAAAGATTGTAGCCAACCTATTACATGCTCTCAACCATGTCAAAACGGTGGAAGATGTGTGAGTGGACCCAACGGTGACGCTAACGGTATGTGTTCATGTTCGTACGCATACTATGGACCACAATGCCAATATACCGTCAAGTGCAAAGGTATTGCATATAATGATTATCCAAACGTATGCGGTGGTGACGGATCTTGTTCCATTACTACTTACGCACAATTCGCAACAACAGAAGTAACAGAATCTGGAAAATGTACGTGCCGCTCCAAGATGGGTAAATATTGTGAAAAAGATGCACTCACAGCGGGATCGCGAGTAACAATCGACGCTGTTACTGCATGGGATGGAATATTAGCCGACGGAACCAGTGTTACTAGTGACGACAGAAAGACTGGTAAAGTATTCAAGATTACTATGCCACCATCTGTTCAACGCGATGCCAAATTCGTAACACTATTACGCACATACTGTAACGGTGAAATTTCTGTACTACCAGAAAGTGTAATCGGTATTCGTACTATTATGCCCAGAGTCTATGGATTATTACAAGCGTTATACAATACACTCTCCATGTCACGTTCATGCACAAGTGGATACAATAACGATCTACAACGTGTACTATTACAACTTTGGAATTTGGATCCATGGCTATTCATGAACACAAACCCAGCATCAACTTCAACATCTATTGCACAATACGCTGCATACACTAGCAAGTACGTTATGGACATGATAGGTATGGGTAAACCAATGATCAAGATGCCAACGACCTGTTCATACGATACTTGGAAAACTACAGGAAAATGTACCATCTCATTTACTGCTCTTTCCAAACTTATGACTACACCAATCAAACTACATTTGAGAGTTGAAAGATGTGTCAGTCAAGAAGCCAAAGAAGGTCTACCACTAATAGAGTTTTTATGTGAAGGTGACATTTGCCAATCACTAAGACAACTCAAACCATGTAATAGTGACAATGACTGTACTGGTGCTCAATGTGTTGATTTTTACACACAAGCAAATGTTCCCAATGCAACATATGTCGATTTTTGGGAAACTGCTCTCAATTCTTATAATATGAGTGATGTATCCTGTAGACCAACTCCAGAGACTACATGGAGTGACTACTGGAGTATGATCAACTATGTACAAGGAACTTCTTATGTTCCAACTGGTGCTTCATTCAAGTTCTGTGCCTATGATGGTAGAGGTTTATATAACAGTGGAGCCATTTCACAATGGACAACCAACATTGTTACTGCACAAGCAGATTCCCTACAATTTGATGGTTTGACTGATTTCAGTGGTCCAGGAATTTTGAATCCAGATGGAAATCCAACTTCATTAACTACAACAGCTGCTGCGACCACTACTGCTGGTCCATCTACAACAACTGTTGGACCAACTGGATTACCAGGTGACCAAACTAAATCCAATTCTTTGGCAATTGGATTAGGTGTTGGTTTGGGTGTTGGAATTCCATTAGTTGTAGTTGCTGTTGCTGGTGTGATCATTCTTGGAGTTGTACTCAAGGTCAAGTTAGGCAAGCGTAATGATGACTACAAGCAGTTTGGTGCTGAAATGAACCCTTATGTAAGAGAATAAACGTAACTTGTCAAAGTTTACCAAACAATTATGAACAGCAACAACACATCATGGTTCATCAAGAAATACGCAACAGAAAAGGGAGACGTACCTGCGATTCACTACCTGAAACCCACCCAATCCACAAACATACTTTTGCAAGCGGCGTTCTACGCAGTTGTGTTTTTCGCTGCATACCAAACATTTAATTGGCTGTACGCTGCTTGCATAACTATGTTATTTATTTCTGCCTATGTATACATATCACGACGATTTCCATCGAAAGAACTACCAATATATGAACATTATACTTTCAAAGACGTTGATCAGATGTCCGATAACTACTATCGCCAACTTCGAAACATTTGCAAAAAGAAGAGAGCGCGTGTTCTGTTATTAACACCTATTACACTACCAGAATTGTTCCCACTAGCAGTAGGACTCATGAAGAACGCCATGACAATGATTGTACTAGGACCACACGAAACGGGTTACGCACAGTTTGTTCGATGGATACCAAAGCTTCAAATCGATATTATCATCACCACGCCCTTTTTATTCTTACTCGTACAAGTTATGGCATTTGTATTAGGACCTTTTATCAGAATATCCGCAGAACACGTCATTTACATGAAGAAAGAAAGCACAGTACTGACGTTGGTGAATCGTTTGTTCTTCCCAACACAAAAGTTTTTCACATTTGATGACACTATCGGAAACGAAAAAGTTGAGCCAATAGACTACCAAGTAGGAGAAACATGCTGCATTACCAATACAACAGGCTCTACTGGAAATCCAAAACTCGTTCACATCACTCATGACATGGTCTACTCACAAATGGAATCTTTTACTGAAATGGTAGCTTCCTATCGTAATAACCAACAAGATTCATGTCTAAGTACCAATACTGTCATGACTATTTGTATCAATTGTATGGGATTAACTGCAATTATGCCACCTGTGAACGTTACAGCATTAGGAAGTGTTGATCCTGATTTGTACTTGTGGAGTGTTGAAAAGTTTAAACCAAGATTTGCTTTTTGTTCACCCATTGTATGGAATAAGGTGATCAATCATATTAGTCAACCTGGATACGATAAAATCAAGTTGGCACCTCCATTGGAACTATTATTATGTGGAGGTGCACCAGTTAGTTTGGCCCAACATCGTCGTTTGAAACAAAATTGTTGTAGTGATGAACAAGCCAAGAGCAAGGCACAGTTATTCACTCCATACGGTGCAACAGAAGCATTACCATTGTGTGTAATTGGAACAAATGAAATACTATCACTGAGTGATACAAACTATAATGGAATTAACTATGGAATTGGTGGAGTATGTGTAGGAAGAACATGTAAGAACGTAACCATGAAATTACAATGGAATGATCCATGGAATAAGAATGTACAACTACCACCAAACATAGGAGAGATTTGGGTATCAGGAAAAGCAGTAAGTCCACGGTATGAGATGGATAACGAAGCAAACGCAAAATTCAAACGAGTTGATGACGATATGCAGTTATGGCATTGTACTGGAGATGTTGGATACTTTGATGACGAAAAACGAGTGTGGTTTTGTGGTAGAAGATCTCACATGTTTGTACTGTCTCGCACAAATGTAGCCGTTACACCTGTTTGTATTGAACAAGTATTTTTAAATCACTTCCCTGAACAGTTGAGGCGGTGTGCGTTAGTTGGACATACACCAGTTGATAATGCGTTTGAAAATGCACTATTAGTAGTGGAGCCGTATGACTGGAACAAATGCCCAACAACAAAAGAGCTGGAGAAATGTTTTGTTGAGAATGTTGACAAATTATTACCCTATTGGAAAGAACATTTAACAGGAAGGATGAGATACTTGATATCAAAGGTATCGTTGCCTGTTGATCCAAGACACAACTCCAAGATTGAACGAATCAAGATCACTCGTTTGTATTCTAACTATCCTCTTGAATAAATTCTTGTAACATTAACCATGCAAAACTATCTGTCACGAGTAGCAGTGGTTGGATCTGCTGCCTTGTTCTCCTACTTTGCACATAGCAAGTACTACAGTGCAGAAGAAGCGAAACTAAAACTCATAAAAGTACAAGTCGTTGCAAGACATGGTGCTCGTACTCCAATAGCAAAAGTTCCAAATGATCATTTAATAGAGTGGAATAACTGCATGGAAGTCACAGAACATTCTTTTGTTTCACCTTTTGATAATGCAGATCAAGATCCAATATACTTTGAAAAGCACACTTTGGACGAAAATGCACGCGACACTAGAAACTGCACCCAAGGACAACTCACTATTGATGGCATGAAACAAATGTACGACGTAGGAAAACAGTTGTATGCAAACTATGCTCCATTTTTAAAAGATAAAAATCTAGTGGAAAATATATACGCTCGATCTACCGACGTACCAGGTAGAAGAACTGAAGTATCGTTACAGTACGTGCTTATGGGTATGTTGGCAGAAGCAAAACAAAAACCAAGCAAACCCATTGGTATCTACATGATGCCTCTACAATTTGAGAACGCATACCCCAGTATCTCTGCGTGTCCTCGATTCAACGAAATTCTAGATGATATTGAAGCTAATGATCCAGTTATGAAAGATTATCGCAAGCGCATGGAACCACTCAAACAAAAACTACAAGCAATTTTTGACCGTGTTGAAAAGCGTACTCAGACAAGCGAAAAGAGAACAGAATCAATTGAAGCGATAGGTCATTCACAACCTACTAGAAAATTCCCAAGATGGGAAGGATTACACAACACAACTACAATATTAAAATTTCATGGAAAACCATTACCAACAGGATTCACAGAAGAAGATTTGACAGCCATTCAAGAGTATATTGGCGTAAAAGAAAAACAAATATGGAGTGGAGATTACAAGTATAACAACTATAAACCAAGAGAAGCAGTGCGACTTGGTATTGGTCGATTTGCTGGAGACTTACTCTCTACACTACAAGAAGCAGTAAAATCTTATGATCATAAGAATAACAAGTTCCATGGAAAACCATTTGAGATATACTTGGGTCACGATACTACATTATTGCCACTGATGAATGCTATGGATGTTTATGATGGATCTTGGCCACCCATGGGATCTAATTTGGCATTAGAATTGTATGTGAGTAATAGCAAAGAGTTTTACGTTAGTATCAAAGTAGGTGGGAAGGAGAAAAAGTTGATTCCATTCAAAGCATTTGAAAAGAACTTAAAAGAGTCAATTCCTGAAGACTATGCGTTGGAATGTCAAGCCTGTTTAAATACAACAGTAACTAAAGGTACTGGTAGTGGTGTATAAAGTTTGATTTTTGTAACACCTCAAACAAATTAAATAGTGCACACATGCTTCGCTTAGAGACTGAATTTGTTGTCAATGATCTCAAGTTTAGTAAATTCGACGACAAAGGCGTACTAGGAATAACGGCAGATACCTTTGAAACGAAATAGTACACATACAACTCGATCTAACACATGCAAGTGTAGGGCAACTAACGTACTGGCGATTAACTGGTACAGGACAATTAGAAGAGTTTCAATCTGTTGGACTCGAAACAGGTGGAGTTTGTTTGGCAGAATCGAGTGGATATTCATCGTTTATTTATACTGGTCACACAGACCCTGTGCTACGTCTATGGACGAAAAACAAACTCGTCAAACCAATCAAACGATACACGTTTCATAATATGAGCGCAGAGGATTTGTCTGTTTCACCATTCGATCCAGAGGAGTTCACAAGTTGCAGTAAAGATAGTAGTTTTGCGATATGGACAATGACAGAAAGTGAACCTATATTTGCAGCAACAAACGATGCATCTTACCCAATGTTAGCAGTTAATTACCACCCACAAAATCCATCACTTTTGTTAGCGGCACCGTTAGATGGAAAAATTGAACTGTGGAACAAACAAGATAGAAAGAGAATATATTCGATTATGCCTCCAGATGATATGTTGTTCTCGTGTATGGCAGTCAATCCATATGATGAGTACTCAATGGCTGTTGCTGATGAAACAGGTCATGTGTATTTGTGGGATTTGCGCAGATTAAAAAAACCAACACAGCATTGGCAAGCTCATTCATTGCCTATTTGCTCTATCAAATACAATCCACACGTACGGCATTTACATATTTCTTACAATAGGATGAAAAACTAATGGGAACTGCAAGCATGGATAGTTTTTTCCACTTGTGGATGACGCAAGATAAGAAAGAAGAAACAAAGTGTTTAAAATCATTTAAAACTCATACTCTGCCCATAACAACGTTTGATTGGAGTATTCATGAACAGGGTTTGGTAGGAGATGCAGGTAGTGACTATAGTATATTTTTGTGGAATTTTGTTACAGAATAACTATCGCTTTTTTCCCAACATTGTTTCTTTTGCTTCGTTGATCTTACTGCTGACAAATGTACTCCCACCATTGTCTGGATGATTCAAACGCATAAGTTTTCGATGTGCGACTTTGATTTCTTCTTCATTTGAACCCTCTTTTATCCCTAAAATCATTGCTGCTTCTTTTCTGCCCATTTCACTATCGAATCCGCCATCGAAAAACTTCTTACCACCAAGAGCAGATATACCACGCATTCTTTGTATTGACCGCAAGCCAGCACGTGCCGCGAATGCAGCTCCACCTACACCGAGCATCGCTATGATAAAAGTTGCCATCGTTTTGTTTACAAATTGATTGTGTGATGGTGCGACTTACTTGGACGCAACCATATTGTTACAGTAGCTTTATTTTCTACCCAGTACAAACATTGATGAAAATTGGCAGAAAAAATATAGTAAATAGTTGAGATGCATACTCTGCATTGGAGCACCAAAAAGAGAAACTTGTAAAAACCAGTAGCAAGGTTAATCTACTTATTAGCTCTGACGTTTAGAATCATCTACCAAATTACCGTTCCTATGAGCACTAACCCTCTATACATTATTTACAAAATTAATTACTGTTTAATAGCTTGTTCAAATGGTTTGTTACATCTTGGAGTGACTTGGCAGAAACTGATTGTGGGTATGCTTGTAAGAAATTCTTTCCTTCATCTTCACAATTTGCCAATTGAGGGTCTATCGGAATAGATCCCAAAAATGCGATATTGTACTGGGTTGATAACTGTTGTCCACCTCCACTTGAGAAGATATTTGTAACTTCATTGCAACATGGACACGCAAATCCACTCATATTCTCAACTACACCCAGTACAGGTATTCCCAATTTCACACAAAAGTTAATTTCTTTTCTAACATCACTCAGACTAACACCTTGTGGAGTAGTAACCATAATTGCACCTGCTGGCTTAGATTCTTTTAGTGTTTCTGCGAGTGTAATATGTTCGTCACTAGTACCAGGTGGAGTATCGATAATTAAAATATCCAACTCTCCCCAATAAACGTCTTCTAAAAATTGTTTGATCATTGCGTGTTTTTTAGGTCCTCGCCATACGACAGCATCGTTTTCACTCTGTAACAAAAAGCCAATGCTCATACACACCAAGCTACCAGTTTCACTTTTGTGTACTTCGACAGGTACCCACCCTTCAGTGCATTGAAAGACTTCTTTCTTATCAACGCCTAACATACGTGGTATACTGGGGCCACAAATGTCAACATCGAGAATACCCACACGCATTGTTTGAGATAACGTATATGCTAACTGCGTCGATACTGTACTCTTACCTACACCTCCTTTTCCACTCAAAACGAGTACAGTGTGCTTAATAGAAGCCATACGACGTTCCAACTTGC
>JAESGV010001211.1_pt1 | contig 10905 bp, 7 predicted proteins | sample 9269781 | NCBI WGS metagenome assembly JAESGV01 (sample SAMN15741586, study PRJNA653496) | algae metagenome | isolation source: Tildeniella torsiva UHER 1998/13D and co-occurring heterotrophs from... | place: Slovakia: Slovak Paradise National Park, Hrabusice, Kosice Region | collected 2000-01-01
AGAACGTAGTTCAAACCGTGGTGTGTCATCTCCAGCAGTTCCAACATGAGTTTTAAATGAGCCTGTATCAATAACTGTAACTGTGTCCATTTCAGAAATCCAGTTACAACTAGTTACAAAGGCACTCAACTACAAAACAATCAAATTCATCCCCACACGGAAACATGACACACATACTATCAACTATTTAGACGACCAACCAAGAGGTAGGCCATCCAACTTTGTCAGCGACATAATCGAATCAAAATACAGAGAAGACAATATGGATATGTACAATATTATTGCAACACAAAACCACCGATCATCAACAGTCCCAAACTCGTTTCCAGCAAACAAACAAATTTTTCACACATGCAAAAACTAATATCCTCGCCACGAGATCAAAAATGGAGAAATGGTTCAACCAAAACTCTATATGCCCAAGATGCTTCACAGAACATGAAGACTAAGAACATTTATTCATAGAATGCACAGAAAACAAACCGTACATACAACACATCATCAGTAACTTTGTCAAAATAGTCCAAACTGAACAGAAGCAAGGACAAATTATCAACAAAGATGTTTGAATCCCAGGCACGGATACGTACTACAACCAATACCAAACATTCAAAATGGATCACCCCATAAACAATGAAAAAATATACAAAGAAAGATTAAGACTCATTTCACTCAAGTATGCCAACAAGATCATCTCAAGAACGCATTCAAGAAAACTTAACAGACTTATCCAAAACATTACCATCATGCTACTTGACACAGCTCAAGAAATTTGGTACGACAGATGTACCACTAACGCTGCGATCCCAGAAGACGCATTAGGTGTAGGGCTGCAAAGCCAATAAACCTCGCCGAAACTCGTTTTATGACTCATCAAAGCACCAGAAAAAAAAAAAACAACTAGTTACAAAGTTATATCAAATCTTTGTAAATTGGTTTTGCATTTCCAAGTTGTAGCAGTAGTATTACTTTAGCTCCTCTGTTTGTCTTTGATATTTTTCAGAATTCTTAATTGTTTGTTCTATTAAATCATTTCATATATCAGATACTTTTTAATGATTACTTTTTACTATTTAAAAACAGTTTAAAATGCACTTTTATACAGCCTTTAATACAAAATATAATACTATATTTAACTTAATAAATTTTTTAAAAATATTATATTATAATATTTAATTGTAACCATATTTATAATATATAATAAAAATTAAAAATTGCTTTAAAATACCTTTTTAATTTTTTAAATTAAATTTATAAATGTTATTAATACGATTTTTAAAAGAATATTATATCTTATTATATATATAAATAAAAGTATTATAATATCTAATAAAACTATTTATTTTTTACTATTAATATTAAAAAATATTACTTTTTAAAGTATTTAAATAAAAAGCTTAATGTAAATTTATTATAATATTTAAAATTTTTAAAAACACATTTTAAATGATATTAATTTAGTTTAATTTAAACTATATATAATTAATAAGTATAATGTTAAAAATATTATTAAAAATACTTTTTAACTTTAACTTATATATTAATTAAATAAATTAACTTATATTAAGTTAAATATAACAATATATTATAGATTTATTATTATATCTTTAATATTTTATATATATAATAAAAAAAATAAAAAAAAGAATTTTTTAGGTAGTTGGCAGGCTTTTTAAATTTTTTAAAATGGTTTAGCCCCTAGTTAAGGGGCTGAACCAATTAAATAATTCAAAAAGGCTGCCAACTAGCTAAATACTAATAAAAACCTATAATAAACTGTTATAATAATGTTATATACTTACTATATAAGTTAAGGCTCTTTTTAACATTATAACTATTATTTTTATCTTATAATATTTAAGTTAGCATTATATAAAATAAAAGTATAATATTGTAACTAGTTATAAAATTAATAAAGATTAAAAAACTTAATTCTGCTAAAAAAACTTTTAAAAAGATATTTAAAAAGATTTTACTTTTATAAAATATTATCAGCAATAGAGATATATAGCTTATAAGAGGTTTATTTATAATTAAGTGAAGATAATATAGAATAAATTAAAAAGTATTATATTATTACTGATTATAATAAATAAATCAGCAGTATATTAACGTTATAAGTAAAATATATTAAAAAATGATAATTAAATGCGCTTTTAACTTGTTTTATAATGATATAAGCATATAAACAAATTTTAATAACTTTTAAAAGGCATTTTATAAGATTAAATTCTTAAACAAGAAGTTAAACATAATATCAGACTTTTTACTTTGTATTACTTACCTATTTAATTTTTAAAGTTATATTTTACAGTTACTGTTATAAGTACTTTTAAAACATCAAAAAGAGCAACTTAGTTATAAGTATTTATATATAAAAATCTGTATTATAATACAAAGTTTTAAACTTGACTATTATTAGAAAATATCACATTATTACAGTGTATAAAAACTTTAATTAATAAAAAAGGTTTAAATGTTTTAATTGTTGAAGTTAATAAAAGTATTTATTTAAAAATACAAATAAATGAAAGTAAAAAGTTTATTAACTAGTTTTTAAAAAAAAGTTATTTGATTACAAAAAAAGAAGTATTTTAAATTAAAAGCTATTAATAGCTTTTTGATAAAAATGTAAATTTATACATAGTTATCTTTTTAGTTAAAGTAAAAATATTTAAGTTTTAGTTTGTTTTACATTGCATAATTATTATAATATTTCAAGATTTAACAAGATTTATGATATAGCATTTTTAAAGATTATTTTCAAAGTTTTTACTATATTTAAGTACACAAATATATAATACAAAAAACTTCTCTTTTAAGATATACCTGCAAGCTTTAATGGCATTGTCTTTTGTATATTTAATGTCAAAAATGATTAATGTATTAACATTATAAAAATATTATTAAATAAAAAACCACTTACATTAAATACAACATTTTATTTTTATTTTTTTATTTTGTTAATAGGTAAGTTAAGCAGATACAAGATAGTTTAGCACTCTTATATACTTATAATACTTTTTAGTTTTAAGATACATAAAGTAGCCTTGTTATATGTCAAATATAACATTAATAAACAATTTTTTGCTTATTTTATTAAAATTAAGTTATAATTAGTAAAAAACACAAATAATTATGTTAAATGTTGCTTAATATATAAAACCATATTGATATCTGCTTTAATATGCTTTGCAGTGGTAGATAAAGTATAATAAAATTGTAATTTATTTTAAGTTTGTAATTTAATTTTAGTTAATTTAAGTAAAATAATAATTAATTAACTTGTGAAACCTATTATAAACTTTTAAAAACAACTTTTTTCTTATAAAGTCTTTTATTTTGATTTTAATTAATTAAAAAGTAACATATTCACTAATAGCAATTTGTTGAATGCTTTTATAAGAAGCAACTTTTATTCTTATTTACTTATGTTGCTTATTACTATAACGCTCATAAAAAACCTTTAATAAACTTTTAAAATTTTTGTATAATAAAATTAATATAGTATTAATTATAATAAAGATATCTTCTAACTTGTAATATATCATAATTCCACAGTATAAACTATCATTAAACTGTAACTGTAAATAGAATTCTTGTTTTTAAAACTTAAATTTCTAACATTCTTTTTAACAGCTTGTATAAATATAAGCAAAATATTATTTATATTTTCTTTAATAATATAAGTAAAACACTGAAATCTGTATATTTATTATATTGTTGATGTTATAACAGTGATTATATGTCTTGTGTAAGTAAACCTTTAATAGTGTCAGATTTATTGTTATATTTCTTATTGTTATAATTTATCTTTCTTTTGCTTTAAAGTTTCAGTATTTATAAAATTTAAATAAAGATATTATAAAGAATAATAAAATAAGCGCTTTTTTTTATTTAATATTTTATGTTTAAAAAAGTTCTGCAAATAGCAAATAAAATCTGTTTTTTAGATAATTTTAATATGTAAAATTATATTAATAATATAACAATATATTATTATTAATATAATTTGTGTTTAATAATTGTTTTATTAGAAATCTAAATACATTTTCTATAAACATGCTATATATATTAAATAAAGTGTGATAGACTTTTAATTTGAACTTATATGCATATAAAACTCTTTTACTGCAAATTTATTAAATAGTAGTAAAATAATAATGTTTATACTTATATAAAAAATGTTTAAATTTGTTGAAGTTTTTATTTAATTAAACTTAAAGACTAATAGTTAATCAACTTAGCAAGTTTAAATAAGTTTTAAATTAAAACTTATTATAAAGTTTTTTTTTATAGTAGTAAAAAAAGCTTTTTATTAATAAAAAAAAAAAAAGGTTTTTAAAGAATAATTCTATTATACTGTTAAAAAGTATATTAGTACTTTATTTATAAAAGATAATATTAAAGAAATCATTTAATTAGCTATAATTATTGATATTAACAATAAAGTAATTAGTTAATTAGCTAAGTTTTAAAATAAGTAATATTCAATAATTATAACTTAATTTTAAGCTTTATTGACAAGGTTTATAACAAATAACTTAGATTTAACAATTTTTTATTAATATCTCTTTCAATAATATATTTGATAATTTTTTTAAAGATATATTATTAATTTTACTGTTATTATACACAAACTATTATAATAAATAATAAAAATTATTATTTATATTATATAGAAACTTTTTAAAAAATATAAAGTTTTTTTAATTTATAGATAAAACAGGTACTAGATAACTTCAAAAAAGATATAATTTCAAAAATTTAATAAAAAATAATTAAAATATGAAATTTTAAGTTATGAAACTTTATATCATTCCATACACATTGCTTGAAAGTGGTAATCAAATCTTTACTTTTTAGGTTTTGGTTTGTTCTTATCCTGCTTACTCTTCGGTCGATTGATTGCATCAACTTTACCCTGTATATCAGCGACTCTTTCAATCAATTCATCCCTCTTTCCGTTAATATCGGATTGCATGTGATATTTTAAATAGTTTGCAATTTCTTGCAGTTGATCTGATGTCAGTTTCGGTGCGTTAAGTTCCTCTTCCTCTTTTTCATATCTTATTCTCGCTGCCTCCTCTCTTTCGTGTTTAAGTCTCGCTTGTTCCTCCAATCGTGTCTTTTCTGCAGATTCTTTCTCCTCTCGTTCTTTATTTTTCGCTTCCAAATATTCTTCTTCTGGTAACATTAACGCCAATGGTATACAAGATGCCATCGTCTCCACAGAAAGATGACAATGATGCGTATCGATATGTTGCGATTGGTTAAACACGTATGAATATAATTTGTAGTGCTGTAGAACTCCTGACGTAACGTAATTCGTAATAGCTCCGATTTCATCGACATTAAAAATAGGTATGCGAGCTTCTTCTTCTGCTTTTCGTTGTAGTTCCTCTTGTATCAGTCGTTGTCTCTCTTCTTCCTCTTTTTGCAATCGTTCCGCCTCTTCTTGCTCTTTTGAACGTTTCCCACCTTTTGATTTTGGTCGTGCTGGTGTTTTTGCTGGAGCTCCTGTTTTTGGACGATTGTCGACATGTTCTTGAGCTATTGGTTCATCTTCTGGTGTACCTGGCGATTGTTGTCGAATGGAAGGTTTAGAGTATTCTACTAGTTTTTGCTTGACGAAATCAACACTATCGAGTTGTGATTTATCTTCTTGTATCACGAGATTCCGTAAATCTTCCATAAACGATAAAAATGTTACTGCTTTCCTTCCTACAAACGCATGTTCACGAGCAAAACTAGGATTTAGTATTCACGAAAGAATACATACTCTAGATTGTACACATAAAAATCCAATAGAATAGAATTCCGTAGGTTCACTACAAAATCGTCTAATCGCATTTCATTTGATAGATAATCTGCTAACTGTTCTACATTTTCTTTCGCTATGCATTGTTCTATAAAATCTGTTTCTTGGAACGACCTAGGGCCACGTACTCGTTCTAATTCTAATAATCTTTGTTTTTCTGCTTCTTCTTCTTGCTGTTTTTGCTTTTCTAACTCTTCCAACTCTTGTTTTGTTGGAGGTTTTTTTGTTGTTGTGGGCTTCTTAGTTGGTGATTTAACTGGTGGCATGCGCGTTACAAATTGCTGAGCTTTACTCAACCCTGTTTGAGCGGTATTTGAAGTTTAGAATCGAAAGTTGGTATCCTGTTGAAAACATCATCTGTACATGCCTGACGTGTTCTGAGAAGTTTTTGTTTGAAATTCCTTGTAAGACAAAGTTGGCTTCCAAAACCCAAGCAAAAATATGTCTTCTCCAACACCAGACAAGCCAATCCAAGAAGTGCCTCACCCACAAGAGCTACCACACAGTGAATTAGACAAAACTTTGCTCAAAACTGAGGCTGTAGTTGAGGACAGTAAATTGCGTTACCTGGCTTACGCTGCACGTGTTAGAACTGCATTGTTCGCAGCCACTAGATATTTGGCATTCACGAGTGACGTTGGAGAAGCTTTTCGTCCAGTAACTTCTAAATATTTCGTACGTGCAACTTATGGTATCTCTTGGGCTTACGTTGTCACTGATGTAGCTGTTGGTATGTTTTGATCAATTCTTACTAACAATTCTATAGAAACGTAATTCAAAATAACAACATACACTAACGTTAATAGTATGCGTGAACGTGAAAAATCAAACGATTCCGATTTAGTGAAGAGAACGTTCGTTAAACGTGCACTTTTCCAATCGACTGCGTCTATGTTGTTACCAGCGCTAACTATTCATCAAACTGTACACGTGGCGTCAATGATTATGAAAAAGTTTGGAGGTAAGAACAGATGGATTCCAACGATCGCTGGTTTGGCAATGATTCCTGCACTACCCTTCATGTTCGATCATCCTATTGAACACTTATTGGACAATGCATTCGATAAGTATTGGCCAGTCAAGAACAAAGAAGCTCATCTTGGTCACTCCACTCACAACCCAGATGAAAAGAAAGAATTATAAATGTAATATTAACAAAAGTAATTTTATGACGAAATACTTTTAGTGGGTGAAGAGTTTGCACTCTGCTTCACGTCTGCGAACGAGTCCTGGAAGAACCTTTCCGCCACCGTGAACCCATTTGCGGAATTCAGCACAGCATTGAGAGAATTGTCTGGCGTTGACTTTCTTCAAGAGGGTGGAGCTCGAGAGAGCACCACATCCCAAGTTGAAAGTGAAGCTTACCAAAGCGTCGAATTGGTGTTGGTTGATGCTGGTCTTGACATGACTGCTAACGCATGATTCGGCTGAATGGAGATCTTTTTGTAAGAGAGCGACTGCTTGGGCTTGGGAGAGGCAGTGGTTGAAGGATTCACCGGACTTAATGAGATGACCGTAGCCAATAGTCCAGAGACCTACTGCGTCCTTGTACTTGCAGCTTCTGAAGCCTTCAAAACTCTTGACGAGGTTTACTCCTGCTGAACTGGTGCTTCTAGCCCAGACAAAGGCGATGACCAAAGCAAAAACGATGAGGCTCTTGTGCATTTTTTATTTTTGATATTCGCCGCTTTTCGTGTCAAACGTTGATGTTGACGAACCAATGCAAAACGTTTATAAGTTACAACTATTCGTGAGAGGCTATTAGTAAGGTAAGTGCATGCAGCACTTCCTGTTACATTGCTCAAATGAATTGTAAAACATCACTCAACTACAAATGTCAACAAAAGACATACCCACATTTTCACTTGAGAACAAGGATGGTTTCAAGTGGGAACTTAGACCAACAACAATAGATATGCTCGAAGAATTTCATAATAAAGTCGCAGAGAATGGAGAGTATCTTTCGTACTGGATACCAACGTTACATGGGAAAGACTTTTCGGTAACAGAAACGTTCGTTAAAAACGTTGTTGCCAACCACGAAAAAGTAAAGCAAGGTGAACCAACACAGTACTGCAACCATTTCATCTTTGTTGATGGAAAAATTATCGGCAGTATTGGATGCTTACGTTTCAACAACGAAACAAAGGTTGCAGAAATTGGCTACTGGATAGACAGAAATTTCCAAGGAAAAGGTATTGCCACAGTATCCACAAAAGTTGTTCGCGATAAGATAGCTTTTGAACTATTGGGATTAAAAACTGCAGAACTATACTGTGCAGACGGTAACACTGCTAGTCAAAACGTGGCGAAACGTTTGAATCCAGATAGAACATTTTATGCAGATTGCGATCCAATTCCTATCCGTGGAATAAACTATCGACTAATAGTGTACGCATTTGATAACAAACTCAATTAAAATACAACTATTTTACAAATTACACTCTAAAATTGTTTCACAAAGTGCGTTAATGAACGAAGAGTGATCCTTAAATCGCTTGTGTGCATCACTCATGATAATTTCCAACTCTAGTTGCAACTCTGCAAACACAGTGTCATCGACCTTATTGGCATTCACTGCTTGAGTTACTTTTTCTTTGAATTCATTGTTAAGGTTGACAGAAGAACATAACTCTACCATAACCTTTGCTTGCTGTTTGATAACAACTTGGTCATCAAATTTGGTAAAGATATCAATCATCTTCCATAGCGTAATGTTCTCGCTAGAATGTTCCGTGTTACAGTACTTTTCAAAAGCTTGGAACGTAGTAGGAAATGACAATGTATCTTTGATACTCCAAGTGTGAGCGATAATGCGAGCAAGTTGAGTTGCCTTCTTGCATGTGTTTGCGTAGACTGTACTAGCTTTATCACTACAAGTATCAATAGACGAGAAAGTTGTTGATGCATCAGAATAGTTCTTTTCCATTAACTGAGTCATCGCTTGCGAGTAGATATGCTTAGATGAGATCTTGATAAATTCTGCACTACTAAACACATCATACGCATCTACAAATGGAATGTCATCAGAATCTGTATCGTAGATACGACCAACTTGACGATACGCCATTGTTTTCTTTACGTTTGGAATCAATCCTTCACTCACGATCATCTTGCACTCGAGTCTCAAACCCATAGCAGCAAGTTTGCGAGTTACGTGAATTCCATTGGACAATGATACACCTGACATACGTCCAGCGCTTGAGTCACTTTCTCCTACTACACCTACGATGGTATTCGCAGCGTGAATAGCAACACACATGCTGATTGGACTCACACCCTTTGGTAATTGTTCGTTAAATCTCACTAGAGCGTTTTGCATTTCTACACCAGCAGCAAATGCATCTTTTCTTCTTCTGAATAACGCAATGAACCCATCGGGTGTATACTTGTCGATAAATCCACCATGATTTCTTGTACTAGGACACATGGCTTTGAAAAACGAGTTCAAAAAGTTGATCAACTCTTGTGGCTTGAGGTTCTTGGTTGTAATGTAAAAATCTCCAATTTCACAGAACAAAATCACTGTTTCGTTCTGTACAAATTTTCCTAGTTCTGCTTCAGCAATAGAGTTACACTTGATCGCGTGTAAAAATGAGATGGGTACAAACTTGGAAATCGTTTCTTGTTGTAAACGATTCAAACGCTGCCATGGACCTGTAATTGTTTTGGCAAAGATGATACCAAACACTAGTGAGCAAATCAACACGATTATTGGTAGTAATACTACAATACAAATGTAAAAGATGCTCATAGAGTTGTTCTTTGAGGCAGAAGCGGTGAACTGCGCGAGCGTGTCAACTTCGAGTGCGATGAGTGCGTTAATCCATGCAGTAGCGTTACCATCCCAGTACTCCAAGAACGAAGCGTTTTGGTATGTCTGATTGATTGCCATTTGTGCCCATGCCCAAGTGTTGTTACGGAACACTGTGTTAACTGTTTGTGTGTGATACTTGTTGAGTAGCGTACTGTCGGCAATGGCTATAAACTCGACTTCACTTTGTTTGAAACGTTCCACAGCGGCATATAAATTGGCATACGATTTTACAGAGAATTCAGAATTGAACAAAATATCTCCGCTTCCGCGCAATCTAGCGACAGAACCTGCCAAATGAAATAGTGTACTGTAAACAGGTCCAGAGTTGCTAGTGTCTCCCAAATTACGATAATAATCATCAATGAGGAACAAGACTTGTTCAATAAAATCTGCGTACCAATTCATAACGTCCGCAACGTCCACGCCGTTGTTGGTGGTACCTAGTACAACACCGCGTATAATGGGTAAAGTTTTATATGACTCCTCTACTGTATTGATGCGTGTTTGAGCAACAGAGTCTTTGGCGACAGAAAGGTACTCGCTGTATGTTGCGCGTAAGGGCTGTATAGCGTTATCGATACATGACCGTGCTGATAGTACTGATTGAAGATGTACAGGAGGGCGACCTTCTGCCATGTAAATGAGCGACGGCGATCTTTCCGTGCGTATACATTTGGCGAATATGTCAGCAGGTACTAGGTTCTTAATGTATCTGTTGGTAACTGAGGTCTCGTGTAGTTGTTGTGCGACGATAGCAATTAACACGCCTGTTAACACTATTACACCAAGTGTGGAAATGAGCGTTAGCATTATGAGCTTGATGGGAAGAGGAATGCGCTCAACAAAACCCAGAGCACCCTTAGCCTGTTGAACAAGCATATCACGTTCGTTATCAAGTTCATCACGAAGGCCAGAATCGGTCGTGCTCGTCATGGTATTGGGATGAATCTTGGAGATAGAACCCGTCTCCGCTTCTTCTTGTTGAAACAATTGTTCAACAAGAGTTGGTGTCTCTGGCGACTGTGGTCCATCGTTCATCATGTTTGCACAACTTTTAAACTTTTTCACTACACAACAACTATTATGTAGATAGCCCGTTCGGGCATGACTTAGGAATGTTTGCCTCGAACAGTTGTCCTCTCCGCATAACCTTGATTTCATTCGTTGTGAACTGATCGTTTAAGCAAACGCTTTACTTGTTGGACAGCTATGCACTTAACTGAATGACATTACTCAATTTTACACCAATCAACAACACAAAAAAGAT
>JAESGV010001212.1_pt1 | contig 10904 bp, 15 predicted proteins | sample 9269781 | NCBI WGS metagenome assembly JAESGV01 (sample SAMN15741586, study PRJNA653496) | algae metagenome | isolation source: Tildeniella torsiva UHER 1998/13D and co-occurring heterotrophs from... | place: Slovakia: Slovak Paradise National Park, Hrabusice, Kosice Region | collected 2000-01-01
ACTGGACTTGGATCACCCAGAACATCACGATGAGAACGATGAAGCTCACAAAGGTCACGACGAATATATCGACAAAGATCGCAGACATCCATTTTGGGATAAAACACATTTCCACCATGAAGTATTGGAAAGAATGGCCATGTTCTCGGACGGAATCTTTGCCATCGTCATCACCATCTTGGTTTTGGAGATGAGACCTCCACACATGAAAGATGCGAATGGAAAAGAAATCAAACACGAGTTAACACTGGATTCATGGGGAGCCAATGGAACTGTTACCAGTCCATGGCAAGGCAACTATGAATTAGGAAAGGGTTTAGCGTACATTTGGCCAGAGTACGTTTCGTTCTTGACATCAGTCGTGCTAGTTGCTAGTTTCTGGAAGCATCACATGGCTTGCATGCAGGGTCTTAGAAAGGCAAACAAGTTAGTACTTCTTGTCAACATTATGTTCATGGCAACAATCGCTTTGATTCCATTTGGAAGCAACTTCTTATCGATGTATCACGATAGAACTAGAAGTGCAGTGGTATACAACTCTATCCTTCTTGCTTCAGGTATGTTTCAGTTATAGTAAGCTCACATTTAGCTTTCTTTTTGTTAATTTTGTACTCTATTTGCCACTTTTCCCATTTAGCCAAACCAGCACAAGATTTGATGAAGTTGAGATGGAGAATCTATGAACTTTTCAGAACATTGGTAATCATTGTAGTATGTGGTATATCCCTTGGTGTTGCCTTTGTAGAGTACGTTATTTGTTCGATTCTAACATCTTCTAGTTCTTACATTGCAATTGGTATTGCATTGATTATTCCATTGTTAGAAGTTTTGCATGCTGTTGAGTATCTAGATGTTCTTGCTTGGATTTGGCGTGCAGGATATTGGGTATTTAGAAAATGTGGATTTGAGAAAGTCAAAAAACACGATGACAATGTCCACCAATTGAAGACACAACTTCTACAAGACGAAAGTGAACATAATGTATAAACATTTTTTTAAGACATTTTCTCTCGTTCGTTTCTTACTTGTTTCAATGCCATCTTGATTCTTGTTTTTAGAATATCTTCGAGTGGATAGTTTTTGTACGAATCTGCAGTCTCCAAAAATTGTTCAATCTCTGCCAAATCGTCTTCTGTATGTTGGCCTCTCTTTTCGTGATATAATACTTCTGCTGTTTCGTAATTACTAAAAGCACCCCATTGTTTCTCATTCTTCAACTTTGGTGCCAATTCGATCACTCTTGCAAACTTGTTCTTCACATCAGTCAAGTTCTCACCTATTTGACGAGAAAGACATGCTTCGATTACCATACATGCACAAATTGTGTCAATTGTCATGCCTTGATTCTCATAGTCACCAACATCTTTCTTAAAGCTTGACAATAAGCGTTTGGCATCGTGTGGAGTTAAATTTGACAAATCTCTCTTCAAGTAAAATATTTCATAGTGAGCGACATTAAGAGCGATGATTGCTTCACTTCTGTTTTTTCTCAACAACTTTAGAGTCTTGTTCTTCTCTAATGCGTACTATTTGTGTTAAAAATTGGAAACTCCAACCATACCTTATCAATACGTGATTCTTTACAAATGTATGAACTCAAGTTATCCAAAATCTCGTCACATTGTGCGTCACGGCCAAGATGGTCATAACAAATAGCCAACTCCATTGCGGTTAAACCACGCATATCAAAATCTGCGTGTGCTTGCAAAACTTTTTCCAACAATTTTGTTGTCTCTTCATAATTCTCTTGCATCAAAAAACACTGAGCCAACTCGAAAACATGTTGACTTGGTGTTGTATGATATTGAGCTTCCGCGTTTGAAATAGCCGATGTTAAATATTGTATCGCCTTGTCCAAATCTCCTCTCTTTCTATTGTAGTTTGCAGCCATGTACAAAAAGAAGCAACCACGTGGATATATTTCCACCAACTATTTTTGGTTTAGACTTTGAATAAATTTTACCTTTTCTATTAGTGGTTTGTACTCGTTCAAAATAGTCTCCTTATCTGCAAACGCGCGAGGAACAAACAAATAATTAACACTCAATAATGCTCCTGCAGGCGCACTAACACGAGTATCAGAATTAAAGGCGCTCCTCAAAAGTCTCAAACCTTCTTCTCTATCCGCTTTGAAACCCAAGTAACTCAACACTTTGATGATCGTGCTTGGTAAAATACTGATACCAAACTGAAAAGTACCAACACCATAATTGATTGCGTTGACGATATCAGGATGTACAAAGTCGTCGCGTGAGACATCAGTTGATTGCATCTTGTTTACACGAGTATGCAAGTGTTCAAAAGACTTCCAACCTTTTCGAAGATTGTACGCTCCTCTCAAGTACATGTTTGCTTGAAACTGTACAATACCACGCTGCATAGAAACTTCTGCGTGTGCTGTTTCAATGTCGAGTCTAAAGTTATCCAATAATTGTTGTTCAGTAAGTTGTTCCAAAGATATCGTATTATGTCTACTGGTGTTGTACCCTTCTACTGGATTTTCAACTGCTTTTTGGTTCATTTCTATCGTTCTCTTTGCCAAGTCTAATAGATCATCGTCGGAAAGTTTTCCTGCTGCGGAAATAACTTCATCCGCTTTGTTAAAATCTTCTAACATAGCCTCTTTAACCGAAGTATGACCAGTAATATTATTTTTGATAAAGTTGATATCACACTGAGCAAAAGCGATTCTATAGTGCTCATCAACGTATGGCTCAATTAACTTTTTTGCATTCTCAAGGTCACTATTCCAAATACTCCAAGCTGCTTGTTCAACGTATCGAAACATTGTTTATCGTTGGTGCCACTGTTTCTAACTTGATGTTAAGAGACACTTTTGGTTGTAAAATTGCCTCTTTTTCCGCCGCTTTGGCAGAACGTTCAAAATATCTTGTATGGTAGAAGATAAATACATTTACTGTAATTTTAATTGTGCCAAGCATGCAATTTATTTGAGCCAACTTAAAACTACAGTTTTTGTAAAACAGACTACTTTCTCGTAGCTACCATGAAGAGATACAAGTTATCGAAGATGATCGGAGATGGTACCTACGGAAGCGTAGTAAGAGCAACGAATAACGACACTCAAGAGTTGGTAAGTGGTAACCTTTTTTTGTCTGATATAAAAAATAGGTAGCCATAAAGAAAATGAAGAAGAAATATTACTCTTGGGAAGAATGTGTTAATTTGCGCGAAGTACAGACGTTAAGAAAGTTAAATCATCCGAATATTATCAAACTCAAAGAAGTAATTAGAGAAAACAATGAATTATTTTTTGTTTTCGAGTATATGGATGCGAATCTTTATCAAATTATGAAAGACAGAGATAAACCTTTTAGCGAATCAAAAATAAGAAACATAATGTATGTCTAGCTAGGATGCTTGCTAACGGTTTAGGTATCAAGTACTTCAAGGACTCGCGTATCAACACAAAATGGGATATTTCCACAGAGATATGAAACCAGAAAATTTACTCATTAACAAAGACACCGTTAAGGTGGCTGATTTTGGGTTAGCTCGTGAGATTAGAGCGCGTCCTCCATTTACTGAATATGTTTCGACTAGGTGGTATCGCGCACCAGAAGTTTTGTTGAGAAGTCCACATTATAATTCGCCTGTTGATTTATGGGCAGTTGGTGTTATTATGGCAGAGCTATACACCCTTCGTCCTTTGTTTCCAGGAACAAGTGAACCTGACGAAATATACAAAATTTGTTCAGTATTGGGAACACCGAATCATGAGAACTGGAGTGAAGGCATGAAGTTGGCTGCAAATATGGGTTTCAAATTTCCAAAGGTAACATTAGTATCAATTGTTCTAAACGTTTCTAGTTTGTACAAACTCCATTAGAAACCCTAATCCCGAATGCATGTCCGGAAGCGATTCAGTTAATGACAGACTTGATGAGATATGATCCAAACAAACGTCCAACAGCGAGTCAAGCACTACAACATCCATACTTTCAAATTGGTATTAGTGCTCCTATTCCAATTAAAATTCAAACTGGAAGAACTATACAGGAAACACCAACACCACAACAACAAGATCCAAACATGGGTAGAAAACCACAGTTTGTACCACAGTATGGTGTAGTTTATCCATCCAAATCGCATCCACCGTATCCCAGCCAACCATTTGCTCAACGATTTAATCCAGAAGATGAAAACAACAGTGCAGTAAGTAGCAGAGTAAGCAGCAAAGCACCAAGTCCTACGAATATGAATAAGAATGGACGCAACAGCAGTCTAATGAAGAATGCTCGGTATTTGCCTGGTTCAAGTGTAAAATCACCGCGGAATAAGCCAATGGGTGTTGTTGGTCCAAATGGAAGACAACCTTTGCTGTAATTTACTTGTTTGTACACTCACTGTAAATTAATGCGTTATGCAACATTTTTGAAATATTTTTACAGGTGTTACAGGTTTTAAATACGTTGTGATAACCATTCCATTCCATCGAGCAAACCTGTTCCATTGCTTGCAGTGCAGGGTTGTATAAGAATGTTCTTTTGTTTCAAATAGTCCAAACTCAAAGCGCTAGATAACTCGTCTGGTGTCATACGATTTGGCAAGTCTTGTTTGTTTGCATACACTAGTACAACTGCGTCTTTCATAGAATCCTCCGAAAGAATTTTGTGCATTTCTTCACGCGCCTATTTTGTTAGTCGAGACTTTAGAGTTGTACCTCTCCGATTCTATCTCTATCAGCACTATCTACAACAAAGATCAATCCATTTGTGTTTGCACAGTAATGTTTCCAGTTTTGTCTGATTTTCTACATGTTAATAAAAAAAAAGGTGAAAAAACGTACGTCCTACAGAGAATTAATAAACCAGTAAATGACTTACCTGTCCTCCTGCGTCCCAAATAGTAAAGTTGACTTTTTTATACTGGACAGTCTCTACATTGAAACCGATGGTTGGGATTGTGTTGTAGTTAACATCCAACTTTAGTTTAAAGAGAATTGAAGTTTTTCCTGCACTGTCCAAACCAATCATAAGAATTCTAACATCTTTCTTCTTCTTGAACACCGAAAGTTTTGCTCCCATGATAACTTCGTTGTGCTGTTTGGTTTGGGCTTCTCTTCTAACTGACAGGTGATGACATGGACGCGGTCAACTGAAGCTATTGGTTCAAACTTAAACATGTTAAGAAAAAGTCTTTGTCATCTCTGTTCTGTGTCCAATAGAGTCTACACTACTGCAAAAAAACACCCGTGGATTACACAACAATCTTCGCTATCAGATGATGAAATGATATTGACCTTCTTAGCTGGTAATACAGCCGCTGGGAATTTAAATAATTTAACTATTGACTGGGAGCATTTGTCACCGTCGTACCAAAAATTGGGGATTGAACTAGTTTTGCAAACTCATTTAAACATTGGCACCCCAAGAGTGATTAATGCACTCTCAACACTACGAGCTTATCACGAAAAAAATAGCGAAACAAAATGGCAAGATCTGTGCGAAGGATATTCAGAAACAAACACGGGAAGCAACGTTATGACAACAATATACGGTGAAAATGTATACCCAAAAGTAGTAGATAAACTAAAGGGTCTACATCCAAAACTTGCGCAATGGACACTCGACTATGCGTATGGGACGGTGTATAATCGAGGCGAAAACATTTTGAAACTAAGAGAACTGTGTACAGTTAGTGCACTTGCAGGTCTTAACGTTACACCACAACTAGTTTCTCATATTAGAGGAGCATTGCGAGTTGGAGCAAGTAGAGAACAAGTTAAGCAAGTTATTGACAACACAACTATAATTTGGGATGGAGAAAAATACGAACAAGCACTAGCAGTTTGGTATACTTTCGAGCGTTCAAGATCTGGTTTATAATACAATTTAATTTAGAATATCTTTCAATGTTATCTTTGTCCTCCTACGACATGCTATTGCCATGTTTTCAGAGTTTGTGGTATCACATGTAACTTGAATTTTGACTGTTTCACTTTTCTTCCGTATCCCTCTTGATTGAGATGTTGCAGAGAGATCATAAACTGTTTTTTTGGGAGCTGCTGGTGTTATTTTTTCGTGCATGTTCACCCAGTTTGATCGTTCTTGACCGAAGGTGATCATGATACTATCTTTTCTTTGTATGCTATTGTCCTTGCCTGACTTTCTTGCAACTTTCCAGTTGGAAAGAAAGCCATGACCGGTGTCTTGTACTCGTAATTGTGAAACCTTTTCTGTGCAACGACCGTCAGTGAAACACCATTGTGTGCTCATGTTGTTTTAGTGTCTCAGTTTTGCAATTCGAAGAGTTTTGATGTCTTATTTATTGCGTACTAGTCTACCATTTGAAAATTTCCCTGATTGACTGACTGTTTCTAAAGACGTAATGTTTTCCATAAGCGAAACTGCAGCTCAGCCAATTGCGCTCAAAGTTTTGCATATCAAGCGGCTTATGGCAAGTAACTTTCTGTTGTCATTATATTTTTATAGAATTGTAGGTTAACTGCCTTAGACTGTTTTGGCTAATGGTTACAAGAATGCTGCACTTGTTCTGAGGTTGATCGAACTTGTTCAAAAATTAAGGCAAACAATTATAGTGTCATCACCCTAAACTGTAATTACAAGAGTATTACGTTTAATAATACGATAGCTATTGAAATGAACGACACAAAGCAACCAGCAGCGCTATTGCCAGTATAGTAGAAGCGATAAACAGCTCCTGCTTTTTCATCACTAACCAAGAAGCTATTATCGATTGCTAGTCTTCTTACTGCAAAGTTAGTGACAATATTGAAAATTTAACGTACCATCCACTGGACGACCCCAAGATGTGTTTTCAAATTTACCTTGTAGCCATCCACTTGCAAAGATCTTGTAGTTATCTGCAGAGGATGTAACATCAACGTATGATACTCTATACCCATTCTCTCCTCCTGCTTTACCTACGCTTCCCTTTTCAGCGAATAGAATACTTTTTGCTGGGAGACCAGACCCCATGTTAAATTCAATACCGAGTACAGTGATTCTTTCTTGGAGCTCATAGCTTGCTCCTGTATATTGACTACATGAGCCATTGTAATACGCATTATCTGGGTCATTATGTCCATGGCAATATGGATAACCATAGTTTGGAACAGTCAAATCATTGTTATAGTTTTTGGTAACGTCTCGAATGACATTAACTTCTTCGTTAAACTCTTTGTTAGATGTGTCAGCAAACCATAATTCATTTCCATCGTTTGGATCGAAGACAAGTCCAACGCTATTTCTTACACCAGTGGCGTGAATGCGTAGGTCGCTCGCGTTGTTCTTATCGATGCTCATAACCATTCCAAAATAACTAATTGTTAGATGTGAAAATATTGTACCTGGGAGGACTCATTGTGTAATTGACCAAGCATGAATCACAATTAACGCCTTGGGCAAGATAAATTCTTTGCTGAGCATTATCGAAACGCAGAGTTTTAACTCCATTTGTCGTGGTTGCTGGGAATTGATTTGTGACCAGTACGGGTGCGGGTGGATTATTCACATTCTTCACAATATCGGGTAGCTTGTAGATCGAAGAATAGCCAGCGCTAAAGTACAAATCTTGGCTTTGGTCATCGTATACAACGCCATGTGGATATGTTTGACCATATGCGATTGTTTTAACATCTCCTGATTGTGTTACAGTATTTCTACCGATATCATATTTTAACGGGACAGCATAAACCTTATCTTGGGATGAACCAAGAAATAGATACGTTGCATCCTTACTAATGGCTATTTTTCTTGCAAATGGAACTTGATCTGTTACCAGCTGAACGTTCCACCCAGGAAGTAGTTTTAGTTTGTCTAATTGTACTGCAGCGAGTACAGTATGATATGCAACGATGCATAGCAAAAGTGTGGACTTGTGCATTGTGATGGTGTTGCTTTTCTTAAAATAAAATTATCTACCTAGTTTGGTATAGCATGGAACACAGTCTAATTTCGGAGGAAGCTCTTCTAACATGTAATTACAGATTTAATGATGAGCATGACCATGCTTGCTCTGATCTTCCGAACAACAACTTTGTGGCGAACTTGTTAAATCTACATTCTCTGGGCATTGTATACCTTTCCTCGATAACCACGCTCTAGCATACGGTGTTGGGTGCCAAGAGTACACTCTATCCCACTGTACTGTTTTTCCAGCAACAAATTCTACTAGGTTTCCAAGGTACCCTCGATCGAACAAGTTTATCAAATTATTTCTCATAAACTTGTCTTCCCACCTTGTCAAAAATGAGGATGGTCTTGCATTATGTGCGTGTACTATCCATGGATACTTGTCAGAGTACATGTTCTCGTTACCGGTCATATTAACGAAAACATTCTTTGTTTGTGAGAAAGTTAATACACAAAGGAAGAATGCCACCAAACCCATGTACCCAATCTCGTAGGTGATCAGAGGAGAGTGCACAAACAATAGCTCGAGTACTCCCATGTTTGCCTCTTGTACATTAATTTGACATTTGATCATTGTAACAATAAAGAACACTGCTAGTGATAGTGTAGAGTACAAGAATGCCATAAAAGCCATATGGTTCTTACTTCCGACAGGCATATTTAGCCATGAGCAATAATGATCGAATCTAGCAACACAGTGGTCTGTTACACGATCATGTTTAGATCGTAGTGGTTTCTTAATCATACATGTCATACAAATGGATCGCTGATCAATAGTTCCATGTATAACTTGTTCTAAAATTTCTTGTTCGTCCTTTGTGAATGTAATAGGATCATATTGTTCACTCTCTTTGGCTGCGTAAATGTAGCCAGGATCGATTTGTATCACGTAAAAGAAACACGCAAGTGCAGTAAAGTACAATATCGTAAAGATACTTGTTTGGAAGAATCCTCCGATGATTGGATATACCATAAAATAATATACGATAAATCCAAGTGTCATGGTACCCATGTAAACACCAAAGAGCACAGCATCTCTTTCTTCTTTTTTGTTACTAGTTATTGCTAATAGTTTTCTTGACATGAGAACTGCTGCTCCAATTAACGCAATTAAACCAGGTATGACGATCAATGCTGGTAGTATGGCTATTAGTGTTGCGGCTATTGGATATATGACAAATGCTAATCCAAACCTCTTGGCTTGTTTTGCTGTTTTCATCATTTCCCAGTTCGTCTCTGGTTTGACATACAATGACGATGGAATAGTATTACTGAGACTTGGTCTTGATTCTCCAATGATTTGAGCTTCTTCATCTTGTTCATCATCATCATCTTCAATCGTTATTGTTGCTGTATCTGAAGAGTCTAGTACACCTGCTGTTTTGATAAAACTAGTCAATGTGTTCACGACAGACGAGTGGTTTCGTTCTATAGCCCACTGTAATGCAGTATGACCATCATTGTCTTTCCAATTCAACACTCCAATCACAGCACCAGTACGCTTACCAGGTACAAGTAAATGGATCGATAGCAGGTAACGCATAACATTGTTGTAGCCTTGTCTTGCACACCAGTGTAGTGCAGTGCGTTTGTGTACGTCTACAGCCGTTAACCAACCCCAAATAATTTCTGGGTCATAGTTTGACTCGGTGAATAACAAATTACACCAATACTTGAGTGATGGTAAATGTCCGTTGTACGCAGCCCAAGTGAGCACTGTATGACGTTCCTTGTCCAACAATAATGGATTATTCACATCGCGATCGAAAATAGTTGCACCAGGACGCGTTCTTTGTAGCATACTAACTAAATAGTGAACGATTAGTACGTGTCTGCTTTGTGTGGCATGAACGATTGTGGAACAGTGTTGAACATCAAATTGTGAGAATGGATCTACCCTGAAACGTTCTAATAGTAGCCTAACGACGGACATATGTCCACCCATACATGCCCACATTAAAGGCGTTTGTCCTTCTTGCGTATCTGTAACTGTTGGATTGGCTCCGTTGTGTAACAGTAGAGCAACGCATTCTTCGTGTCCATTAAAAGCTGCCCAATGCATAGGGGCGCAGCCACGTGTACTTTCTGTTTGATTCACAGAATTTCCCCACGATATAAGTAAAAATAGTAGGGGTAGGTCGCCACTTTTACTAGCATCTATTAAGGTTTTGCCTTTATAATGTGTTCTGAGTGGTTGTGAATGTCGAGTTTGTTGCTCTAATTGTGTGGGACTCATTTTTGTTTGACGGTCTTCTTCCACTTGTCGTGGACCTGCACCTATTGTCACGTCCTCATTATGTTGTATCATGGATGGTGACTATGTGCAGTCGAAATAAATTAGAAACTGTGTGGCCCACTTTGTGTTGGTGAACGTTGCGCCAACTTGTAACACTCTAAAAGAAACGTCAGGAAAAACGTTAAAACACCAACAATGGAATAAGTTGAATTCAAAGAACAGGAGTAAAACAATTGTTCTAGACTTGAGGTCACTCATGCTTGTAATATTTGATCAACCAAGAAATACATGCAAAGACTTTCCAGAACCGTGAATCGATGTGTTGTGAAGCGATACTACAGTACACAAAAAGATTATGATATTGTTATTGTTGGAGGTGGGATGGTTGGTGGAACACTAGCTAATTGCCTGCTAAAATCAAAATTAACAAACGGTCTAAAGGTCGCAATTATCGATAAGACAGTGCATCCAACTATCACAAATGATAAACCACATATTCCTGGAATTAGAGTGAGCGCTCTTACTCCCAAGAGTATTGATCTATTTGAAAAGTTAAATGTATTTTCAACGTTGAGAAACAAAAACACTACTCATAAACAAGGCGACAGTGATTGGTTTTACGCTCCATACAGAGATATGCAAGTCTGGGATGAAACAAATAGAGGAAGTATTCGTTTTAGCGCCAAAGAGTTGCAAATGGGAGACAAACTCGGTTGTATTATCGATAATGATGTTCTAGTATCTGGTTTAATGGATAACATAGAGTCACA
>JAESGV010001213.1_pt1 | contig 10891 bp, 12 predicted proteins | sample 9269781 | NCBI WGS metagenome assembly JAESGV01 (sample SAMN15741586, study PRJNA653496) | algae metagenome | isolation source: Tildeniella torsiva UHER 1998/13D and co-occurring heterotrophs from... | place: Slovakia: Slovak Paradise National Park, Hrabusice, Kosice Region | collected 2000-01-01
TGTAGTCAGCCACGAACTTGCCCACCCGCCGTCAAGATCGCTGCCCAACGGCCGCCAGCGGAGATGACCACCCCGCGCCAGCGCCATGCCCACTTTTGATGGAAGATTGAGCCGGTGAGCGAACCCCTCGACCGGCCCGACCATGTTCAGGCGCCAGACTTCAGCCGTCGCATGCTCTCCCCGGTCAGTTCCAGCCGGAATGACGTGTGCATGATACGATCCAGTATGGCGTCGGCGAGGGCCGGCTCGTCGATGTGGTCATGCCATTCCTGGAACGGCAGTTGGCCTGCGATGATGGTGGACTGGGCGCCGACGCGGGCGTCGAGAATCTCGAGGAGGTCCTGCTTGCCGCGAGGAGAGAACCGGGCCAGCCCGAAGTCGTCCAAAATGAGCAATTTGGCCTTGGCCAAGGTCGCGCGGAGTTTGGAGATCGACCCGTCCTGGTGCGCCAAGGCCATGGCTTCAAGCAACAGACTGACGCGATGGTAGAGGACTGGAAAGCCATTACGTGCGGCCTGCATCCCAAGGGCGCAAGTGAGCCAGGTCTTTCCGGCGCCGCAGGGACCGGTGATGATGCCGTTGCGACCGCGCTCGACCCAGTCGCAGGTCAATAGGTCCGCCACCATTGCACGGTCCAGACCCCGACCGTTGCGGAAGTCGATGTCCTCCGGCATGGCCTGGGTCTTGAGTTTCGCCAGCTTCAGGATGCGTTTCAGGCGCCGATCCTCGCGTGCCGAGCTTTCGGCGTCGATCAAAGTCGCCAGCCGCTCGTCGAATCCCAAGCCCATGAAGGCGGGAAGCCCACGCTGCCGGTCCAAGGCGGTGGCCATGCCGCTCAGACCCAATTGGTGCAGGCGATCGGTGTTTTGGTTGGTCATGCTTCACCGCCGAAATAGACGGCGCCGCGCACATTCCGATGTGGACTGACCGCAGAGGGCTGCGGCGGGGCCTCATGTATCGGTGCGTCCTCCATATGGGTCTTGAGCATGGATCGGATCGAACTGACGGCCCGTGCCCCGATCAGCAGCCCGCGTCGGCAAGCTTTGTCCAGCCGCTCAGGCCCATGTTCACGCGCAAGGGCTCTGAGCGCGCCCAGCTTCTGCTGCCGGATCAGGGGATTGGCGTTCTCTTCGAGATAGGATTCGACCATGGATTTTACGCCCGGCCCGACGCCGGTCGCCCATACAATGGCGTCGTCGGGATCACGCTCTGCCCAGGCGCGATGGTTGGGAGCACGATGGGCCGCCAGGGTCGTGGGCGCGTAGCCTTCTGTCCGGCGGGGATGAACAGCGACCTCCTGCCCTTGATGATAGATCCGAACCAGCCGGTCGCCGAGCCTGATCCTGACAGACTTCCCGATCAGAGTGTGAGGGACGGAATAGGCCCGGCCATCAGCCAGGACATGGTAGTCGCGGGGCGTCTTCATGCTGGACCAGGCGCCGAACTCGAACCGATTTAGAGGCAGGGAGCGCAGTTCCGCACGTTCGACGCTGTCGAACAGCAGACGCCGGCTCTGATCCTTACGACGACTGAAGCGGCGATCATTGTAGGCCTGAAGCAACGGTCGAATGGCGGCGTTCACCTCGTCCACCGAATAGAAGGTGCGATTGCGTAGCGCCGCCAGAATCCAGCGTTGAGCCAGTAGAACGGCGCGTTCGACCTGGGCTTTATCCTTGGGTTTGCGTGGCCGTGCCGGAATGACGACGGCGCCGTAATGCGCCGCCACCTCAGCATAGGTCGGATTGATCTCGACCTCGCCCCGCCGCCAACTCGTGACGCCGGACTTCAGGCAGTCGGGAACGAAAATCTTCGGGGCACCGCCGAAGAACTCCAGCGCTCGGACATGGGCCATGGTCCAATCCGGCAGGGTCTGACTACGGACGGCCTCGACATAGGTGTAGCCGGAGGCGCCCAGTGTGGCGACGAAGACTTCGCAGAGCACTTTCCGTCCCTCATCGGTTCGGTAGCCGATCCTCTTTCCGCTGAAGTCTACGAAGAGCTTCTCCCCCGCCTTGTGGACCTGTCGCATGGAGGCGGAGAGGGTGTTCCGAAACGCATGAAGGCGACGCCCGAACTCGCGTTCGGACAGCATGACTTGCCCCGCCGGCGGCAAGGTCGAACGGTATTCCTGAAACAGCAGTGTGACGGTCACGCCGGGACGGCGGAGCTCTCGCTCAACCAGGGACCAATCCGGAACCACGAACGGCTTCGCGAGGCCTGTCCGGCCGTCGTTAATCAGGGACAGAAGCGCCGCATCACCAATGATTTGGACTTGGTCCCACGACATCTGGAGTTCGTCGAGCCGGTGTCGATAACGGCGAACTGTGTTGGGTGCGCATTTGAGAATGCGGGAGATCTGGCGGTTGCCGAACTCGGTCGTGAGGATGAGGCGCGACAGGTCGCGCACGAGATCGATCATTTGAAAGGCCTTGGATGCGTGTGGCCGCGACTGCGGCAGTATGGAGTTCGAAGGCATCGGCCGGAGCCCGACGTAGGCGTGATTCATCGCGCGCCTCTAGGAGCGCGTTGACTTTTTGCCTGTCCGAAGGGAAGATCAGTGGTCGGGTAGCAACGACATTGATCTCAGGGGCTCTGCGTTTGGCGACGCGGGCCCCTTTTCCTTGGATGCATGGTTTCTGCGGATCAGATCATCGCACCTCCACGGATTTAGAGTCGTTGTAGCGATCCGGCCAAAGCGCATCTGGTGTCATGCCGAGGGCGCTGGCGATCGCAGCCTCGATGCGTCGAGAGCGTCGAATGCCCTTGCTGACGATCGTCACGGTCGTCGGAGCCACGTCCAACGAACGTGCGACAGCGGAGAGCGAGGAACCCCTCAGCTTCAGCGCCCCCTTGATACGTTGGTGTTGCCGTTCAGCGATCATCATGGCTATATCCGGAACTAGCAATAACGAGTCTCAGGTTAGCAAGAATGGTGACGTTGGCAACCCGCCTAGACAACCGAGGCCTCGGTCAGCGCCTCGCGTCCCTTCGCACGCGTCTGGGCAAGACCCAGATCGAGATGGCTCAGGCTTTGAATGTCGCACCACGGACCTATCAAAACTACGAGCGGGGTGAGCGGGAGATCGCCGCATCCTCCGTTCGTGACCTTCATCGCCTGTTCGATGTCGATCCCGTCTGGGTCCTGGACGGCCAAGAAGAGGACCCGGAGTTCCGGCGTGACGGGCTGGATCTAGCGCTGATGAGGATCGCAATCGAAGAAGTGGAGGCGAAGCTCGCCAAGTCGCGCAAGACGCTGACGCCGACCAAGAAGGCGGATCTGATCCTGTTGATCTATCGGCACTTTGCCGCACAGGAAGGGTCGGACGACGACTTCGTCAATCAAGCGCTGGGGCTGGCCGCTTGATGATGAAGAACGACAACCTCATTCGCCTGCCCTCCCATACAAAAGAGAGGCCGGTTAGGCCGGATCTGGCCGATGTGCGCGAACAGGCACGGGCATTGTTGAACGACGTCCTGGCTGACGACCTCGCGCCTCCCCCGCTCCATCGCGAAGGTCGGTGGCGGCGAGCGTCGCTTCTTTGCGGTTTCGGCGGCAGCTACGGCCTGATTGTGAGCCAAGGGTGGTCGGGCCAAGCCGAGGTCGCACCATCCATATTGAGCTTCGGCCTGATGGTTATGGCTTTGGTGTTCATGCGCATTGCGGATCTCCTTCGGGCGCCAGAAAAAACGAAATAACCCGCGTCGCAGCGCTTCAAGAGACCCTGTACGGCTCAGGTGGCGCGTTGGACCGTCATTCAGCCTTGGTCAACGGCGCTCATAATAATCGCTTGATCTAAAATGGTTCGGACCAAGTTGTTGCATGGAGAATGAGACGCTGCATAGGTTCGTGTTTTGAAATTCACGCAACGTAAATCAAGACTGCAGGCTGACTTTAGATTGAATATTTCGGCCCGAACGTTGGAATGTAACCCCGAATTACGATTACTAAGGCTTGACCGCCACAACTGGAGTTTGTCCTATAAAGCTAAGACACCAATGCAGCGCCCGGGCGCCATTATCTTGACCAGCGTTTCCCGTTGGGCTCAACCTGCAAAACCACTTCGCCTCCGTATGAGAACCGCCCCGCGCGTAAAGGATTACGCCTTGTGTCGCACCAGCATCAGCCTTGGCCGTAGCGAAAACAATATCGGCTTGGTCTTCGGATAATGGCCGTTCCAAGAGATCGGCGGTGTTCAGCAACGACGCCGCCTGCCGCGCCGGCTCGCCGGGGGATCGATCAAAAATCTCCGCGCGGACGGTATCGGCGGGCTGCGCGTCCATAGTCCACCTCGGCTCACTTGTGAGCAGGCCGGCGGCTAGTAAAAGCCAAATCATGATCAGCTCCGCTGTTAGAGGGTTGTCTTGCAACCTGGAATCTGTTGATGGCCGCCTTGAGGATCAACTCGCGATACTTAAAACATAGAACCGGCGATCTCGGAGTGCGCCAAAATGCCGCAACCTTCACGTCAGAATTCTCGCCGTGGTAGTCGTCCCGCCTCTTGTGGAGTTGATCTGAGTTTGCGCAGCTTGGGCGTGCGCGCTGGGCGCTATCTAGGTACTATTAGCTCACAACGGAGGTTGCCTTGAAGAAGTCCACAATCTTGCCGACGACCAACTCCCCATCGGGTTTCAGAGCACTTTCACCCGAGGAGATCGCACTCATCGCGGGAGGCACCAATCTGGGCACCATCACCGTTACCGCGCCTCCGCGCGACTATTACGACTACATCTGGTGGGATTACGATCTCAGTGGTGATTACGGTGGCGGATACGACGGCAGCAGCGGCGGTGGAGGAGATCCCGGCGACAGCGAAAATCCGGAAGATCCTGAACTGACCGAGGAGGAAGAGGAGAAAACCAAAGACGTTATCGAGGCTCTGAAGTCGGCTCTTGAAGAGAATATCAAGAAATATGGCGACTCCATTATCAAACTGCCGAATGGCATTGAAGTCAGAGCGAGCGATCTCCTCGATGCTCTAGGCAAGACCTTGGACTTCGTCGAGGCCGGAACACTTGCCTATGAAGCTGCCAACGGCAACATGGATGTCGCTGCGACAGCCGGCTTCCTCGCCGGTATGCTCGGCGGGGCCGCCGCAGCTGCGGCCGGCGCAGGACCGATCGCCGTTTTCGCGGCGGGCGTCGCGGCGGGCATGTTCACGGAATATGCGATCAACGAGGCCGTTGATCGATTCAACACTGCTTGGACAGCGGCTTACCAGCAAGAACTGCAACAAAATCCGGGCTTCACGCCCGGCATGCACACGCTCTATATGATTCTTCAGATGTGGGGCATCCAGCCGGGTCCTCTTGCAGAAGCGCCGCCGCCACCGCCTTCATCGCCTTCACCGTACAATCCGGGCGGTGATGTATCGTTGGAAGTCGCCTAATCATTGCGTGTTCGTGGGGCGGCATCAGCGGGCCGCCCCTTTTTGGGAGGCAACGAAGTTGGACCAGACCGAAAGAGGACGCTGTCCTAGGTGTTCTAAGTCCGTCAGCCTGCTTCAAGCGGCCTGGTATGGTGCCGGGCGTCCCTTCAAATGTCGCGGTTGCGGCTCCCTTATAGAGAAGACATCGGTACGCTACTTCGTGATTGCGCCCCTCATCCTTGTGGTTCTCTACATTGGGCGTCAGTTCGGCGGCGGCAGCGTGCAGTTCTGGGGAAGCTTCGCCGGGGCTTGCCTAGTGATCGCCATGGACGCCAAGTTGTTCTGCTCAGTCCGCCTCAGCGGCGGGGAAATGAAATCCTGAAGCCCAAGATCGTTCGCCGCGCGAGCCTCCGGGCGCCGAAGGACATCGAGCCCTCGCTTCTGGCATCCGGTCTACGGTGTCAGGCCAAGTTAGTGACCCTGCCGTTTGTCGGTGCAGACCGCATAAGAGCGGCAGATGCTCGGCACTTCCGCAATCTCACAGATCCACTCGGGCCTCTGGCGATTGGCCTCAATAGGACGCTGCTCTTCCGGAAACGGGGCGAGAGCGAGCGCCACGCCCTGACGGTTTTTGACCGGACGCGACCTGACGGAATCTCAGCGGGGCCCTTCAGGGAGACCATTCTAATGCTGAACGCGGCCGTCGCATCAGAAAGCCAGGGCTGGCGAGCGGGGGATGTCGGATTCGAGCCCGACGCAACTGGGGCTTCCATTCTCCTGCCTCCTGCGTCAGCGATCGGCCCTATCCTCGGCGACTTGGAACTGGCTCTAAAGCGCTACGAATGGCCGCCGGTCTGCCGGGCCGCCGTGGCCGCGGCTCTCTTGTTGAACGCTCATCCCTTTACCGATGGAAACGGTCGAACAGCACGCGTTCTGGTCAATATGATTCTGCGGGACTGCGGAATGCCCTCCGCCGCGTTCATTCCGCTTTATGAACTTGCCCAACGGTCCTGCGGCGGTTTCGAAATCGCGCTTCGACGCACGGAAATCCTCGGTGATTGGGGCAGTATCATTGCGTGGTTGATTCATGCGATCGATGCTTACGCAGAGATCGCCGGAACACCGCCGTCCGCCTGACCGGTCATGCCGACGGGCGGGGCGATACCGTCCCGCACAAGCGTCACCCGGCCATTCGCAACCATATACACGCGATCCGCCGCCTCAATGGACTGCGGGCGATGCGCAACGACCACCCTTATGATCGGAAGTTTCTGCAAAGCGGCAAGAACCTGAGCCTCCGATGAAACGTCCAGATTGGCAGTCCCTTCATCGAGGAACAGCAGCTTGGGTTGTGAATAAAGGGCGCGCGCCAGCAACACGCGCTGCTTCTGCCCTCCAGACAGGATGGAACCCATATCGCCGACGAGCGTGTCATAGCCCATGGGGAAGGCGAGAATCTCCTCATGGATGCAGGCGGCGCGCGCGGCGTCCTCGACGCGGCTCATATCCAGCTGAGGATCGAAGAAGGCGATGTTGTCCGCGAGACTGCCGGCGAAGAGCGTGTCGTCCTGGGCGACAGATCCGATCGATCGCCGCCATGTCGTTTTCGAGATCGAAGAGAGCGGCTCCCTGCCCAGATAGACGCCCCCTTGAGTCGGCTCGAGCAGTCCCATCATCACCCGCATCAAGGTCGTCTTGCCACCGCCAGACGGCCCGACCAATGCGATCATCTGGCCCGGCTTGGCCTCAAGGCTCGCCCCGGCGAGCACTTCGGGATCACCCGCCCCATATCGAAAGCGGACGCCTCGAACGGAAACGCCATGGCTGAGGTCGGGCTCATCGCGCAGGCGCCGATCTCCAGCCTCCAGTTCGGGTTTCGCCAAAGCGATGTCGGAGATCCGTCCGAGGTGGACATGCAGGATGCGATAATTCACCGCCTGTTCCACCAACCGTATGCCGGCATCTAGAAACTGCTGCTTGTATGCTTGGAACGCGAAAACCATGCCGATGGTGATGCTACCGTCGAGCGCGAGTCCGATGGCGACAGCGATGAAGATCACGCGCTCGGCCGAGGGCACGAAGCCGCCGACGGCATCGAAACCGGCCGTGAGCCGACCTAGCTTAATCTGGGCGTTGATGGCCTCGGCTTTGGAGCGCTGCCAGATTCGCTGGCGATTGCCTTCCTGCCCGAAGGCTTTGATCGCGCCGATGCCTCTCACCGTTTCGATGAAAAGCGTGTTCTCCCTCGCGGCTGTTGTGATGGCGTCGATGTTGCGCAGCTTAAGGGCCTGGAGGAAGCTCACGCGTATCAGGATGTAGAGGACCAGCGCCGCAATGGCGATCAGGGTCAGCTGAATGGAATAGACGAACATCAGGCCGAGCGTGATGATCGACATTATGCCGTCCACAAAGGCCGCCACCATCCCTTGGCTCAGCAATTGCGACACCGGTTGAGTCGAGCCGAAGCGGCTGACGATGTCTCCCACATGCCGCCTTTCGAACCACACGATCGGAAGGCGGAGCAGGTGGTTCGCGAGGTTCACCACGACCTGGTAGGTCAGGGCGTTGTTCAGCGAGACGATCACGAGAGACCTCAGCCAGTTGGCGGCCAGGGACACGACGGCCAGCATGAGAAAGCCGATGCAGAGAACTTTTAGAAGATCGCGATCCGCTGACGGAAGAACGCTGTCTATGGCGACTTGCGAGAAGAAGGGCGCGGCAAGGATCGCAACCTGCATGACCAGCGACAATGCCAGGATGTTTGCCGCTGCGGGCCAGAAGCCGATCATCGCACTCCAGAGGTGCGTGATCTTCAGCTTAGTTTCCTCTACTTTCGGCCGGAAATTTTCCGACTTTAAGAGTTCAACGGCGACGCCGGTGAAATGCTTGGAAAGCTCATCTCGTCGGAGAACTACGCGACCGCGAGCAGGGTCGTTTATCACATAGCGCGCGCCGCCGGGACCGCTGCGGATTTGGTCAAGAACCACGAAGTGCGTCATGTCCCAGTGCAGGACCGCGGGAAGATCCAGATTGGGCAGATCGTCTACGTCTCCGCGGAGCGGTCGAGCCGAAAAGCCCAACTGCTCCGCGATGTCCATCAGGCGCGTCAGCGTCATCCCGCGCGCCGACACCGAGTGTCGCTGACGAATGGCGAAGATATCCGTTCGCAAGCCATGGAAGCCGCAGATCATGGCCAGGCAGGCCAAGCCGCACTCCGACGCCTCAACCTGAGCGATAAACGGGGTCGATCGCCGACCGGTAAGATTGAGGTGCTCAAGCATGGCTCACGCGCGCTTCGAAACGGCGGTCAAGGGTGACAGAAGCCACTCGAGAAAAGTCTGGCGCTCCAGCACGATGTTGGCCGACAGCGTCATTCCCGGCTGCAGGGCATGTTCGGCGCCTCGCGCCAGCATCGTCTGTTCATCGAGCGCAATCACGACCTTGTACACAGGCTCGCGAATTTCGAACGGCGCGTTGGCTTCCTGGGGACTGAGAACGACTTTTGAAATCGCCTGAACTCGGCCCTTGGCCGTGCCAAAACGCTGGTAGGGAAAGGCGTCAAAAGCGATCGTGGCCTCCTGCCCCACTTTCACGAGCCCGACCGCGCGACTAGGCGCAAAGACCTCCGCTCGGAGCATTGCCTGGTCCGGGACTATGCTGAACATCGGCACGTTGGTCTGAACGACTTGGCCGGTCCCGACCTGCGCAGCCGTCAACCGGCCGGATATGGGGGCCGCGATCACGAACGATTCTGCACCGGCAAACTGAATGCGCTGTTGCTCAAGCGCCTCTATGCTCGATTGCATCGTGCCGACTTCACGGGAGTAGGTGACGCCTGCATTGCGAAGTTGGGCGTGGGCCTGCTCCACCTGCGAGGTCAGGCTGAATATCTGTTGCTCTATCTGCAAGCCGGCCTGTGTGGCGGCAAGATAGGTTTGCCGACGTCGTTCATACTCGGTGCGCGAGATGAACCCCCTTGCTGCGACATCCTCGATCTGATCGAAAAGGCGCTTCTGAGAAGATATTATGTCATTTTGCACGAGTTGCTGGCGACGAAGCGCCGCCAATTGACCTTCGCCTGCCGCGATCAAACCTCGGAGCCGCCTCTCCTCCAAGCCGCGACTACGCTCAAGTAGGACGATCTGGTTTTCTGCAAGAAGAACCTGACTACGCACCGACGCGGCGCTTCCTGCTGCGGTCGCCAGGCCCTTGTCATCTGTGATGTCTGCATTGACCGTGACCAGCTTTTGTCCAGCTCTGACAAGATCGCCATCGGCAACCAGGAAGTTTGTCACGATGCCTGCCCGAGGAGAGTAGACCTTGGCTGTAGGCTGGGTCGTCGTAAGAATGCCAGGGGCTGTTTCGATACGAGCGAAGTGGCTGAGGCTTAGCCATCCACCTGCCGCAATCATGATCGCGACGAGCAGAGACACAAGCATTATGTGGCTGTTATGCTGGCGTAGTATGACCTCGCCATGCAGCCGGTCCGCTTGGGCGGCCCGGACTTCGTTTCTGAACAAGTTCACGTCACCACTCCCGCAGCCCATCAACAGGGTCCTGCAAAGGTACGATGTTCACCGATTTTGAACGTTGCGATTCGGAGGCCATTAGTCGCACGCTAAATTAATAACGACGATGGGAGCGACGCCAGGCAGACCCTTGCGCTGTGAGTAGAGGATGGAAAAGAACCCTATTAGCTTTGCAGTCGTGGCAGGAGGCCCGTCGAATGGCATTAGCCTTAAATCCACATGGCGCGCCGTTGCTTCGGAAATCATAACGGCCAAATCGGCAACGTTAGGGGGATCGGATTCTGGGAAGCTATAAAAGACCGCAACATCTAGGTCCTTTGGTGCGGTGTTGCCGATATCTAGGTAGCTTCCGCCAACGATTGCAAACGGCGTTTGAACCTTTTTGTGGTGCAAACTGCTGATGCTTTCCTGAAGACCCGCAAAGATTAGACTTCGATGACGGTTAATCACAAAGCGGGCCTGAAATTCATCGCACGCCATGACATACGGTGTCGCGTTCAACGGCGTACTCGCCGGTACGCCATTTGGGAAAGCTTCAAACGACATGAATGAATAATCGGGGCTGATGCGCTTCATTCGCCATTTTACATAGGAGCCCTGCGCGCGCAACTTCGTGTCGCAAGGCACGCAACTTTAGTTCTCCGCACTCGCGTTGCGACTTAGACGGGGTTTAGGAGAGTTTGGGATGAGCGCTTATCCTGGGCGACGTGAACTGCGCCGCGATGGGCTCTCTAAGCCGAACGAAATTTCCACAAGGACGGCCCGCGCGGGTTGGCCGCCTAGGTAATCAATCCCGAACGAACCTGCACGCCGTACCCGGGATTTGCATGGTCAGTTTCGAACGCAATCACTGAGCACCCGCGAAGGCCACGACGGCTGCGCGGTATGAAAGCTGCGCCGCCGTGGCCCTCGCTCCGTCAGACAGTGTGCAAGGTCGTTGGCGTGAGGTGGGCGCCTTCGCTGGCGACAGGTGGGCATTCGGGTGGCTGACAACAG
>JAESGV010001214.1_pt1 | contig 10890 bp, 10 predicted proteins | sample 9269781 | NCBI WGS metagenome assembly JAESGV01 (sample SAMN15741586, study PRJNA653496) | algae metagenome | isolation source: Tildeniella torsiva UHER 1998/13D and co-occurring heterotrophs from... | place: Slovakia: Slovak Paradise National Park, Hrabusice, Kosice Region | collected 2000-01-01
ACTTTTTTGTAGTTGTCATTTGTTTCCATCCATTTGCGAACCGTATCAAGAGCAATGTGACTTGCATTTTTCAATGGATATCCGAAAATACCAGTACTGACACAACAGAATACGACTGACTTGATATTGTGTTGTTCGACCAAATCCAAACACGTTTCGTAACAACTTTTTAGTTCTGCGGGTCGTTCACCAACTGGTCCAACTGTATGTAAAACGTGTTTTGCAGGTAGTTTGTATCCTTTTGTGATTTTTGTACCTCCTGTGTGGCATCCATTTAGTGTTCTACATTCTTTGCGAAGGAATGGACCAGCAGCACTGTGTATTGCGCCATCGATTCCACCTCCACCGAGTAGACTTCCATTTGCAGCGTTAACAATTGCGTCGACCTCAATGGCAGTAGAATCACCACTCCAAATGGATATTTTACTGTTGATCTCTGCGTTTGGTGTATATTTTTGTTCACTAACTTCGAAATCTTTTTTGTTAGTGTTGATAAAAATAAGTACTGTGCATATTATGTTTCTTCGCGTAATCTTCGTATAGTTCTACCTGATCCAAGGTTGTGAATCTATTTCCACAGCGATACAACTTTCGTTTTTCTTCAATAGTGGCTGGTTCTGTCCATTGTTTATCGTCATCACTGTCGTAAAAAAATCGTTTTCGTTTGGTGTCCAATGGAAAATCGTCTTGAACGGGACTGTCTACCCAGTCATCGTCACTATCGCTGCTTGACATAATTTTGTTGTTTTGTAATGCACACGCGATTGTTGTAGAAACTTTTTGAATGTTTCAGCTACATCATAATGTACATTTATTCGTGGATAAACCAAACTGGTTTCTTTGCTATGTTGCCATCAGATAGTCCTGCTTGCTTTACTCTGACAATACTATGCTTTTCTCCAGAACGAGTGGTTTCTACTTCGACTGCAAACACGTTTCTATGAGCTCTTAGGATCTCTCTAACTTTCTCGTTTGATATTTCTACTTTTGTATACTGGGGACACCGACTTGTTTCTGACATTGCTTTAACTAATCGATCAAATGTGGTGGTAACTTTGTTCTTATCTATTGGATAGAAACTTGTCTTCAAATCATGATCATGTTCAATTTGTATCAACTCTTTAATCAATGCTTGTTCAGAATCAAATGCACCTTTGGGACTATCTTCCACTGTTTTCGATGATAACGGTTTCGCGACTTCTTTGCTACGTGGTGTTGGATTTGGTAACGATATATCTTCATTTTCTTTTAGCGACTTGCGCGAACGAGTTTTTGAAACAAGTTTCGGACTGCGCGGTGTAGTTAGTACATGTTTACTTTTCAAGTTTTCTAAAACTTTTGAGCTCCGTAGCGATTGACTAGTCGACGGTCGCGATGGTGGATTCTTCTTGTTTTCTTCTCGTTTTTCTAGTCTAGATGTAGTTCGAAGTTAAATTCTTTTATAACGGTCGGCTCGAAAGCTGGCTTTTGAGCTGGTGTAGGTTGTGTTGACATTCTAAAACTGTAAACGGTCACGTTACTCGAAGCGCTAAAAAGGTCAACTGAGAACCTTTATTGGGTGTCGTTTTCTTCGTCAAGTTTTGCGTACAATTCGGTCTGCTGTACTTGTTCTTCGTTTTCTTCTAGAGTATTGTATTTTTCGACATTTTGAATAGATCTTCGTTTCATGAGAATGACAAACACTATCGCTGCGATTATGATGATTACAAATCTGTACGTGTTAGATATTACAGTAAAACACTTACGTTACAAGTGCGCCGCCTATGATCAGTCCTATGTAAGCTCTATTATTGCTCTCAGGGATCTGTACCAGTACGTGCGCTGGAGGACTTTCACCTCCAGTGTTTATAGCACTCACGTTATAGTCATACACTCGTTGACCAAGAACAGCAGCTTCACGATACAAAGTTTCACCAACCCTGATCTTCTTTCCAGCTTTGTACACATAATAATACAGTACATGAGAATCTTCCGGCGTTTTCCACTCCAATAACACGAAGTCATTCTCTATTCGACCTCTAAGATCAGTAGGTACTCCTGGCGCATCATACAGTGTTGCCATTTCAATATTACTTGTTTTTGAACCGATAGTATTGTTGGTTACTACGTAGTAACTATGGGTTTGCTTTTTAGTTGGTCGGTGTAACAATTCTGGTTCTTGTGTTAGAGCAACAAGTTCACCGTCACAGTACCACTGATATTGAACAGGCGGGAAAGCAGGTTTTGATTCTACTGTCAGGTATATTCCTGAAGCGTTGATATTCGAAACGAGTAGTTCTGGTTTAGATGGCATTGTGGAGCCAATTGCCGTGAGTCTTACAATTTCACCTTCACCACCATCATTGTAACCTTGAATTCCAAAACTGTACACTACGCCAGGTATAGTTTTTGGATACGTACATGCGTAGAGATGATCATAAAATCGATTATCTCTAAACTTTTCTTGTTCAACTCCATTGAGATAAACTTTATAGGTTGTATTGAGTGGTGGATTGGGATTTTCCCATTGAAAATCAATGTAACCATCAAAGGCAGTAATTTTTGTTTTTGTTGGTGCTTTAGGTCGGCTGTGAACAGCACATCGTGTACCGTTGTATGTTTCTGTACAATCACAAACATGCAAGCTTCTGTTGCATTTTCCAAACACGCAACCAGAAGGACAGTCACCTTCGCTTAAAATGAATGTTGGTGAAGCGTCTAGTGGGAAAACACCAGTGATGTTAACCATATGGTTCAAGTTTGTATCAACTGTTGGATTACCAACAATTGTTCTATGAAATGAAAAGTTTTTGACCACTTGAGCAAAATTGTTCCAAGAGTAGGGTATAGGATCAAACGCAATATGAATATCTTGTACTGTGGGAATTTCTCCAACTAGAGTTGCAGTTTCTATAGTATCGTTCACGATTCTTGCGCCGATTTGAAATTTGCCGTCACGAAGGGTAACTGGGCCTTGAATGTTTGCTTGGCCACCGATCGCTAACTGCTTGATCACATCAATTCTGCCTGCAGCAACATTGCCGTTAACTACTTGAAATGTGCTGTCAATTCGAATAGATCCAGTGTTGTGTAGCGTACTTGAATCTACGACCAGATTGTACAAGGTTATGTCACGATTGAACAATATCGGTGGAGTGTTGTATAGTTCCAACTCTTGTACATCTATTGTTCCTGGTAAAGAGGTCGGATTTACTAATATTGCTTTTCCACCACCTCCAATTTTCGCAGAGCTTGTAAAGTATGTACCATTAGAGTGAAAAATGGCACTAGAAGTTGGAAGAGTATTTTCAAAAAGTTCGACCTCTCCCTCGATAACTGCGTTGCTAATGTATAGGGATGCGCGGACTATAGTGATTTTTCCTGTTTTTTTAACATGTAGTGGTATGTGGATCTCTTGTTTTTTGTTGTTCATAACGAGTAACTTTCCATTCGGTCCCACTGTGAGGGACGAAAAAGTTTTGCTTGTCAATGATGCGCCATAGTATTTGTAACATAGAATGTGTGCGCCACTTTCGGCTGTGATGTGACTGTCCATTTGTAAGTTGTTTAGGTACACACTGCCTCCAAGCGCAAGAACTCTGGAGTTGTGCAACGACGTCGGTGTAAAACTTCCTCCATTACCAACTGTTATTGTTGTATTAAACATAGGAGCCTCATTTGATTTCCATATTGTGTCAAGAATACTGACAGTGAATGCTTTTTTGTTAAAATAAAATCAAAACATACCTTGGAACGACTCGTGTTGTATAAAAATAATGGGTTTGTTTTCTCTACCTTGCGCCTGTAGTGATTTCACACGAACAGGAATATCAATGATAACTTCTTTTGCCTCCGACCATGGATAGACGCTAACATCGTCTTCTGCAGTGGGAACACCGTTGGGAATCCAATTTGTCGGGTTACTCCAGCTGTTATTTTTGCCAGCAGCCCATAATACACTTGCTGTTCGACAACTCTGCAGAGTTAGTCCAATGGCCAGCAACAAAGCACACCGAAGCATGTTTGTCGGCGAAAACAGACAGTAACATGCAATTCTACCTGTAGCAAGAATGCCCAAACAAGAAAGTGATTCCAAGCACGCATACTTATCACACCTGCTAAATATTTATCTCTACTTTTTCGCATTTAGATTATGGTACATGTTTATTTATCTTTTTGAATTCTGGAGTATCAAATTTGTTAGATTTGATAAGTCGTCCTGAGTCAACTAATTTGTGCGTAATGACCTTGTAATCGGGGTACAGAACATGTGTAGGCTTTCCAATAATCAGCGCAACAGGTATCTAGAATGTTATTCTAAAGTACGATGACTTACCGCGCCATATGCATTCGAGTCTTTTGAAAATGGTGCATTGTCGCCTTCTACCCAACAGTACCCTTTTGGTATGTAGACAGGTACATGCTCATCTTGAAAAGGATCTTCGCTTCTATCATAATAATGTATTTTGCCTCCTGCTCTCGGTATCACAGAATCACCTTCTACTCCTACTACGCGTTTTACGCAAGTTTTTCTTGCGTCTTCTGGCGACCGAAATATAACAACATCGCCTCGTTCAGGTTTGGTAAACGTTGGTTTTGTTACCGAGAATCTATCTACTAGTACTATATCGCTCCCTTGATTATATTCGTTCAGCTCTGGCTGCATAGATTTGCCACTATTAAATTGGAAAAATATTCGTATAAATCTTACGAGATAACTCCAATCGAGTATATTCTATCTTGAAAGACATAACCGGCAGAAAAGAAGCCTATAAACGTCGTTGCATGCTTCCACACTCCCATGTTAAAATGATTGTTTGGTTGTAAGAGAAGCAGAAATTCAAACAAATTGTTCGTCATGGGTGGTGGTGAAGAAACAAAGAAGGAGAAGAAAAATCGTTTACAGCAAGCATGGAATATCGTTCGAGACTTTAATCGTGAAATTCTAAGCAACGAAACAGAGATCAACGGGAGAACATTTAACTATATCACAGCAGACGATGTTGTGAACAAACTCGACAAATCATTATGTGCGTACTGCTTTTTACACGATAAGCATACGCCATGTGGAACGCAATTAAAAAAATGGAAAGACTGCAAAGAAAAAGATATGTTGAACAAAGAAGCAAGTGGTGTGCGTGTAACAGGAGAAGAAATGGATGAAGATGATCCATGCAATCAAATATTCAAAGTATGTTAAAACTCTCCACTAACAAAGCAGAACGAGTTTTTCCCTTGCTTTTATGAATTGAGTTCAAATCCATATTTTATGATCAGAACTAGTTTATTATTTGGCGTTGAAACACCAGATCTATACCGTGTTTGGTTCAAAATACAAAAGAATATGATGTACAACATGGCTCAGTTGGACCAACAAAAACGAAAATTGTCACAGTAAACACCAATTCACCGTACAATAATGTCTAATATGTTGGCGAGGAACGATTGTGTAGTTTGAAACATGGATGTGAAACCACAACCATCACACGTTATGGTAAGGTATCTATTATTTTGAACATTAAGTATTTTTGCAAGTAGATTTGAGCACGTGCGAATTTCTCCAGTACTGTATTCGGTACATCCACACTTCTCACACCGAAATCGACTCGTATTTTTTGAATTAGGAAGATACGCACGATCGGCCACTGTACTTAGTGCTCTACATGATTAGAGTGCAAAAGGTCATATACCCTTCACCACGGTAAGGAATAATCTTCGTGCCCTCTTCGTTGGACATGTTTGCGTTTCTGGTTTACTGAACATTCCAGTTGACTTGGCTACTGTAAAGAGCTACAAAAAACTTTAAATGTCACGTGGTACCATCATGGTACAAGAAGCAGAGATGGACGATGGCGGCTACGACGAAGAATACCTTCATGACGATGAAGAAGAGGAAGAAGATAATCCATTTCGCATTCCCACCGATGAAGAAGTGTTTGTCATGCGCGACGAAGATAAAAAGAAACGGAGAGATGAACGAATGGCTGCAATGAACTTGCCAGTACATGAAAAATCAACATGGTCGACACGTCTAAATGTAAAACGATACAAAGACCCAGGTGTAGAAGAGTACGAAAAAGCACTCAAAGAGTCGAAAAAAGTTTTCAAAACAAATAATACACTACCACCAATACAAAAAACACAACCAAAATCTTACGAAAAGGAGAACATGACAGATTTTATTGCCAAGAAACGAAAAATGTTTTTAATACAAATGAGTTTGGACACGAAAAAGTTTGAAGTGAGAAAATTAGAAAAGAAAGCAGAAGAAAGAGAAAAGAAATTACATGCAGAAGAGCAAGCGTTACTTCGTGATGCGGCGAAATTTGATGAATTTTTAACGGAGAACGATATGCAAGCTGTAGAAGCGATGAATGATGCTGAGACAGAAACAAAACAAAAACAAGCAAAACAAAATGAAATCAAAAAACTTAACGCTAAGAACAGCGCCGTAAATAATGAAATCGCCAAACTTGATGAACAATTGGATAATTGCAAGCGGTACAAGGCGTTTTTAGATAAATTAACGCCACCTGACTGGTTAGAAAAACAAAAAGAAAAGCGACAAAAGAAATTGGAGGAACAAGCGGCCAATAGTAAATTAGCTCAACGTAGATCGTCTATTGGGAACAGAAGTAGTCAATCGCGAGGTCAAAGTGGAAAACCAAACATTGACGCACCATCACCAACTGTACTCAACATTGATGATGATTTGGATGACGACCCTCCAGAAATGTACTTTACCAATCCAGAACAACTTTTGCAAATCTTTGCCGATTTGGAAGAAAATAATTGGAAAGCGATTCAGAATTCACAAGAAATTGAAGAACAATTAGAAGAGTTGAAAAAAGTCTACCGAGAAACAAAACGTAATATGGATGAGGAAGCGGCAACGCTAAAGAAGAATATAGATAAATTGGAAGAACAAATTGCGCAAGAAGAAGAGAAAGCGAGAATTATTGAAAGTAGAGCAAAGAAGCATACTGATGAAGAGAGTATTGAAAAGTTATCAAGCTTGAAGGGTAAAATCCAAGAAATCTATGAAGAAGCAGGATTCGAAGTTCCATTGAACGACGATCCAGATCCATTGCACATGTTAACGCGCATAGAAAGTAAACTTGAAGAGTTGCTGCACGTTTTAGATAACTATCAACCACAATTTATTCAGAAATTGGAACGTATGCGAGAAAAAGAGAGAAGAAAGAATATTCGGGATGAACGAACTGATAAACTCAAACAACAGCAAAAAGAACGAAAAAATACCAACATTAAAAAATCGCAAGAAGGACCGGTCAAAAAGAAAGTCGGAAAACCACTCATGTTTAGATCACCTCATTTGGAGATTAAAAAGAAGACTAGTGAGAACAAGATGGAGAGTGAAACTGAAGAACGAGATGAATTTGGAGAGTTGTTTAGTTAAAAAAATATGTACTATTTACTTCAAATAATGTTGAATGACTTCCAAAACGTTTCCGTTGTGTTTGTCCAAAAGTTCAATGTTTTGTTCCTTATTGTCGAAACCCATATCGGCAAGTTGAACTAACAATGCTTCATATTTGCTTGGTTCTTCCTTCTTTTCTTCAGTTTGTGGGTACATTGGTTGAGGAAGTGCATCGACTGTTGGTTTTGGTTCTTCAACTGCCTTTTGTGGCGAGTTTTGGATGAACGAGTGAATGGATTGTCTCAAGTTTTGATGGGTTTTGCGGAGTTCTTCGATTGATGGATCTTCTGCTGGCTCTTGTGCTTGTTGTACCATTGGTACACATGGCAAGATTGGAGGTTGAACTGGTTCGACAACTGGTGGTTGCACTGGCTCAACGGGAATATTGATGGGTTCTGAGATTATTTCTCTGACCTCTGGTGCAGGTGCGACTGCTTTTGGCTTTTTGACCTTAACGCGCAATTTAAGTTGGAAGGGCTGCACCTTCTTCGCGCTTGTTAGGCATTCATTCCACTCTTTTTCGGTGTCAAAGCGAACCCAATCACCTTCGAAAAAGTATTCGAGGAATTGTTTTCTTGTTCGGTTGGTTTCTTTCAAAAACGGTTGAACAAAAGTTTTAATTTGTTCATAGTTTTGATTTTGAGGGACCATCACTCTACGAACTTCATCTTTTGGTAAGAATAGTTTTGTTGGAATTTCAGGAAGTTGTTGCTGTTGTTGCAATTGTTGTTGCGTGATGGGCCATTGTTGTACGGGTTGGTTAATTGGTCTTCCGTATTGATCAAAGCTTGATTGAGGTTGAGGACTCCAGAATGACATGATTGTGTTTTTGAAGTTGTTCTGAAGTTTTGCGTGATGTTCCGAATTTGAAGGGTTGATTTGTTACAATGAAAAGGTAGCTGCAAGGAAAAGCAACTTAAAGCCAGTTACAGATAGATTGTCTGTATAAGAGAAATAGAAGTGTTATTCGTTGCAGCATTCGACCTTTTTTCGCGCATCGACATCCATGCTTGTAAGTAGCTGTATTCTGGTTTAGTTCAAAATTATGTCAGTGTTTTCGTCGTTTCCAGCGCATCACAAAAGATCTCCTAACGCTTCGCGAATATATGACCCAGTACTCTTTGAGGAACCAAATGAGCTTTGTCGTACTACCTACAAGAAGCCTGTGTCACCGATAAAACTTCCACCAGTTGAAACTAGCTCGTTGGAGGTCAAATATCAGAAACCACAAAAGCGAAATAATTTTAGTTTTGAACTTGATGAAACTATTGGCATACAGATGGAAGGGACGGTAAAAAGAAGTATCCAACTTCCTGCGCTACATAAGCGTCGAAAGAGTAAAGACAATGTGGCTTCGTATTCACCAAAACGTAATCGATACGGAGATTCTCAGTTTGGAGTTAATGGATATAATGCTGCTCACTTAGCTACTCTCTCAGCGTTGATGCCAGAACCTGTTATACTCGACTCCAAACCTACATTGTATCCTATTTACGAAAACTTGATACCAGAGGTTCCAACATTTCAAAGCTCGTTATTTATTACATCAGATGAAGTGGATACCAACGCACTAGAAAATAACATAATTATACACAAAAGACATTCTCCTGTACACTCTCCGCTTAGAAGCAGAACAAATTTCATCGAGGAGAATGTACACAATACTTCTGAATACGCAAGCTACTACACACAACCTAATGGTGAGCTAATTGAGCAGCCAGTAGTACAATTGTCAAAACAGGATAATCAAGATGATAAAATCGAAGAAGCAACGGAGGTAGTACAAGAAGTAGAAATAAATGCTCCAGAGGAGCAAACAGAAGAGAATGAAAATACAAACCAAGAAGAGATACGAGAAGAAAGCGAAAGCGAGGAAGAAGTAACTGAAGAAGAACCTTACACACATACAGAAGAAGATATTCACTTTAGTTCGATGATACGGCTACAATACGGCTCGATGACTTGCGATGTAACTCCATTGTCTCCAGAGTCGGCTATTCAGAACAAATTTGGCTTCGATGATGTTCAGTTACTTTACATGATGATTGTAGGACTCAAAGATGGAACTACAAATGAGATGCTACCATTTATTGCTGACCCAGAAATACCATACCTACGCCACCTCAATTTAGATAGCGCTCGAGCCATCACACTCGATCAAGTATATGAGGTAGTTTTCGAAGACTTACGTAAAACTGAAATAAGTGATCTTACAGCAGAAGAAATGCTCGAAATCAGAAAACGATTTGAAGATTTGGATCTTGATGGAAGTGGTGAAATATCAGAAACAGAGGTACATGAATACTACAACAAACAATTCGAAGAAAGTATAGCCAAGTTTAAAGAAATCAAAGAGCGAAAACTAGCAATCATTACCGACGAGGAAGAACGAGCAGGTATTATTCAGCGATTTGAAGACCATCGAAATCACATGCAAAAGTTCTTTGACGCTAAACTCAAAACTACAATGAAGCGAGATATTGATCGTGACGGTGTAATTTCATGGGCAGAGTTCTTCCTTAGTGAAGCAATGGAAATGAGAAGAATTCGAAACGCATCGACAAAACAACCAGAAATTGTATAAGTTATTGTATATTTATATTTCTTCTTTTCTCACTAGTGATATTCTCAGTAATTGTTTCAAATCTTCATCTTTTAAAAGTTCAATATCGACACTCAGCGGTAATCCACGTGGTTTCGGACGAAGGTGTTCCTCGTATTCTTCTGGTGATATCATCATACCATACCCTTCCAACGTACAAAACCGAGCTTGAAAGATGCGTCTAAAGCTTAAAACTTTTCCATTGTGATCTTTCCATCCGTGAAAATAGTCAGCGACAATGGCTACGAGTTTGAACGCTATGCAGAACACAATCCAGGATATTCCTAGTATCCACGTTCCATAAAATCCTAAAAACTCATTTCCACCGCGAACGGCTTGTACTGCTACAAGTTTAAACGGAAAACCGACAACCCAACAGAGGAATGGTAAAGCAATCATATATTTTGGAATATTTGTGTTCCACATGCGCCACAAAGCTCCAAAACCAAGTGAGCGTCCTCCGTTTGAACACGAAATTAAAGTATCCAAAGTTTTTCCACTGACATGTGAATTATTAAGTATAGATTTGGCGATGCTGTGTACGCATAACTCTCCTACTGCTTCTCGTAGTGTTGCAGTGGCCGCGAAGAGCGCAACGACCCACAGAGCTTCGTAATAAATGGACAAGTTGCTCGCGTCACTCATAACCAAGTTTCTGAAATGTTGTGCGATTTGAACTAGAACCATCTACAAGAACAACATGATGTTTTGTTTGTCTCCAACGGTTGGCTTGCTTACAAGAATAAGATTTGGTACATTTTATTGTTTAAACTCTAATGACCAAGTAGTGGCCACCTTGGAAACAATCTCTTTCTTTTCGTCATAAATGATTGTCTCTGCATCAAAATTAACACGATTCGTTTCATCT
>JAESGV010001215.1_pt1 | contig 10889 bp, 8 predicted proteins | sample 9269781 | NCBI WGS metagenome assembly JAESGV01 (sample SAMN15741586, study PRJNA653496) | algae metagenome | isolation source: Tildeniella torsiva UHER 1998/13D and co-occurring heterotrophs from... | place: Slovakia: Slovak Paradise National Park, Hrabusice, Kosice Region | collected 2000-01-01
AATAAAATTTACAACACAAAGGTAGTGTACAACCAGTATATTAGATTCACAATTTAAACAAGAGGGTATTAACAAATTCTTCGTTCTTTTTGATGGTCTGTATCTGTCTATGAAAAGGCTCTTTCTCTATTTTTTTCTCATTCTTTACGATGACTTCGGGAATTACTTCTTCTTCCATCGCGAAAACTGAGGGTAATGTTCTGTCAGTGGAAGTGTATCTGTTCGTGTACGTCGAATGGTGCATATCTTGTTCGACATGTTGTATTCTATGCGATTGTTTGACAGCTGCTTCTTTCTTTTTCGCAAATGCTTGTGGGTGTACCGTCTGCCACCGAGGATTGAATTCAATATTTCGACACATTTCGTGCGTAGGACGAGCTGCTAGGTGCATATTTGATTCAGTTAGCTAGATATTTGTAGCTCAGAATAAATTTAGATACAATCAACTTGGGCTTCTATCAACTTTTTGAATTAGAAATCGACTCTACCAGCTATAGAAGCCAGGTATAGCTCGAAAAGCGAATAAGCTACTTTAAGTTTGACAGGAGTTCTGACTTTGAAGCGCTCCTGTTCTCATGAATGAGTTTCATCACTCGCTAATAGGAAATGAATACCATTTCTTAAGTGTGATCGCAAAAAATTCTACGAACACAGAAAACAGCACTGTGAGGTATGGGAACTACCATAGCTTGAAACTAACGATCATGTAAGACATACGTTAGAACTTACAAATCTACACCTGTACATTTACACGTCGAATGCTAACACTGTGCTGCGGATACCAGTTTTATCAGTCCAATGCGAATGCATTGAAAATCGATTAAAATTGACGTTAGCGAAGTACGAAGCGATTGACGTTGAGCAAATAGTGCGCGAAAAAGTGCTAGCGGATACGATTTATGAATTGAATACTAATCACGAGGACGCTGATTATTTTTGCAAGCTTGTTTCAGACCTACGAAAAATATTTGGAAGCAATGAGTATGTCGTGGAGCTGAATTGTATTATAAATGAACATGAAGAGCATGTTAAAGCGACCATCCAACAAAGTTTACGCGAGTACTATCGTGGAGAGTATTCAACGGCGCTTCAAGCGAGTGCGTACCAAGTGAGTATACTATTCAGAACTATTGGTTTGGTAACAATTACATCCACAGAGATTCACTTCCATCCATACTGTAGGATAAATCATTCGCGAAACACTGCAGATTCATTCTCGTGGCGCTCGTGGAATCTGAACGAATTAATAGATGCAACTAAGAAACCATGGAGACGGTATAAAGATGTAGGACTTGAGTTGTCTTTCAACACGAGCGAGTTTTTCGCTTTCAGAAGAGCGCAAGATAGAGATGATGCGTATTCGAAAATAGTTGAGTTTTCAAAACTAAAGATTGTTCCGCTGTCGACGTATACAGATCGATGGAATCGATACTTGATATCGAACTATGAGTATCTACTAGCGTTAAATAACAAAGCAGGAAGAACGTTTAATGACATCTGCCAATATCCAATATTTCCATGGGTGTTGAACGCGTACGATATTACTAACATGGATATATACGAGCCGAAGATGTACAGAAATCTTGCGTTGCCTATGCGTGCGATAGATAAATTCAGACTGGATGAGCTCACTGAACAAAACGAAAAGAACAAAATTATTGTATCCAAAGGACATTTCTCAGATCCTGTCCAAGTAGCCAAGATGTTGGGAATGAGTTATGCCATAAACAAAAACGAAAAAATTGGAAAATTAAATGAAGAATGGAAACACGCTTGTAATGATATGAACAACTTTAGTGAGTTGATACCAGAGTTTTACGCAAACCACTCTGCGCTAGCTACGCGATATGATGTTGATTCAATATTACCAAGTTGGACGAGGAACAAAGACGACTTCTTTTTGACTATGCGAGCTGCGTTAGAGAACAAGTTTGTTTCAAAGCAGCTAAACAAATGGATAGACTTAGTCTTTGGCTGTAAACTAAATGAAGGGACAAACATTTACCACGAAATTTCAAATGACAGTGACCTTGGCGATTTGCCGCTTCGTTTCGCAAATGATAAGGCGTTACTTCCTATTCGAGCGTATACACCGACTAAAATACTAGATGAGCCTCATGAAGAAAGGCAACCTTCAATGGAGATGGTCATTATTGATACTCAGAAACGAAGGTTTGCCGAACAACTAGAAGCGCTAGAGGCAAAGCAACAGGAGGATAAAAAGAAACTATTACTCGAGATTGAACAATTAAAGAAGCAATTGGAGAAACTTTTGGCTGAGAAACAGAACGCTAGTGGATTGCTTGAAAAGCAGCTCGCAGAGCAAATTAAAGTCAGACAAGCGGAGATGGAAGAACAATGGAGATTGGAAAAAGAAAAGATTAAACTTGATTCTTCATTGGAAGCTCAAAAAATAGTTTCGAAGTATGAAGAAGAGTTACGGAGGGTTCTAGAAGAAGCAAAGTCTGAGAATTCTAAAACTCGAGAACATTACGATGCCGAGAAAAATCAACTACAAGAGGCACTTCAATCTCAAGCTATCGAAATGGCTGCAAAACATCAAAGCGAAATTGAAGAAATTAGGCATTCAGCACAGGAAAATGCGAAGCTAGTATCTTCTAAACTACAACTCGTAGAGGAGGCCGCTAGAAAAGTATCCGAAACGCATGTGATTGAGAAAGATCACTTAATCTCTCAAACAGAAGCTCTAATGAGAAAAATGGATGAACAACATACAGATGAGAAACTAAGACTTTCGAAAGAGTCAGAAGAAGCAGCGCATCAACTGGTTGAGAAATTTAATTCTGAAAAATCTGAAATGGAAAAGCAACATAGACTTGATCTGGAGAGAGTTCTGCAGCAGAAGATGCAGCAAGAACAGTCAAAACATAGTCGCGAATTAGATGAAATGTTGTCTAAACTTTTAGCTCTTCAGCGAGAACGAGATATTTTGCATAGGGAAAAAGAGATAGACGCAGCTAAATACAATAGCGACATGGATATTATCATGCACAACAGAACTGAAGAAAAAGCTCAGCATGAAAAGTTAACAGCTGAGAAGAATAGGCTGCGAGAGAAAATTACTACCGGAGAGGACAGGCTAAAGAGGGAGGTCGAAGAAAATGAGAAGTTGCAAGAACAGATTCGAAGCCTAACAGCGAAACTAAAGCTACAATCTCCAAAACCTAGACCTGAGAAGATCCAAAGCTCTTTAGAAGTCAATCTTCAAAAGAAAATAGATTCGCTGACTGAGAAGATTGCCGATTTGACGGAACGTGAAAGATTAGCTAGATTGGAAAAGAGGGACAACGAAGCAGAGTATAAGAAACAGATATTTGAACTAAAGCAACACATTACAAAACTAGAGAACGGAACAAATTCAGCTGGTAGGCCTCTTACATCGGTAGAAATGCAGCACAAGTACGATGAACTGTTAAGCGAAAATCGACAATTGAAAATCAATCTTCACGTATTTGAAACAAAATACAGCGACCAAGTGCGAATGAAAGAAAAAGCAAGTATGATAGACTCTGTTCAAGATTTCCCATCAATGTACATTAATATGAGAGAAGGACCGCCAAGTCGCCCTGAAACAGCGTTTTCTGATCGAAAAGAGAAAGCTTCACCGGTAAGTTATGCGAAACAAGGAAAAGCTCGCGAAGCCTACGAAAAGTCAATCATTCCAAAAGTAGGAAAACTAGATTTGAGTCGATTGAATTCAAATACAGATGAACCTCAAACAAAATCAGTTCCTACGCCAACCATGCCTCAAAGCGCTCGCATTCGTCGCAATACAATTTCAAATGAACAAAAGCAAGCCCAACTGACGCCTAGAGGACGAGCTTACAGCGCTAAAGGATTCTTATCACCTCGTGGTCCTCCACCTCCCAGTAGCATTACATCTCCGCGATAAAAAATTATAATTTTGATTTTATTTGTCCCAACTCTTCTGAACGTTTTGTAGCCGAGTAAACAGCATCAATAACAGTTCCGCGTAGTCCGCCCTTTTCTAGAGCATGTAAACCAGCAATAGTTGTTCCACCAGGTGATGTAACCATATCTTTTAATTGTCCTGTGTGGTACTTCCCTTCTAACACTTGTTTTGCAGAACCAAGTACAGTTTGTGCAGCCAAAATGGTGGCAATGTTTCTTGGAAGTCCAGATCGTACACCGCCATCTGATAACGCTTCAATAAATTGGAATACATAGGCTGGTCCGCTTCCAGAAAGTCCTGTTACGGCATCTAATAATTGTTCTGTTACTTGTTCGATTTTTCCGACTGAAGAAAAGATTTCTTCTGTTAGTTGGTCATCTGAACCTTGTTTGGCTGACATTGCCATACAGTATGCAGATGCTGCTTCTCCGATTAAGCAGTTTACATTTGGCATGACACGAACGAGTCTGGCATGCGATGGTAGATGTTTTGCGTATGTTTCGACTTTGATTCCAGCCTATTAAATGTTAGAGTCTTTTTAACACTGTATTACGGCAATAGAAATAATTAGTGGTCCATTTTCTGTGATCGAATCTCTAATATCTTTTAACACAGGTTCAATAATGTGTGGTTTGACTGCTAGAATTATGATACCGTTACTTTGAGCGAGTTTTGCATTTCCGAGTTTGTCTTTTGCTGTGTTGATTGTTTTTACTCCGATATCTGATAAACTTTTTAATTGTTGGTCAGAAATGTCAGTGACGGTGATTTGCGATGGTGATAGCTTTTTAGCGTTAATGAGGCCTTTGACAATCGCGTTGCTCATGGCACCTGCGCCAATGAGACCTAACTGCGTGTTTGAACTGAGTGGCATCGTTTCAAATTTTTTACAAGACATGAAGAGGTCTGTATCACCAACAGCAGAGCAGTCAGAAGCAAAAGCTAGCAAGCATCAAATCACCTTTTCACCAGAAGCACTTTGTCATGTATACGATTTTGTACCTGTTGAAGATTTATTCAAAATTGCTCCTCTCGTAAATTCATCTTGGAGCACTGCGTGTCAGCAATACGACTGGAAGAGACGATATGAAACTACTTTACAGTTCTTAAATATAGATGTGAAAAAATTCACACGACAAGAAGAAATAGCCGACCACAGGAAAAGAATTCAACAAAAACTTGGCCCTCTCTTACAGCAACGTGACGCGTTTCACAGAACCATATTTAAAAAAGCTCCCAAGCCAGAAGAGAAACGCAAATTGGAGGAACAATTCCGCAAAGCGTTGCAGCTACGAGTACATTTCAAAAAGATTGTTTCATTGAAAGCAGATGCCGTGCCAATGGGTACATCTCGCATCTTTACTGACGATTTTGATGTACCAAATGACGGATCAGTTGATGCAACAAACATTATAGCACAAATCGACTTGTCACTTCTCCAAGATACATTTTGTGCAAACATGTACAATTTACCCACAACAGGAATCTTGTACTTGGAACACGGAAGTGAAGAAAAAAAAGCTGCTTGTTACTACTCTGATTCTAAAGATTTTGAGAGACGAAAAGTTGATGAAGAGAATTGTATTAGAAATGATGAGATGTACATCGGAAGCTCTATTGAGAGAGTTGCGCTTTCGAACTTTTTAGAATTGAATAAGAAGGAATTCAAAGAGTTGAGAAAATTTACGGAATACTTTGTTAGTATTGAAGATTTAGAATTGGGTGGAGATGCTCGTATTTATATGTTTGGATCTGCGTTCTGTGAAGATGACTATAACATTGAGTACTTTAAAGAGCATAAGGATAGGAATTTGTTGTTCCAGTATCCTGCATCTTCAGGCGAGTCATTTGCGTATATTCGGATAGACACGAAGAATTTACTGGAACGCAAGTTTAATCCTGTCTATCTTGACTACCACTATGAATAAATTTCGTAAAAAACGTCCAGCTATCCTGTTTGAATAAGACCTCCAAATCTGTTTTTTGAAGTGACACTTGACACCCAAGTCAAGCAAAAATTTCAAAACAGATGCAAGGCTACAAGATTGTTGTTATTGGTGATGGTGCAGTAGGGAAGACGTGTTTGCTTTCAGTGTTTGCCAAGGGCGAATTTCCAACAAACTATGTGCCAACGTAAGCTTTATCCTCAATTTGATGCTAAACTTTTTCAGAATCTTTGACCAGCAGGACATTTCAATCACTCACAAAGAACAAAGTCTTAAACTAGCAATATGGGATACTGCAGGTAAAATCTATGCGCATTAATACTCACAATTTAGGTCAAGAAGAATTCGACTCGCTTCGTGTGTTGTCGTACCCAAACACAGATGTGTTTCTGCTGTGTTTTAGCTTAATCGACGTTACATCGCTTAAAAATATAAAAAGTTCTTGGATAAAAGAATTGCAGCAGCATTGCGCTACGGCAAAATACAGTATCATTCTAGTTGGTACAAAATCAGATTTGCGGGACGAATCAAACAAAAACCATGTCACAAAAGAAATGGGAGAAGAATTAAAACAAGAAATCGGAGCGTTCGATTACGTCGAATGCAGTGCCATGACAAATACAAACGTGAAACAGTTGTTTGAGAAAATCATGGATCACAAATTAGCCGAAAAGGCAGAACCCAAGAAAGAGGGTGGATGTTGTAGTATATGTTGAACATACTCAGATGAACCAATCTAATACAAAAGTGGAAACACAAAATTTTTTATGTTTAATCTAGTTTGTCTTAGCTACAATCAAATACGAAGCTTTTTCGTTATCAGCTGGGTTATATTCATTATCAAACAGTGGTCGCACAGTAACAGTCGCGTTAGTGCGTAACTCATTATCTGTATATCTACCAGCTACCATCTGTATGTTTTGCGACTCTGTTTGATTTCTGAAGAAGTGAGCGTCTACACCTTCAAACAATGAAGATGCATAAACTTGAGTGGCAGAACTTTCTTTAGGGAAATGTTTCTCGAAAGCAGAGTTAGTATGCACGATCAAACCATCGTACGTACAAGAGATAATGATCTCTGAAACAGCATCTAGAGTAGTTCTATTGATTCTTTCTTGCTCCATGAATCTAACTAACATGGCACCTTGTTTCTCATGAGAGTCTTGTAGCACGTGGAAACGATGTTGTTGCATAGCACGAGCAACTCTGCTACGCCTCAAACGTAACATAAAGTACCACACTACGCAAAGTGTATCTAAAATCAACATAATCACTAGAGATACGATCAAAGCGATCCACTTGGTTTGACCAGTGAACGAATCCATGAATCGTTGAGTTGGTAAAAACACCACTCGCATGGTACGATCAGCAAGTGGGAATCTTCCAATTGCTTGGAATGGAGCAGCTTTAATTTGGGCTTGGTCAACTGTGGCAGAAGCGTTCGTGATAATCAGAGATTGTGTTGAACCCCAAATAAAATTCAAAGAGGTATCGTTTGCGACGTCTGGCGTGTCGTCGTACATACTGACCATCAACACGTCAGTAATGTTTCCTAGTGCACTTTGAATTAAATTGATGGGTAGAATGGATGTCATTGTGAATCCAGTGGTCATGTTGGGATTAGAAGCGTTTTGGTAAAGTGGCGCGAGACACAACATTCCGATTGTATCTCCACCAACTCTTGCCAATGTAGTTTTTGGAGTCGCAGCAATCTTTTTGGTAGCTATTGCGTTTGCGATAGCAGTACGACGAGGTTGGTCACCCATAAAACTAGAAATGTTAGATTGTTCAAATTTAAACATACTTGAGCCCAACTACATTTTGGTAGTTTTCAGTTGGTACGACACCAACGTTAATGTAGTAGTATGGTGCTGTTGGAGAAGCTACAGTTTTGCCGTTCACTTTTTGGAAAAAGTAAAAGCTCGAGTACCAACTGCTACTGTTGCGATATGTGTCGATGAAAGTTTGTCTGTTTTCATCCGCGCAGTAGCGAACGTATGCAACAGTTGTGATAAACTCGAACAACGCGCCACCGGAGTTAATGAAAGGCACTAATTGACTTTGCCAATTTACATTTCCAGTGGGTTGCGTTTGAATGAAAGAACTGATCACGTATGAGCTCTTCATGACTCTAGCGCTTGCGAGATTTAAACTCTGCATGTACAAATCACGTTGTGTGTTTAGTCCTGCCACTGCTTGGTTGTATTCTCCATTTTGAAGCGTAAAGAACGCGACCAAGCCAGCAACCATGCCTGATACGAAAATCAGTATGAACAATAGTATAGGAGCAATATCTCCTCTTTGGAGCTTGAACACATCCTTAATGAAAGCCTTGTCTACGCGTCTCGATGTACTGACGCTACTGTTTGTGCTTTCATCAACACTAGAGGTACTCACACCAACAAGATTTGTAGTGCTGCCAACCTTCTTGGTGAGGTCGTTGGTGCTCATTGTTTGGAAGTTATTTGCTTGGATAAACGTTAAAAAATTTTTGATTTCTTGTCCGTTGTCACGCATCAACGTCTAAAGTTATGCTTCATTTAGCTAAATTCTTTGACTCTTCGAAACACAAGGCCTTCTTTGTACACAACCGACTCTAGATAAATTAAATGAATGCAAATACAGACGTAAAGAGTTCTCCGCTTTTGCGCGAATAGTATTATCACAAAAACTTAGGACCACTAGAGGAAACCATTCAATATCACCACAAAGCGATCCTGTGAACGAATCTTCGCCACTGATGGTCAACGTAATCAAGATGAAGCAAATCATGAATTCTTGTCCTAATATTTTGGGATGAATGCATTCTCTTCTTTATCGATCTTTCCATTCTGCGATTCGCTTTTTCTAAAAAATGATAATTCACTGTAGGTTACTTCAGGCACGCGTAACCTGGATACGTATTATTAAATAAATTTGATGCCAGAAATCCAGATTATTTTGTCGCGTTTTGTATCTTTAGAATAACCAAAAACAAAGAGCTGCAAGTGTCTTCGTAGATTCGTTAAACCATTGTGCGTTGGTAATAATTTTAGTCAACCATGAACCAAGCCAAAACAAGAAGAACAGAACATGCTCTTGAGGAATTACCGCATGACGTCATAAAACTCATACTCGAATGTTTAGAGTTTCCATTTGAACGACAGTATCACAAATACACCAAAATCACACCAGCAACACATGTTATCACACAAGAACACTTTACTCTTTCTGCAAAATTATTTTTCGGTTATTTCAAACACGACAAAACACGTGAGATTTTTCTAGTTCGAAATAGCGTCAGCATAACAGGACCACATTGCCTGTTAACTCACAGAGGATTACACAACGACTACATGATTGATAAAGTACTCACACAATGTTTACCAATGGGAATACTTCACATGCGCATGACAAATCTAAAAAGTTATTCGATCGTACCTGCAATAGAACGACTAACAAAACTACAATCATTACGCGAACATCGCGAGCCCAAATACCAAGACGTATCCAATGTTGATAACATACCGCATTGGAACCATTTAAAAATACTCGAATTTTCACAATCATACGAAACGAATCAAAATGGCTCACCAGATCGTCTTGTACAAAATTTACCTGAAGATACTACCACATACAAAGAACTCGCAAAACTTCCAAATCTACGTTGTTTAACTACGCAAAGTTTATCCATACAAGGTATCCACAAACATACCAATTTGAGAGCGTTACACGTGCAAGTAGGTATCGACGCCAAGCAACTTGTTGGGTTGACTAATTTGAAGAGTTTATCAGCAAAGACTGTTAAGAATTTATCGATACTGAGTACGTTAACGGCACTGCATATCAATGATCGTGGTCAGGAGCACATAGAGGGCATGATACGATCTCAAATAGTAGAGTTGTATATTCACAAGCTGGACCCAAAACTATTACAATGGATTACAAAATCGAGTACGATTCAAAAGTTGACAATCTACAATAGTGCAGTGCAGGGCCCACCTGCGAACGTAACAATCGTTCATAGCTTTACGAACTGTACACTACTAGCATCACTTGTTGAGCTCCATTTTGGACCTAGATGGCATCTCGCTCGAATAGATTTTATAGATGCGGTACTGGAATCAAAAACGATACGAAAAATACGTTTGGACAACGAAGGAACGTTCAAATTTGCTGACAAGGCAACGAAAAAGCTTGCTAATCATGAATCATTAATCGATTTTAGTTGTGGATCACGACTGTCGATTCAAGCAGCAAGAAATTTGTTAGAATCTAGAAAACTACAACGCGTATCGATTCCCGTAGAAAACGGACGAGGTCTCATTACTAAACTAGACAGTATCACTGATCTGACGTTATCCAAGTGCGAACTAGATGAAGAAAGTATGGCAGTGCTTTTCGGTGACAACAAATTGGAATCTCTGTCACTGGAAAATGTACGGCTACTTGGTATGAATTTCAGTGGCCTACAAACAAAAACAAATCTTACAAAACTATCACTAGTTGGCTGCATCACTGAAGATCAAGCAAAAGAGCTCGCTTGGGTTGTTAACGATTGTGATAAAATTCAAGATTTGTGCATTGACGCATTACAGATCGGAGTACGATATAGAAATGAATAGTTTACAAGTCATAGTTTTTACACGATTTTTCATCTACCATGTACTTGCTCTTAAAATCTTGAAGGGTATCAAGGAGTCTCATGCCATCGTGTATGCATGCTTTTGTGACAGTTGCCTTACAGACGTCAAGAATACCCTTGTGAATACCATCTCCACGTTGCAAGTTGTACATTCTCATCAAGGAAAACGAGTCAAACGGCATTTTGCCATTTGCATAGACAAAGTGACAGTATCGAGATTCTTTTTCAGAGATTTCGTATACAGTGTATCCATAGATACTATCAATGGTGAGCGTGTCGCTATCTTTCTCTCTTCGCTCGTCAAATGCGTCAGTTGACTTGCCTGCCCAAATATAGCAACGACGTTTCTGATCATAAACTAGTGTAGATAAATTGATGCATCCTC
>JAESGV010001216.1_pt1 | contig 10887 bp, 12 predicted proteins | sample 9269781 | NCBI WGS metagenome assembly JAESGV01 (sample SAMN15741586, study PRJNA653496) | algae metagenome | isolation source: Tildeniella torsiva UHER 1998/13D and co-occurring heterotrophs from... | place: Slovakia: Slovak Paradise National Park, Hrabusice, Kosice Region | collected 2000-01-01
ATTAACCTTGGAATCCAAAAATTGAATAACGGTCATATTCGGTTGACTAGTTACAAATCAACAAGTGAAATTTTGATCACCAAACGGCATGACACAAACCACGATGTGCCCAGTGTGTAAGGACACATTTGTTGATCCACATAAACTAATGTGCGGTCATTCGATTTGTTTGCACTGCATTAATGAATTGTTTGCTCTACAAATATTACAGAAGAAAATACATAACGAACCACCTAGCGCGATTTTAAAACAAGAGCGAAGAGAAAAACTCGAAAAGGAAGCCTTGGAAGCCGAAAAGATTCGCAAAGAAAATGAAGAAGTAGAGCAAAAGAAAACAGAAACAGAAGATGTAGATGCAGAAATGAAAGAATCTAACGGTACCGAAAATAAGGATTCAGAAGATGTCGTTGTCGAAGACGAGACCGTTGCCAATGGCGATCAAAAAAAGGTTGAAAAAGAAAAACCACACATGGAAGTCGCAAAAGACGAAGAACCTGTAGCAAAGGTTGAACTCGAAAAAGAAGTACCAAAAGGCGAGTTAATTTACATTCGCTGCGCGACCTGCGATCAAACAACACCAATCCCAATAACAAAGATGCCAGAAGAAGTACTCGAGGTAGATGCAGAACTCAAACAAAAAGTCGAACTGCTAAAGAAAACACGTAAGACCATTTGTTTGTTAATTAACACTGTAGCTTGTGGACACGAATGCGGAAAAGACGCTTCACATGACTGCACAACTTGCAGAATTTCACTTTGCGAGGGATGCTGGGATAACGTACATAAAGGTGGCATGGCACGTCATCAAAAATTCCCACTTCGCTCATTGGAGTCATTCAAAACATGTGAGCGCCACGGTGATCAAATGTTAGACCTCTTCTGCAAAGATTGTGGCGAGTTAGTCTGCTTTAAATGTGCATCATATGGCGCTCAACACAAGGACCACAGTTCATGTGCTGTCGAAGATTATGCAGAACAACTCACAAGATTGCACTTGAAACCAAACTTGGAAAGTTTGAAATTGAAAGCAAAACGTTTTGCGAATGCTATATCGAATGTCACTGAGAGACAACAACAATTAATTGAAGCTCACGTGAAAATAGATGATATGATTACTGGAGAGTTTGACAAGTTGATCAACTATGCACAAGCATGCAAGAACGAGTTACTTCAACTCTCAAATCGCGTCAAGGACACTAAAAGTAAGGAACTTATGACATACTAACAAAGAAGATGGCGAGTTGCAAAGTCAATTGGAATCGTTACAAATATTATCGGGATCCATAGAGCATGCTACAAGTCATATTGCAGTATTCTTAGGAGATAGAGAACCAACTACAAATGCGACATTGCGTGCGTTCAAACTAGTAGATGTACAACGAAGATATGAATACGTGAACAAGAATTTCAATGAGAAAGACATTCAACTACAACCAGTATCGAATGTACAATATGATCCCAAGTTGGATGTTTCGCATATCATTAGACACATAACAAGTTTGGGAGAGTACATTCTAGATACTTCAGATGAACAAAAGAAAACAAAACCAACCATTGCCGACAAACTAAAAAGCACTCTGAATGTGAAATCGATAGTCGAGGATTCTCAAGAATTTGATGAAGAGCCAGCATCAGCAACATACAACGCAGATGACGAACATAAGACACCAATGCCACTCTCCAAAACTCGAGGAAAAAAGAGCAAAACACCAACCTCAAAAGTATTCGAAGTGCCAAAGAAAGATAAAAAGACAACCAAGAAGTCTGGCACGACAAGATCAAATGGTCCAGCAACAAAGAGGAAAGCCTCAACAATAGAATTTGATGATGATGAAGATGATAAGGAAGAAGATGACGAGATACAAACAACGCCAGTGCTCAAAAAGAGGAGATCTAGCGCGCACACAAACTCTCCGATATCTGTTGATGAAGAAAGCGAATAAATTTAGTTGTAATTATCTGTCTGTCAATCGCTGTCAAACAAGACGAACTAGAGTACGCATCATGCGCACAAGAAATCTTCTTCTTTGTCTGCTTGCTGTTTGTGGCATCACCCTGTTGACCTCGTCACTTCTCTTACATAGAACAAAGCCAACAGACCAAGCGATCGAGAAAGAAAGAATACTTGACCAACCAAAAATTCATGTTAAAGTACCACCACACGGTAAAAAGCACAAACACTCTCTAGACGATGAAGAAGAGGAGTTAGAAAGAATATTAGCAGAAGTTCAGAAGAAAAAGATTCCTGTAACAAAAACAACTACTACAAATGCACCAGAGAAGAAACAACCACAAGAAAAACCAAACGCAGATGGAAAATACCCAACAATTTTTGTTTCTATTGCGTCTTTCCGTGATGCTCAGTGCGCAGAAACGCTACACGATTTAATCGATACTGCAGCACACTTGGAAAGAATCTACGTCGGAATTATGCAACAAAACTCGATTGTTGATCCTGATTGTGTTTCTGTTTCCAATATCGATAAAATAGGATCAAACACAACGAAACTAGAACGATTCATAAAATTCAGAGATCATATCAGAGTTATTCGCGTCGCAGAAACAGATGCAAAAGGTCCAGTAGTAGCACGTGCTCGTATTTCTGCAGAATTGTACCAAGATGAAGATTTTTATTTGCAAGTAGATTCTCATAGTCGTTTCGTACCAGGTTGGGACTCGAAACTAATTTACAATTATAATTTACTACCAAAGAAATCAGTCATCACACATTATCCTGCTGATTACGATGCCAAGAAGAACACATTCCCAAAGACCTGGAAAATCGATATTCCTATCTTGTGTACAGGATTCTACAATGAAGACAAAATTTTGCAGCCAAAAGCAGGCATTGAGACAAACAAGAAACAAAATCCGAAGAAAGAGTCCATGTTCATCGCAGCAGGAATGGCGTTTTATCCTGGAATTGCAAATAGAGAAGTACCAATCGATCCACATTCGCCGCAACTTTTCCATGGAGAGGAAATTTCATTCTCTGTGAGAATGGCAGCCAAAGGATACAGATTTTACGGTCCATTAGAGAACACTGTTTTCCATTACTATTATAGAAAGAAATTCCCCAAGTTTTGGGATCAAGCAGAGAAGGATCCAAATTATGAAAGAGATGAACGTCGGTCACTTCAACGTATCAAGTATATGATGAGAATTATCAAGAAAGATCAAGTAGAGGCACCAGAAACGACACTAAAAGAAATTGAAAAATACAGTGTTAACTGGGATGATCCAGAAGAGAAGGCAAATGTAGAGGAGTACTTTAAGCGATACAAGATTGACATGGTCAAGAGAAAAGTAGGTGATCTTTGTATGGTATACGGTAAAGAGAGGTAGTTACCACTGTAAATTTCGCTTGCCTGCCACGTGAGAAAAAATGTGCGTGCCTCCGCATTGTAACTTTCGGAAAATAACTTTTTTGACCAATGCGGGCCCTAGGAAAAATCCGCAACAAAGTTCACAAACAAAACATGGATTTCCGAATGGACACACTGTTTGTGTTAGACGATGACCACAATAACAGTACTAATAGTACCGATGTTGATTCGGGAGTTGCCACAAGACTTCTTACAGCTAAAATTGTCATTTTATTTTGTATGTTGGTATGTATTTACTCTGTATACTTCTAACTCTCAGGTTGCAAGTTGTGTATCATGTTTTTTACCACTCGTTATTGGCAGATGGAAATACTTGCACCGAAAATTGTCTCTAAAAAGAATCATGACGTTCTTTGATTTGGCACAAGGTTTTGGAGGTGGAATTCTATTAGGTGGAGGATTGTTACATTTGATGGCAGAAGCGTATGTTTTCGATTTCAAATACTTACAAATAGCGGAGAAAAGATTAAGACAACGTTACCAAAAGTAGGTGCGAGTGAATCAGTATCAGAATACCCATGGGCATCACTCAGTACATGCATCGCCCTAGGTTGCATCTTCTTCACCGAGAACATTCTCACTTCGTTAATTATATTCTTCGGTGAAAAACACAAGCAAAAGAAAGCAAGACAAAACGAAGCAGACAATATCGATAAGAAAGAACCCATTACGACTGGTGGTATTGTGCAACTTGCTACTGAAGCAACAGGTGATACAGAAACCACACCACAACAATTAGTTGATGGATGTCAAGTTTGTGAAGATGTCATGGTACAAAACGCGACAGATGTCTCGCAAAACGAACCTGTTACCGAGATGAAACACAAAGAAATCGAAAAAGATACTGTTACAGAAGATTTAGAGCATGAACACCATGGACACAGCCATGCCATCGATGGAAGTGTTTTGCAAGATGCTCACTCTCCATTTATGAAATTTTTGATCGCGTTTATTCTATGGGTATCAATCTCTATTCATGCTTTGTTCGAAGGTTTGGGTCTAGGAACTGAAGATAACGAGGGAACAATGTGGTCCATCTTTGCTGCTATTATTAGCCACAAGTTGGTGGAAAGCTTTACTATTGGGTTGATCATCACCAAAGGGTTCACCAAGTTTTGGGTAGCACTTATCTTTATTATTGCTTTCTCTGTAATGTCACCCATTGGCATCGCTATCGGTATTGGAATATCGACGGCAGACCCAAGTAACGCGTTAGAGATTGCACAAGGATTTATTCTATCTGTAGCAGCTGGTGCTTTCATTCATGTATCGCTGTTTGAGATTTTGTTCCATCAGCCATCACATGCAATTATTAGAGCCATCAGATATGGTCTTTTTGTTTTAGGATTTGCAGTAATGGCCATCATCGCTGGATTTCACAGGCACGAGCATGAACATGAGCATGAACACTAAATACAAACCACATAAAATTTGTAATAAAGTTGATTTTCAAGCAGCAAAACTTGACCATGAAGAGAGGTGCATTCTTTCGTATTATAACACGCAGGCAACAACGATCGCGAAGAGCAAATAGGTGACCAGTTCAACAAATATATACAAATATACAAAACAAAGCAGGAGGAAAGCAATTCATTGTACTTTGCAAAGATAAAAATAACAGAACAGCTTCAAAAGCAAAACGAATCAAAAATGGGTAGCAATAGCGTTGTGGAGGACGACACTATTTATTCCGCTCTTTCATTCGACGTAATACTGCACGTTCTCGGGTTTCATGTCGTAGACTTACAAACCCACTTCACAAAATGCTCAACGATGATAACTCGCTCAATGCAAAGTTTTTAACAACGTTCTATTTCGGATTTCAAGACAATGATCAGCACAGACAAATATCACTGCTCTTCCCGTGTGAAGAACTATAGGAATACTAAATTGGAGTTTAGAGAAAACAATGTCATTTTGCGTACACCTATTTCCATGTATCCAAAAGAAACACAGTTCATACAAAGTAACGATGTAATCTCGGGAAAAGTAGGACGCTTACCCACAAGTTTAACTGGGCTAGATATTGCCAGTATTGACCCACATCGTTTATTGTTGGTCCCAAATTTGAAACAATTAGCGATAAAAGTCATCCCAGTAGACTAAACAATCAAAGCAATTCAGAAACTTGATAACTTGATTTCATTTTCAGGTCCCGTCACTCACCAAGAAATTCTATCAAATTCAAATCTTACAAGAGTAATGTTAGTTGATGAAAATCTGAGTGATGAGTGTCTAAAAAACCTACTTTCATTGCCCAAATTGAGAGAGTTGGATATATCAGAAACACAATACGTTGTGCCTCTAGTTGATGGTATAACGCTACCAAGCACGCTGCGCAAATTAACAGTTGATAGCTTTGATAAGCTGAGCAGTGCTGTAAAGTGTAACATGAAACACTCGTTGACTAGTTTGGAAGTTACGAACATTGATGACGCAATGTGATTAATGTTCTTCTTAAAGGACAATACAACTTTATCGTAAGATTTAGTATCAAATTAACAATTAGTAAGTTGGTGTTGGACGATTTGATGCAAAATGCGATGGTAGCAGATACACTTTTGAAATCCACAAATATAACGAAACTGAAGATTGGTTACATTCCTTTTGAAGAGTCACTTAATCAGTTGTTTGATCAAACGCCTATTTAAAAACACTACAAAAGTTATCACTTGGACTCGAAGACGCGTTTCCCGTATTGAGCACTGTATTCAGGAACACACCTATGCTTACTTCACTTGATTTATCTACGATTGGCTTGACAGACGAGATGTTAGATCTGATCGCGTCTCATCGTTCGTTAACGTCATTGGATCTATCGCGCTGTAATTTGAGTGATGAACAAGTGCAAAGATTCTTTCTATCGAAAACACTGAGAAAGTTGGTGTTGTCAAATAATAGACTCACTGAAATGGGTGTTGCCTTTGCTATGGTTAATACTTCCATCCAAGTATTACATATTTCTTATGAACCCATCAAGACTGATGATGTGATAACTAATATTGTTCGGTACAACACCACATTAACAGAGTTACACGTGTATACCGCTTTATGTGGTGAGAAATTCTTTGATGCAGTGGGTGAGAGTAATCGCTTAGTTAAGTTGACTTGTAGTGTTGCAAACACATATATGCAAGTATGGTGTACACAAGATATTAGAATGTAGCTCTAACATGGTGTCCTTTTATATCACGCGACCAGAAAGCGCAATCGATGATAGTTGAATAAAGCATACTAATTTACAGTCTAGTCTCAATTACAAACTTTGTAAATACAGACAAGTACGTTCCAATTGTGCCTCCTTTTGCGGCTTCGTGGAAGCGTTCTGCTTGTGTCATTATTTTTAGTAAAGAAGCCAATTTTTTCTTGTAGAAATGTTCATCATGGCCTTCCTTATCCATCTCTAAATACTCCTTAACTATCATCGATGAAAGTAAGCGTATTGATAGAACTACTAATTTGACCAGTGATATGTACGTTGCATATGTTTTGCGATTTGCTGATCGTGCTGTTCGCTGTTCGATCATTTCTGACAAAGCATCAATTTTTTCGCTAGTTACAGATATCACTTGGTACAAGTGATGACGTATCATACGACTACACATATTCACGTTACTTGCTTGTTGCTCCGAGATGTAAAAGTGGTTCTTGTACGATACAGATAGCGATTGTAGCTCATTATCACCTAACGCTCGCATTAGTATTGTTGCCATATCTTGCGCTGACAGTATAACAGGTGTTTTACTCTTCCCCTTTGTTGTCTTCACTATAGTGATTACTTGTTCGATGTTCATAGGCTGTGTTTTTTCTTTCACTTTTCCGAACGAGAAAGATCCTTTCAGTACATCAAATAAGGGTTCATTCTCTTCCATTTCACTGACATGGTGTTTAGCTTGTTCATAGGGAACAAAATTGGGTAATGTTTCCGATATATATAGATTCCACTGGTTAATAAATAGTGTTCTACAATCAAACAACCCTACTGGATACTCTTCCTTTGAGAACTTGTTCAACAGTATTTGAACGTTATCAATGGGTTGTTCATTAGTTCTTTTGTATCGATTACATAGTGCCATATACAGTGTTAAGAAGTGAAGTACAATCTTTGGATCAAGTTCACTCACTTCACAATGCGCAACTCTATCACGTAATCGAGGTCCATTATATTCCATAAAGATATCAAATAATGCATCGATAAGTGGTTGTCCAACTTCTACTCCTATTTGATTTGGTTTTGTCTGATCTCCAACAGTGATTGTGTTTGCGAGGATGATATCCAAAGTAGAGAATAATTCTTCGCTTTCTGCACATAATAGTCGATCAGGTATTTCTACGTTTGATGAAACAAAGAGTCTTCGTAGTGCATGTTCGAATTGAGGAAGTAGGATACATAAACTATATAGCAGGTGGTACTGCGAAGTTGGCAACTCTGGATCTTGCATAGCAGTGTTGTAGTGTTCGAATGCGTTCATGATGAGAGGTTGTCGAAACGGTACGTTAAAGTAAGAATTAGTCACGACTTGTCTGCATGAAGTGAAGAACAAAGGATCATGTTCTATACCACTCCAAATCTCTAGTATCTTTTTGACACCTCTTCCTCTTGCACTATCATCATCTTCAGATATTCTAAACAATATCTGTGGTTTGATGATAAATTGTTCTCCGTTTAGCGTGTTTGACACTCGATCGCAAATACTCAAGTACATTCGCACTAGAAAACTTACATAGTAGTGATCTAACTCGTTTTCACCACAGAATCCATGCCAAATAATATTTCTCAAGTTTAGCATCACTGGAGGTCCTATCAACACTGATATAATGTACACGCATTTCTCACCAAGGCACTGCTTGAGTTCTTCGCTGTCTAACATTTCTGAAACAGTGTTTGGAAGCTGTTTCTTGCTTTGATTTCGCGACACCATTGTTAAGAATATAGAGGCGATTAGTCTTTCTGTTAATGTCGATAAACACGCGAATATGAGGTAATCACTCTTCTGAGCGAGTAGATGCGAGATTAAATCGAACGATTGGTGTAGATTTTTGAGTAGTTTTTCGTGTTTCGAGACGAGAGCTACTAATTCTTCTCCTATTTCTAGTGTTTTTGCAACGTTTTGTACAAAGCGACTTGATTCTTTGTTTCCTATTGGAATATGTTCCTCTAATATGGACCAATTTAATATCCCATTGTCGAAAACTATTTCTTCTCTAGAGAGTGTGTTGGTGTATTCGAATTTCGTTAGTAACAAACTAACAGATTCACTCAAACAAGTAACATTGTGTAAATCTACGTGGTTTTCATCAATACCCTGGCCCTCCAACTCTTTGTTGGACAGGAAGTGGTGTACGTATGCGTGTCTGTGCATTTTCAGTTTTGCTTCTGGAGCTCTGATGCTTTACAACTTTTTGTCCAAACACATGCAAAGCAGATGTTTTAACATACGGTACATACCACAAGTGTTGTTTTGTACGCGGACAACAAATATGAAATGTTATAGCACAGTAACTGATGCGAAAGTCCCAGTAGTTTCGAAGTACTATGTAAATACACTCAAAAAACACGCTTATCCGCAAGTTGCAACTCGAAAATACTATCAATACACTAAGAGGTTACGTGAGGTTATTGCAACAAACAATATGGAAGAAGCACAAAAAATATTCGACGACCGTGGGTCTATTAAACTGAGTAGAGATCTAATTAGAAGCATGATTGAAGGCTACTTGACCAACAACGGTGACTTGGCACGTATTGTTGGGCTGTTTGACCTCGCAAAACAGAACAACGTCACAATTAGTCGATTTGTTACCAACTGTGCTCTAGATGCGTGCGTACAAGTAGATAGGTTGGATTACGCATTACGGATTTTCGCAAACGCGGAAAAGAATGATCATGCGTATATGAGATTCACAAAATCGTTACTCGCAAGAGGACATTTTACTGAAGCTAAAAATCTTTTGTCAAAATACTACGTGAGCATTTCCAAGTCTTGGCGAGTAAACATTGCAAGAGAAATTGACAATTTTGAGAAGAACGAACCAAGTGATGAGACCACAATAACTGTGAATAAGAAAGTAGCGTCGCTTTGCGAGGAGAAAGTTCCACAAGTCAAACAAGCGTTATCAGAGATCCGACAAGCATACGCAAACGGTGCTGTACTTGAAGCTTCTACTTTCACACCAGTACTACGATTCTATTGTGATAGATCGCAAGACAACAACCTGGAGCTCTTAATAGATGACATGAAGAATACGTACAACATTGAGCCAAGCAGATACCATCAATCAATGATACTGGCTTGTCTTTCAAGAGCATCTATCGAGCGTGGGAGAAAGTACTTTGATACTCTGGCAGTCAAAGATTATGTACTTTATCATGTGATGATTACTGCGTATGTACAAGCAACCAAGACAGTCGAAGATGCTCACCACGTGCTTGCTGCAAGAGAAGTGTTTTATGCTATGATGATCATGGATGAACTGGAACCAGCTGAAACGCTACTCTATCGAATGATTAACGGATTCGGAAGAGTTCTTGATTTGGAACGAGCTCTAAACGTTTATGGCATCGCAAAGAACTATAATTACGATACACTCAATGTTCAAAAAGCAGTCCTGCGAGCGCATCTTATCACTGACTCCAAGGATGCTCCAGAGTTCTTTGACTCGATGATAAAGAAAGACATACAAACATATGATATCATGATTGTATGGTACATGAAACATAACATGTCAGAAGAAGCAGAAAAACTTTCGGAGCACAAGAAGAAACTCCAATCTAGTCGTTCAAAAAAGGACACTCCAACTGCAGGAACTACAGCATAGGTTGACTCAGCTATTTGGTCTTGAGCTCATATGGACGACGTCACACGAGTGACAGTGGCCGTAAGAATTCGGCCAAAGCTAGAAAAGGTATCTTGGAGTAAAATCGAGTTTACATCTAGTTCAATGAACGGTACCAGATTGAATGTGTAAAAAAGAACGAATCAGAGAATGGAGAACCACAAACAATAGTTATAACACAGTACGAACAGAACAACCCGCCAAAAAATAGTATATTATATTTTACCATTTATAATATAAATAGGTGTGTTTACTTTTGACCAAATATACGATCAAGAATCTACACAAGAGGAGTTATATCGGCAAAGCGTATTAGAACTTGTTGATTGCGCAATAGAAGTATGTTTGGAACATTGTTCTCACGCATAGGGTTTTGATGTAACAATTTTCACATATGGACAAACTGGCAGTGGAAAAACACATACTGTACTTGGATCTGTTGGCGCGTTAAAAGATGTGTTTCCACCAACATCAAAATCACCACGATCAGTTTCACCATTATCACCTCGTGTCGATGACATCGTTACCGATGACAGCGGTATTTTTTTAAGAATTTTGAAAGATTTATTTCAGTTCAAACGCAAAGTACAAAGCATTGATGTCGAAATCAAGGTATCTATCTTGGAGATATACCTAGAATCTTTTCGCGATTTGCTTAGTGACA
>JAESGV010001217.1_pt1 | contig 10886 bp, 17 predicted proteins | sample 9269781 | NCBI WGS metagenome assembly JAESGV01 (sample SAMN15741586, study PRJNA653496) | algae metagenome | isolation source: Tildeniella torsiva UHER 1998/13D and co-occurring heterotrophs from... | place: Slovakia: Slovak Paradise National Park, Hrabusice, Kosice Region | collected 2000-01-01
TACTAAACATTCCTGATAATGTCTCTATTCTTACAGAAGATTTAGGCGATGATAGGCAAGAAACTATAGAAGTAGCAGAGCATACTCCAAACGACCGAGAACCGTTGAATCAAAATAACGATAGCGACTCTGAGGAAGAATACGATGATGAGTACGGTAACACTATTGATTACGATCCTGCTGATGACAGTGAAAATGACCAATCTGAGGAAAAAGTTACAACTAGATACAGTGAAAATGTGTTGTCATTACTAAAGCCAGTTTCGCTGGCCATGTTGATTGTCATTTGGGCGGTACAAACTCTCTCACCAGTTCTGCAAGCATCTGGAATAGCAGTGTCCAGGTTAGTATACTAATTTATTCTAAATTCATAGTGGAATAATGGTTTATCACGAAACGGAGAGCGACTCAAACGCACTGAAATTTGGAGGAGCTATTCTGAATGCAATTATTGTCGTAGCAGTGATATGCGTTGTTACTGTAGTACTAGTCGTATTGTTCATTTGTAACTGCATGAAGGTAGTTAATTTTGCAAAGCTGACTTTTAGCTAATCTATGGATGGCTTGTTCTTTCATCTGGGATATTGCTATTTACTATGGGATGGCTATGGATGGAATTTTTGTTACGTTCGTACGCGTTAAGTTTGGATTACGTCACATACTTTGTTCTACTATATAATTTTACGGTAGTGGGATGTGTGAGTATCTACTGGCAGGCACACAAGAAAATGACACAAGGATATTTAATTATTACTAGCTGTATGACTGTATGTTACACACACGCTATTAACCGTTTAGGGATGGTGGCTCACGAGGTTACCTGAATGGACATCTTGGACATTGCTAGCAGCGGTAGCTCTGTATGACATAATAGCTGTTTTACTTCCAAAAGGGCCGCTAAAGATGCTAGTCGAAACAGCTCAGAAAAGAAAAGTTCCTATTCCCGGTTTAATATACGAATCGAGGAAATTCAAGTTGGGTCTGGGTGATTTTGTATTTTATAGCGTGTTAGTTGGGAGAGCATCGATGTATGATTTCACTACGCTGGCTGCCTGCTTTATCTGCATTCTTACGGTAAGTATAAGTAGTAATCTAAATCGTTAGGGATTGTGCTTGACGCTATTTTGTCTTGGCTTATTTAAGAAAGCACTACCAGCACTTCCAATCTCTATTGCACTTGGAATACTCTTTTACTTCACAACAAGGTTTTCTGTACTACCATTCGTTGTCTATTGTGCTACTACTCAGTTGCACTTATAACAAAAGGTAAGCAACGGTACAGCACTGGCTGCTGAGTTGGTTGAAGGGCAAATACGAAAAGTAAACGTAGCTAGTGGAACACAAGGGAGGGAATGAAGCAGCACTGAAGAAACTCTGATAATTATGTGCTACTATATAGTGAAGATTATCATACGGAACTAGTGCTACAGATTCTTTAGTGTGGATATAGCACCTACCTACAAGATGAAAAGTATTTGTAAACTGTAAATTTGAAGCAGAAGAAAATCAAACTACCAAAGGGGTATGAAGTCGATGATTTTGTATTTGAATAAATTATAATGGCTTAATAGCTTGTACACTTGTAGTTGTAGTATTTAGGGGCATAATAGCCAACGGAGAAATCCAAAGAGTCACATGTATTTCTTTTAGAGTTTCTTCCCTAGAAAATTTCTGGTAGTAGAAACGTTGAAATTCATATCTATCGTTTAAATCCAATGGGAGAGGAGTACCACATCTCATCATTAGCTTCATAAAGTTCATGAACACCGTTTTGAGTTCTCCATTCATTACGTACGTTTTGCAAACAGGTTGCTCACCGTGATAGCGCAGCGTAGTGTCAATAGTGAATATTCTATTAAATACGAGGTCAAAATGTTGTTTAGTTTTGAAATAGTTCACCATCTCTGCGTGTATGGCTTTGGAAACGTGTACGTAAGCGTGTAGGTCTTCTACAGAAACAAATGCTCCTATGACACTCCATATCTCTAGTGGTAAAATAGCATCTTCAACTTTTCGTCTCTGTGCCATGTTTGTACAAGAAAAGTGGCTTTATGTAGCCTTGCTTTCGGTCAACCATGTATTAATAGAGACCAACTAACAAATAGACAAAACCATGACACACCCAGTCCAAAAGTGTTCCCACGCACTCAAATAGGAGGAATACTGCAAAATTTTTAAGAAATGATGAATCTTCGTATTCTGCCATATCACGTTGAAAGCACCATACCCCGTTAGATTTATGAAGTTAAGCAACGTCGAGCCCATTTAGTACTGTAGTCGGAGACGATACTGGAACAGTGGGTGCTGAATACCTTTTTCAATTTTGTTAGTCTTGTTCATGACGTGAGAATTAGAGGATGGAAAGAATATTGGAATTTGATACCTTTTGGTAAGTATTGTGACAGCTAAAGCACTTACAAGTGTTACTTTTGAATTGTACAGTACAATGTAAACTTTTATGCCGCATTTACTGTTTAAATAGCATGGTTGTCTGCAAACATGTTTCCAACTGAGTTGATTGGCGTTATTGTGCAGTACGTGCACCCAGGTAGTGTGTCCAACTTCCTGCAAGTGTGCAAGGACTATTACTCATACTTTGACGAACAAAACAGTATTTGGATCGAATTATACAACAATGCATTTCTCGATCGAAATTGGGCAGCCTTCATACCTCCGAAACACCACATTCGCGAGTGCTTTTATCAACGAGCATATCAGCTCCAATCGTTTCAAAGCATAAACATGCCTAGTAGTAATGAGAATAAGCATGGTTATGCGCATCGCGATCGTATAGATACAATACGATTCCTAAGAGTGTTTCATGAGGAAGGCATGAATGGAGTACTTCTTCTGAAAAAGAAAATTCCGCATGATCTTTACACCTACTTACATTGTTCTCAAGAGTATCATAAGAGTCAACAACAAACAATGTTTATCACCAAAAAGCGAACAGCATTTGCAGGTGGATATGAGTACACATCAATCTCGTGTGGATTTTTACTGCACTGGTATGTGACTCCATATTCAAGGATTGTCGTAGAGTTAGCTTTTCCCGTTGATGGGATCAACATAGTCGCAGTAACTTTCGAGGGGATAAGATCTGAACTCAATCTTCGAATTTACGGCTATGAAAGAGCAGGATCAATTATTTTTAAGAAGTTTGAAGAGACAGCTGTACCTAAGCTAATGGTTCGCATGATAATAAGTTTAATAAGCTACTTTATAGCTGCTAATCCCAACAATGATCCTGAATGGTACTTTCGAAGATCTAGACGCGACGAATCCAATACAAATGTCAACATATAGTTGTACATTGGGGAAACCCTTCATAAATGCAAAATATTGTTAAGACATGCAACGTTGTAATTCTGGACAACCTAACTTCAAACAATGTCGATAAGCATACCTGCAGTCAACAACTCCCCTCAAAGCTCGCCAAGACACCATGTGGAATCACAACTATTGTATATAGGATTAGATGAAAAAGAAACACGATTCGCATGCGGAACAGACACCGGATTTTTGATTTGCAAGTGTAATCCGTTCACTGAAGAAGCTGTAAAAAGTATCATCAATACTTTTATTAACAATAAGACTTTAATGATGGTGGAATAGGCGTTGTAGAAATAACAGACAAGGAAGAACACATTGTCGCGTTAATAGGAGGTGGATCACGACCTGCATTCCCTCTTAACAAGCTAGTCTTTTACAATTACGAAACAAAAACGTTAAAAGGCGAAATGCTTTGCAGACAAAATATTTTAAACGTTAAAAAGCGTGGGAAATAGTACGTGAATCATTTATATTGCTAACAACATAGTTTGGCAGTAGTCGCGGAAGATAATATATACTTGTATGACGAAAAAAGAGAAATTATCAAGACGTACAAAACATGTACAAACTCGTTAGGTTTGATTGCATTTGTGGCGAACAAGTCGAACAAATCGAGCATATTAGTGTTTCCTAGTGAACAAAAAGGACATGTTACAATTGTGAACGTTTCAGATGGGTTCTCAGAGACCATGATCCAAGCGCATGCTGCGAATATTCGAGCAATTTCGTTGAATAAGAGTGGATCGCTACTCGCAACTGCATCAGAGACTGGAACGCTCGTTCGACTATGGAATACAGCAGATGGTAAGAAAGTAAACGAATTTAGAAGTAAGAAACAATTTTCATAATACTAACGCTAAAGGAGGAGCAACGGCATCAATTGTGTATAGTGTAGCGATAAGCTGTGATGATCTATTTATTGCTTGCATCTCTGGAAACGGAACGCTACATATCTTTGCGACAAGAGATTTAAAACCAGTAGGAGAGCAAGCATCTAGCGCATGGGGAGGAATTGGTCGATTCTTGGGTTACTATACAGGTATGCAGGAACAAAAGAGTTTCCGTATGTTTAAGGGTATCGATGGTCCATCTATTTGTACATTTGCAAGCAAAGATAACAACGTTGTACAAGTACTAACGGCTAAAGGATTGTTACTGCAAGTCACGTTTGATTTTTCCAAAGAAGAGGAACCAGTTATCATAGAAAATAAATTTTTCTCTTAAAACCATGGTTTAATACCCAACAACTTTTTTCCCAATTCATCAGGGTGGAAATTTGAATTTAAATCCATTTCCATTCGTTGTTTTCGAATCTCGCAAAGGGTAGCGTATTTATCTCTGCGTTGATCGCGTGCTGGAAAAGCTTTGATGTATTGTACCATACGGAACTGATCAGAATCATTTCCATAGTTGCAGTGTGGTTGTCTAGAATCCCATACTAGTAAACTACCTGCACGAACGGGTATAGGAACAGCTTGTGCAATCATTGGATCGTTCTTAGGAACACTAACAAATGTTCGATCATCATTGCACTTGTCAGCAACTGGTGTACTCAAGTGATGCTCCGCCCACCGTTTCGTGTATTCTTTCGAAAATCCAGGAACAGTTAAGAACCCACCATCTTCTACACGAGCATCAGTTATCGCTACTAAACCTTGTACTTTAACACCTTTAGGATTTGATCCGTTTCTTTCTACAATAAACCAGTTACTATCCATATCTTCCAATTTCTTAAAACTCAACTCTTCTGGGTCATCCCCATCTTCCGTCAATTCGCCAAGTAAATGGAATGGATTTAAATCCCAATGTAACCAGGAAGAAGTTGTTTTGTATTCTGGAAAGTCTTTGCGAGTACCTTCTTTTGTGAGGACGTTTTTAGTTGGTTTCAATACACCGTATCGATCGACGCTGACCCAGAGTTCATCACGACCAATAAGGTGACGAAAAACTTGGTACAGGTTTGGATTGCAACGATTTGAAAAAGCTTCTTTGCCAAGTGCTGTATCGCCACCTAATAGACCAATGTGGTCAAGTTCTGGCCATAGATTGGCTATTGTCCACGTTGTTGGATCGGAAAAGTCGACAGGAACAAAATTTGTTCCTATTCTTTGCATCAACTCTAATTGTTGTCTCCTGTATTCGTTATTGCATCTGATATGGTCTTCGATTTCTTGTTTTGTGCTTTGTATTTGTTGTGCATTTAAAACATTTTTGATAACGACAAATCCGTACTCATGAAAGAACTACAATGTTAGAAGAAGAGGCGGAAATACATTTAAATATTCTTCATGTTGATTTAAATCAAACGAAAGCACAAAATCAGGGTCTTTTGGGTCTCTAGGAACTTGTACACCTGGAAAAGTGACGTAATTTACTTCATCTTCTTGTTTCTTTGGTTTGTTACTGCCTATTCCTTGCCAACGCGACTTTGGCACGTTTGCTTCCATTTTGCACTTTTTCCAGTTGGCCAGCAAACGCAATGAGGACAGACAACAACACTGTTGGGTACAAAATTTATGTAAAAGGTAACAACAATTACTCGCAATGTACGACTGGTGGAAGCATTCAAGACAAGTGGAAGAGAGTAGACCAAAAATTCACTAATAATGCGCCTATCAAAAGTATTTGCTGTGGATATTACCATACACTAGTCCTAACAGAAAACAACGAACTCTTTGGGTGCGGTTCAAATTCAGAATGCCAACTGGCAACAAATCGTTCCATCTCGATTCTCCCAGAGTTCACGTTACTTGATAAAGGTGACGCTCAAAATGTCATTCTACAACAAGTTGAATGTGGTGGATACTTTTCATTGTTTCTTTCTCAAAGTGGTGAATTGTATGGTTGTGGCCAGGTATTTAATACACAGTTCTAACTGTATAGTACAACTTTTTAGGACTTAACAATGGCACAGCACCTACAGATAGAATCACAAAACATAAACAAGAAGTATTTGACTCGCCCATCGTGAAAGTTGAATGTGGTGGTACTTCCGCATGCCTCACAAGACTCGGTTCCTTGTTCGTTGTTGGCAGCGTAGCAAGTACAACAAACTCGACTACATTCCAAACGTTCCCAATACCTAACCATGAGCGTGTAAAACAAGTCAGTATGGGGTATGGTGATTACATTACTCTTCTAACAGGTAACCTATTTAAATATTACAAAATAGAATCTGGAAAATTGTACGCAGGAGGATTTAGTGAGGGAAATGGCCAGTTGATAGAAATTACGCCAACCAAGTTCAAAGAACCTATCATTGGTTTTAGCTGTGGTTATAATCTTTCTGTTCTCATGAGCAATGTGACAGTGTTTTCAATTGATAATACAAAATTAAGTATGCCACGAGAATATACAGTGAAAAGTGGTATACGTCTGCTTTCATGCCATACCTCTGATTCTATATTGGTTTTGGCGAATGATAATCGGTTGTACTTACAGGAAAATAGATCTTTGTTTGTACCAGAAGAGAATCCGCCATTGGAGAGTGGAGAAGTGGTTTCATCGATACAAACAGGGTATAATTATAGAATAGTGGTAACAGGATTTTTAAAAAAGAAACCATTGCGATTACATCCAAATTGGAAGCTTGATGATATTAACATTGTTTGTCTGCATTAAAATTACTTTTGAATTGTTGTGTAAATTGGTAACTACAACACCAAATTACGACCGTAACAGCCAGTACTTTAAACATTGTAAACTGGGTCAACTGCTGGAACAAACAAGTTCATGAGGACAGACAGCAACACTGTAGGGTATAAGATTTATGTAAAAGGCAGTAACGGATATTCACAATGTACTGGTCCGTCATCTGAGAGTACACAATATACTTGGAAAAGGGTCGACCAAAAATTCACGAATAATGCGCCTATCAGAAGTATTTCCTGTGGATACTACCACACACTAGTTCTAACAGAAAATGACGAGCTCTTCGGTTGTGGTTCAAATTCAGATTGTCAATTAGCGCATCCTCGCTCTTCATGTAGTACTCTCTCAGAGTTCACGTTACTGAACAAAGGCGACGCTCAAAACGCTCCACTACAAAAAGTCGAATGTGGTGGATACTTTTCATTATTTCTTTCACAAAGTGGCGAGTTGTACGGTTGCGGACAGGTAATCATAGTTTGATGTATTAACCATCTAGTACAACTTTTTAGGTTTAGATAATGGCACAGCACCTACAGAAAGAATCACAAAACACAAACAAGAAGTATTTGACTCACCCATCGTACAGGTCGAATGTGGAGGAGGATGCGCAGCGTGCGTTACACGATTAGGTTCACTGTACGTTGTTGGTGGCATTGCTCGCATGATGAGCCCTTCTACATACCAAAAATTCCCAGTACCAGATAATGAACGAGTTAAACAAGTTAGTATGGGATACGACAACTACATCACATTCCTTACAGGTACATACATTCAACACTACTAACGTAAAAAGAATCTGGAAAAATATATGCAGGCGGATTTAATGAAGAAAGTGGTCGTTTGATAACAATCACACCTACTTCGTTCAAGGAGCCCATTACCGACTTTTGTTGTGGATACAACATTTCCATTTTTATGAGCAAATTTTCACTGTTTTCATGTGAGAGTGGTTATTTCAATACGCCAAAACATCATACAGTAGAAGGTGGTATACGTTTACTTTCATGTCATACCTCTGATTGTACCCTTGTGTTGTCAAACGATAATCGTTTGTACCTTCGAGAAAGAGGACCAGATCTTGCAATAGAAGAAGATCCCCCTTTGGCAAGTGGAGAAGTGGTTTGTTCTATACAAACAGGATATAATTATAGAGTATTGGTGACCGGATTTTTGAAAAAGAAACCATTACGATTGCATCCAAATTGGAAGCTTGATGATATTACTGTTTTTTGCCTTCATTAAAATCAATTGTGTTCATTTATATGTCTATTCTATCAACCTTGGAACAGTACAGGTTTTGTAACATCCAAACAAAACCATGAGCAAGGCAGTCGAGTTCGCAACCAAGAAGCATGATGGGCAGACACGGTCTGCAGGAGTGCCATACATCACCCATCCTATTCGCGTAATGGAAACCGTGAGCAAGTACACCTCAAACGAAAATATAATAATCGCAGCCGTTCTACATGACACGCTAGAAGATACTGCAACGACTTTTGACGAAATAGCAACCACATTTTCAACAGATGCAGCGAATTTAGTTAAAGAAGTTACATCAGACGATACAAAGCTCCAACAATTAGCAGACCAAGAATATGATGCTCACGTCAACAAAAGAGATCATGCTACGCACGCTCTTGCCAAACAAATGTCAGAAAAGATACCAGATATTGATGGTAAAACGTTAAAAAAGAGGCTTGGAAAATCATTGTATTTGTCACAAAAGACCATGGGAATGTCAACTGGTGCATTACTCATCAAACTAGCAGACAGGTTTGTAGTCAAAAACACTTAACTAACACTCAAAGATTAGACAACGTTCGTGATATGAGCGACTGGCCAGCCTCTAAACAACTCGAATACGCGTTAGAAACCAATTTCATTCTAGAACAATTGACTAGATCCGATCTAGATTCTTCCCATCAAGCTCTTATCGGCAGCATTAGACAAGTTATCGACCCAATTCTCGCGTAAACTAAATCCTACTTTTTATTCACCAAATCTTCTGTTACTTCTTTCAGTTTTGCATCTAACACTTCGTGAATTTGCCTACACCCTTCAATAGCCATCTTTAACACTTGCTCGTACGCTTCTATTGATAATTTTGCATCCATTTGAAGTAAGGAAATTTTGTTTTGTTTTGGTAAAATGGCAAGTGGCAAATCAGGTCCTCCTGCGCTATCTTCCATATAATTTAAATCTGTCAATACGACACCGTCGATCATTCCAGCTGCACAGGAGACTACAAAATCTTTCATTGGAATACCAGCGTCGATAAGCGCTAATGAAGCAGCGTTGATGCATGCACAACGTGTTCCACCATCGGCTTGTAGCACTTGCATAAAGATGTCAATTTGTGTATGTGGGAATAAGTGAGTTAGAATTACAGACTCGAATGTTTGACGAATAACGACCGATATTTCTGTTGATCGTCTACACGGTTAATAGTCTTTGAATATTCGTACCTATCTCTTTTTACAGTTTTTCTGCGTTCTCCAGTTGAAAAAGTTGCCATACTGTATTCGCAATTAATTATCGCACGGTCATGTTTCGCCAAACTGTGATGTGTAACTTGACGTGGTCCGTAAACTGCTGCCAATACACGTGTATTGCCCTGTTCGTAATACGCTGAACCATCTGCACGACTGAACAAGTTTAACCTAAAGTTTATCTTTCTAACTTCTTGTGGTCTTCTTCCATCAACGCGAAGGCCTTCGGGACTGATGAACTCTATCTTGCTCATTTGTGAAAAATTGTTTGAGCCAACCGTGTCATGTTCAAATAACTATTTGAATGCACAAGCGACATGCCCTTTATTGCTATTCAACCCACAATAATCAGGTCAGTCTGTAATGCTTAGATATTCTTTGCTTTTGAATATTCCTGTCAGAAGCACTTAGTTCTTCTCGGTCAACTGAGCACCAAACAACAAGCAGACAAAACCATGACACAACCAGTCCAAAAATGTTCCCGAGCACTCATATAGCAGGAATACTGCAAAACTTCTAAGAAATGCAGCACTTTCGTATTCTGCCATATCACGTTGAAAGCACCATACCCCGTTAGATTTATGAAGTTAAGCAACGTCGAGCCCATTTAGTACTGTAGTCGGAGACGATACTGGAACAGTGGGTGCTGAATTCCTTTTTCTACTTCCCTTTTGATGTTCGCGAGTATTACCATTCATTAAACCTAATTCTATGCGTTTTTGATTTAACATTGAGAAATGATTTACTTATTGCAACACCATCGCGTATTATTAAACTTTCAACATCTTTTAGCAGAAGATTTGTTGTCTGCTTGGTTGGTATAATTCTGCTCCAGTTTACCAACCACAAAAGTACAAAAACATGAACAAGCAAAGTGTAGAGGATGTTGATCTTAAGGGCAAGCGTGTAGTCGCTCGTGTAGACTACAACGTACCATTAAAGAACGGTCAAGTACAAGATGACACTCGCATCCGTGCAACAATCCCAACTATCAAATATATTCTAGATCAAGGTTTGTACAGCTACATTTATTAACTCTATTAGGCGCAAAAAGTGTCGTTTTGATGAGCCATTTGGGAAGACCAGACGGGCGCGTACAAGCAAAATATTCTCTCAAACCGATCGCAGAAGTTTTGCAAAAATTACTCGGAAAAGATGTCACCTTTTTGGAAGATTGCGTTGGTGATAAAGTCGAACAAGCAGTATCAAACGCATCAGAAGGACAAGTATTCCTACTCGAAAATCTTCGTTTCCACTTGGAAGAGGAAGGCAAATGCTCCGACGAGCAAGGCAACACTGTCAAAGCCAGCCAAGAAGATCAACAAAAATTCAGAGACTCTTTATCCAAACTTGGAGATGTTTATGTTAACGATGCGTTCGGAGCTGCTCATCGTGGCCACAGTAGTTTGGTCG
>JAESGV010001218.1_pt1 | contig 10882 bp, 13 predicted proteins | sample 9269781 | NCBI WGS metagenome assembly JAESGV01 (sample SAMN15741586, study PRJNA653496) | algae metagenome | isolation source: Tildeniella torsiva UHER 1998/13D and co-occurring heterotrophs from... | place: Slovakia: Slovak Paradise National Park, Hrabusice, Kosice Region | collected 2000-01-01
AGTGGTAAATGTGGTGTTATTGGATTCTGGATCTGGTTGTGAGCCCAAGAAAGCACCTGTTCTGAAATTGAGCCAAGCGATTTCATGTAGTAGGCCATCTTTTGGATCGATGCTGCCATAAACAGCCACTCTATTTCCAATGTCGACTATTACGTTTTGAATATTAACTGGTCCTGTAATGAGGGTGAGGCTGTTCACTAAATCAAGTTTGTTAACACCAACTATTTGCAAAACTATTTTGTTGCATTTGCCTGCCGAGTCGCATCCACTTCCTCCTACAATAAAGAATTGGTTGTCATCTCCACTTCTAAATACGAAACGAGAGCTTGGAATTGCTGAGAGAGTAGCTGCTAGAAATCCTGTAGAAGCCACTGCTAGTTCTCCGTTTTTGGTAATTGAGCGGTAGATGGAGTTTGAGTTTTTCATCGTAACAAAGGTACCATCGCGTAAAACTCTTAGAATTCTAAAGTTTGCTTCTTTGTGAGGTAGAATGACAGGTGGATTTAGCGTTTGCAAATCGACAACATATGTATGGTCCAAAGTACCAATGTAAGCTAGATTGCCAGCAGCGCCAACGAATAGTGAGTCTTGTGCAGCGGCGAACGCGAGAGACTTCTTTAGTGTCAAGGATGGGGTACTGTATGCGTAGACATATGCGGCCTCATCCTTATTAGTGAATACGTACAACGTTTCATTAACGTGGTAGAATCTGGGAACAGAGTTTTGCACTTCTAGGTTTGTAGCGTCTTCGACAATCTGGCAATCGTCATATTTCAATGCAACGATTCTATTGTATCCATTGAATCCATAGTAAATGTCAGTGTTGACAGAGTCAGGTATAATACCCCACTTTGTGTTTGGTACAAATTGATAATCTTTGTTATTAACTGTACATCTAGACTTGATGGTATTTGTCGACAAATTGAACACCATAATGTTACCACCTTCGAAATAAATTGCTTCCTGCCCTGTAGGGTCAGTTATGAGACTTGAGCCTTGACATAAGGCCGATAGAGATGCGACTATCACAACTAGCGCTGCAAAGTTCAGTTGCATGTTTTTGATTTTCTTTGTATGGTCAAGGAAAATTGAAAATTCTTTATCTAGTCTGAGCATTTAGCTAAACATAGCTACTGGTACATACCTGTTGATTTTGTTGCCGCTACGGCCAAGGTAGCGCCGCTGCGCCATAGACATTACTTTAAATAAATGCTTTAATTCTGGCTGTGTTTAATACTCAAGTTCCTTCAAAATCTATGTCACTAAACGTAAGAATTCCAATCTGTGACCGTATTCTCGGTAATGGGTCTTGTATCTCCCATACGTGTTCCACATCACCTACAATCGCTAACAAACCAGGAGATATCACTCCTTTATATATTTTATCTAGTGTATACCGCGTGACGGCGTTCAAGAGTTCATCAACATTTTCTTTTGTTTTTGCAGAAACTTCAAAATGTAACAAATTGTGTTTCGTTGCGAATTGATGCGCGAGTAATAATGGGACAGTTCGATTTTCACGCAGGTCTCGCTTTAAACCAATTAAAACAAAGTATGACTCTTTGTGGAATAAATGTTGCTGCTCGATATAGTTTTTTACATAGTGAAATGATCGAAGACTATTTGTTAGTGATGTGTCGGCACGTACTCAGTTATATCATATGTTAGCGCGATTATTGTTGAAGATGCGTAGAATGGTGTGACTAGATGTTTGTATTTTTCTTCACCTGACTTTTTTGTTAGTATGTTGGGTAAAATACCGAGTCCCATATTATAAATTTAATTGGATTAGAACCTATTGCGATACGTTTTGCTCCGAATTCCACCCCAACAGTACGAGCATATTTCTCTCTGAACGGTTGTTCTGTTATTGCGTGTAAAAGTTGTGTTTTTCCAGTCTCTGTTTGTTAGGTAGGTTCTTATGTTGCGTACTTGGTGCTCCTAACAATAACATCTTAATGGCATATGAGAACACGAATCCATCGTTTGGCATGGTTGTCTCGGCTTACAACACACGAAAACATTTCATAGCTTCATAGAACACAACATGCTTGTCGCAATATTATCTACAGCTGAGTAAATCGCAAAACTACGAATATTGGCAAATTAGCCATCACACAGTGTCTACCACAGAACATACTCAATGTATTTAGCAACCAGTCGGCACCTTCGCTTCTCATGGATAGAATATTATGTACGCGCAAAAGTCAGGGCAGCAAATGCAACATCACTCGCGTTGTTGATACTGTCCTCCTTTCATATGGAAGAGATGGCCAATCGTTTTCAACTCAGCGAAGCTGTACAGTGTTACGACGCGTCTCTTGGTGCTCTTTGTGTTTGTACGCTAACCCGCAATTCAAAGTCAAAGCAAATTCAACGCTTCTTTGCTTTGTTCCAATCTCTATGAGACAAACTCAAAAACGATTTGTTAGCTCTGCTGGACGCACCGTATATTACTAAAATGTAATAGAAGGGTCAAGGTAAACAAACACAAGGCTTTTACATTTGTACACTGCAACAACCTGTGCATATTACCATTGTAAAACGGTAAACGTGATAAATCAAAAACAAACAGTCGTTAAAGATGCAAAACGTTAATCCTGTGTTTGATCCCCATGATGATAACGAATACGGAATTCCCAGTCACGAATCACATATAACACAAGCACGATGGGACGCAGCATGGGTAGATAATGAAAAAATGAGAGCACTGAGCAGAGAAGAGTTTGCAGCATTGCTACGCCAAAATGCACATTTATTGAAACCAACCATTAATACACATCGAGTAAACGATAAGCTAGCCAAATATGCAAGACTGCTCGAAGAAAACGAAGATACCACACAAAATGAAGCTGATGGTCCGGTAGAACATAGTGTAATGTGCCTCGATATTCCCTTTCTTACGCAACAAGTTACTTGTTATCTAATTGAATACATTGACGAATACACAGAGGATAGAAAGCCAATGCCAAATTGGATAGAGGGGATATTAAAACGTAAGAACTTTTATTAACTAACCAGACTCTAGGAATGAAAAAAGAAGCAAAACAGCATTATTGGGCTCTTGCCATTTGAAATATATATGTTGGTTTGTATCTTGCTGGAGTTATCCGTGAGCATGAATTTGTGACCTATGGATTGTTTGATGAGTGGTATTTGAAAAACATACCAAAGGAATTTTTAATCCCGTGCGACAAAGATGAACATGTTGAAGAACTTGGAATTACTCGATAGGAATCGATTGGATGGACTGTCGATGGAGTACAAACGTATTTGGAACAAACCCATCGGCAGTTTTGTAAGTGGAACGTCGCAGTCAGTTGACTGACTTCGACAAATAAATCACTCTGTAAGCGCTCTGACGAGTCGTACAACCAACGACGAAACAGGGTTAAAAACGTGATTGTTTATTTTTTCCACTACACCGAAAACTCTCCACCACCGCACCGACAACAACAACAAGAGTATTGTTCAAAAGTGATCATGTTGAACAACCACTTAAAATATTGTTTAAAAGAGCAGCCAATAAATGATATTTATACCTCCCTGGTAAATCGGATCGTATACTACTAATGCCGGTTGTGCAAGCATACAAATTTTAGTATTTTGTAGTCCATTTACATCTAATCGATTTTCCATATAGTTTGTAAAAAAGTTGTGTTCGCGAATGCCGAACTGGTAGTCGTAGTACATCGTTTTTGTGTAATTGTGTGCGTTAAAAAGCCAACTAGCTTTTGCACGCTAACTGCCTCTGCTGATGGGCTATGAATTTGAATTTGAATTGTGGTTTAGGGTTCAAGTCTTGTTGCGGTGTATCATTTTCATCATGGTTGAAAACTGCTGATCAACCAGAGAATCAAACAAACCATGAACAAGCGCAAACGTGAAGAACCAGACGATTGGGATGCATCTCACAAGTTCATCAATCTAGCCACATTTAAAGACGACACATCACAATCACAAGCAAGAGGAAGAGAAGGCAAAGGTTTGGAATTGCAGTCCACTAACTATCTAGACGTACAAGGAATTCCATGGAAGGCGGTTACGAGTTTGATTCGCTCTAGTTATCGATACGAACGGATGACACAATACGATGCCCACCATACAACCGGCTCCCTCGATGAATCCAGACCACTAGGAGAGTTTTGCGATTTAGAAAATTTGACCTACCCAAAGTACTACTTTTATTTGTTATTAATTGCTTGCAGAGACAATGGTTTATTCTTCGAGTTTAGACAAAATAGTCGCAAAGCAAGTTGCAGTTTGACACATTTTCAGCTTCGACATTTAGTTAATGCCGTTAGTCCGTACGAAGTTTATCATATGGGTACGATAAAAATACACAACTAAAACATGCAGATGATTACTCAATATGGCAATGGAACTGTGCTGCAAGCGCAGAACATTCACCAGGAGTTCATACAAAAATAATGGATCTAAAAAAAACTGGTGGACTTGTACACGATGATGATGACATGCCAGGCGTACTAGTAAGTACAATGGCAGCACATGGATCACTAGTAGCAGTAGGTGGGTTCAAAGGCGAATGCATAGTCAAAAATACTTCTTCAAATGTACGTTGCTTTCTTATTCTCACAATACGTAGAGTATTGTATTTAACAAACGGTTAACAGACTCCAAATCGGCGATAACGAATTATATTGATCTTTCTCCAGCGTGTACGTTAGTCGCTTCTAATGATCAATCCGTTCGCGTTTTTGATACAAGCACATTTACGCTCAATAGAACTCATACGTTTGGATACTGTATAAACAACGCATCAAAAGTTTGATCAAAAACAATGACTAACTTTGAATAGAAAGATAACTTGATGAGTATAGTTGGCGACACTGATGCCGTACTTGTATGCGATGTAGAATCAGGAGCTATTGTACATACTCTAAAAGGCCATTTGGATTTTTCATTTGCTAGCGCGTGGCATCCTCGGAAATCACACATTTTAGCAACTGGTTCACAAGACAACACAACGCGAATATGGGATTTGAGAAAACCAAATCTTTCGTTACATACAATCGTTGGTTGTTTGGGACCTATTCGATCATTACATTTTTCAGAAGATGGAAGATTCTTGGCAGCTGCAGAACCGGCAGATTTTATTCATGTTTATGATGTACAGGCTGACTATCAAAGAGAACAACAAATTGATTTGTTTGGTGAGATTGCAGGAGTTTGTTTTGGACCTGGCGATGGTGGACAAACATTGTTCGCTGGATTGTATGATAAGACGTACAAATCGTTACTAGAGTTTTCTCGAGTTAGACATGGGAAGGTGATGGAAAGTATACTGATATAGAATTATTATCATAATACTAATATCTCGAATGGGATTTAGAATTGAATCCGAGTATGAATTCTACAGTTTTCGCTCTTTCTCGACGACGAGGAAGCATGTTTGAAACATTTACGTTGTTAGACGATCTAATCGAATACGAACTTCATATTAAATGAGCGTTTTTTCTGAAGGTAAACTACCTGGATATACATGCGTTATTTAAAACCTTTTAAACTTATTTGCAATGCTGCCAAAATTTCGTACATTGTTTGGCAAACCTCTAGCCATGTTGACTGTATTTGATGCCATGTTCTTGTAGCTATTCAACTTGTTCATCCCATACCGCTTTCCCTCCTGTACCATTTGCCGAGCAAATCCTTTTGGATTACTTGCAAATTGCATACCTCGCTGCATCACATCTCGAACACCTTTAGGCATAATCCTGTTAATACGGTCCTGAACTTCATTTCTCAATCTACTCTTTGCCTGCTTGATTCCATACTTTTTAATTTTTTGTGTAATAGTTTTAGATCCCATTTTCTTTGCATACATTGATGCCTTTGCTGCGATTGTTAGCATAGTTAAATCACTTACCTAACATTTTCTTTCCTAGAACTTTGCCTCCGAGTTTCGCACCCATCTTCGCAGCTAATGCGGCAGCCTTAATTGCTGCTTTTGCTGCAGCAGCTTTGGCAGCAACGGCAGCTATTTTTGCACCAGCAATGATCGCTGGAATAAAGAAAAGTTGTGCTTGGGCTTCTTGAGTTTGTGCACCTTGTGATCGTGCTGCTAGTGATCGCGCTTTAGGTGATACTGCAACAAAGAAGCAAACAACCAACAACAATACTACAAAGCGATTGTGCATGTTGGTGAAATAGCACGGAAAGATTGTGCTAAGTTATTTATGGCATTCTCAAACTACATATTGGGTACAAAATGCGAAGCTGTGCGAAGACATAAAATTTTTTTCGCTCTAGTTCTACAATTCTCGTGCTGCATAATAATGAAACAATACCTTCTCGATTTCTAATACATTGCATCCAGGATTTGACGCGATTAAGTTTGGTGGCCGCTCTTTCCAACAAAACTAACATACTTAACGATGATCATTTTGCAGTTTAGTATTAGTTAAACGAAATCAACTAAGTCGTGTTCAAATCTGAACTTCAAGCTGTTATTTCGGCATTGAACTTGCTTGCTTGACGTACAGTCGCACAGTTAGACGCAAGAATCTACCTGAAAAAAGCTTGAATTTCGCTGTGAGAAAAATGTTGCGACTTTGCTGGCGTACAAATTTCACAAATATGGAAAGTGGATACTCTTGTCAAGTTCGTTGTATGCATAAGAGCACGTAACGTCTAGAACAAAAGAAATAAGAACATGACTACAGGAGACACAGGTGAGACACGACCTGACCTCGATGTCACAGTAGATTTACCAGAAGAATCAGTAGTGTTAGATGGTGGCTCACCGCTAACAAAACGTACTAATTCATGCAATAGTTAACATTGTAGCTCAAATAATATCCCCTGTCGATAAACCTGAGGAGCAAAGAATCACAACGGCAGCCGATGAAGAATTAGTCGATCCACGAGATAGAAATTTTAAAACTGTACTCAAACTCACAAATATTATCGGTATACACTGGATATCAGTAATACTCATGTGCTTATTTTCTGCAGCACAGGTAAGAGTATTATTCAAAACGTCTCACATAATCAGGGTGTGGTACCCATGGCTTTTTTCTTAATTATTGGAGACCTTATATCTGGTCTAGGTACTGCTTCTGCATCAGACGTTGGGTAAGTTGAATATAACAGTTACTAACCAACAGTACCGTTGTGAATAACATGGCACTCTATTTAACTTTCATCGCTATTGCAGCCGCAGTAGTCGCCTTCTTTTCGGCACTCTTCAACAACCTCGCTTCGACAGAAATTTCGAATAGGATCAAACGAGCATACTTTAACAGTGTGACCTCGCAAGAAATAGCCTTTTTCGACTACAAAAAGGGAGGTCACCTCCTCAAACTCATAACAGAAGATGTAACAAAAATTACAGCTTCATACAGTGGTAGTTTGTCAACTATTTCCATGAGTATGGGCCAACTCATTGCCGGCGCCGTACTCGCGTTCAAATCATCATGGTCCATGACCTTACTCGGTTTCTGTTCCATACCTTTTATCATTATCATTGTCATCATTTCAGGTTTGACAACATCGTACCTGACAAGACGTGCCGATACACAATTGAGTGGTTCTGTCTCTACGGCAAATGAAGTTATCTCTTCCATGAAGACAGTACGCAGTATGGCAGGAGAAAAGAAGGAAGTAGATCGCTACAATCGCGATTTGAGTAAGATTGGTGTTACTGGTGCATTATCTGCCCTATGTCAAGGGTTTTCTGTTGGATTGAATGGATTCTTCTTATGGGCAGCTTTATCACTATCGTTTTGGTTTGCTGGTCGTTTAGTTAATGAAGGTAGCATGTTACCAGGAAATTTAATCTCCATGTGGGGTTATATCGTCATGTCTGCCGTCGGTATTCAAAACGTAAGTCAATGAACGCAGGCTAACTCGATAGATGTTGAATACAATCGGAGAAGTGTACAAATCGCAAGAGTCTGGTAAATTACTCTTGAATGTAATCTATAGAGAACCAGCCATGAGATACAAGGGCGGAGAAGCTATCAAACAAGTACAAGGTCACATTGAATTCAAGAATGTCACCTTTAGATATCCAACCCGTCCAAAAGTTACCGTTTTGAAAGATTTCACAGTAGAGATTTTACCAGGAAAATCTGTCGCTTTGGTTGGACCAAGTGGCTCTGGAAAGTAAGTCCATGGAAACAATATTAACAATATAGATCAACCATTGTCGGATTGTTAGAAAAATGGTACGAACCTGAACAAGGACTCGTTACTATCGACGGTGTCGATTTGAAAAAAATCGATCCACAATTTTTGCACAGACACGTTGGTATCGTACAACAAGAACCTACTCTTTTCGCCACTACGATCAAGAGAAATATCATGTACGCAGTAGAATGCGCTAATGGAATCATTCGCGCCAATGCCGAAGCAGATAAGAAATCCGAACAAGAAATTGAGAAAATGTTAATTCCAGTTTCCGACGAAGCAGTGTTTGAAGCGGCAAGAGCTGCCAACGCACATGACTTTATTACCAAACTACCAATGGGTTATGAAACAATTTTGGGTGAACGTGGTGTCTCACTTTCAGGAGGTCAAAAGCAACGTGTTGCTATTGCACGTGCATTGCTACAAAATCCAAGTATTTTGCTTTTAGACGAAGCAACTTCTGCTCTAGATACCAAGAGTGAAGCACTTGTACAAGATGCTTTGGAGAAACTCATGATTGGTAGAACATCGATCGTTATCGCTCACAGGTTGAGTACCGTACAAAACTGTGATACGATTCTAGTACTCAAACGTGGTGTGATTGTTGAAAGTGGAACTCATGATCAATTAATCCAAAATGAAGATGGAGTCTACTCTGGACTTGCCAAGAAACAAATGGCGTTCGGTAGAAGTAACTCGGCAACAAAGAGTCTACACGACATTGCAAATGAATCATCTGTTGATACCTCTACTGATGGTTCCGTTACCGATGAAGTGAAAACGGCAACAACACCTGTACAAGATGTCGTTGCAGTACCACTGATCGCAGCACCTACAAAACAAATTGAAGAACCAAAAAAGAAGAAGAAATTTGCATTCCCAAAGAAAAAGAAGGAATTTACAAACGAAGAAGAAGTCAAAGACGAACGTGAACCAAAAATAGTTTCTGCATTACCAATCTTGGCAACATTTGGTTTCGAATGGGTTCTCATTCTAGTCGCGATCATTGCTGCAGCAGCAGCTGGTGTAGTACCTATCATGTTCCAACTTGTTTTTGGTAGACTCATTGATACCATTACACCAAGAAGAACAGCAGAAGGAGGTGTGATTCCATTCCCACCTGGTTACAGTTACGAACGAGTCATTTCCGAGTACGCCTTGTACTTGTTCATCATTGCTATAGGATCTGGTACTGCATTGTTCTTGAGTACATTTTTATCCAATTTGGCTCGTGAACGATTAGGCGTCAAATTGAAGAGAATTTACTTTACTGCTATTTTGAAACAAGAAATGGGTTTCTTTGACATCAAAAAGAGTGGAAAGTTGTTGAGTAGTTTGGCAGAAGATGTACTTGCCGTTCAAGATGGATACTCGACCAAGTTGACTCTATTTTGTCAACATATTGTACAGTTCATCGCTGGTATCGCTATTGCAATCTCTGCATCATGGCAAATGTCACTCGTCATGTTGGGAGCAGGTATTGGTTCCACTGTTATCGTTATTGTAATCACTGGTGCCGTAGCCAACTTTTTCAACAAGAAGATTATGGACTTGACTGGTTCATCAACGACAACTGCTTCAGAAGTATTTGGTTCGATCAGAACTGTAAAATCTATGTCAGGAGAAGATCGTGAAAGAAATCGCTTCAATACTGACTTGAAACGCATTAGCGTGTGGAATATTTTCCGTGCATTTGCGTTAGGTCTTTCCATTGCAGGTATTTTCTTCGCTATTTGGTCCGATTCTGCACTAGCGTTCTGGTATGGAGGTCAACTAGTCGCCAGGGGTGAACTAGGCGCTGGTAACCTGTTCCAAGTGTTTGGTAATATTTTATTCGCTGTTATGGGTATTGGTATGGCCATGTCTGAACTACAAAACTTTTTGAAAGCTGATGCTGGTGGAAAACAAATCTTGATGGTTTTGAAACGTGTTCCAGCCATTGACGGACAAGGAGGAAAGAAACTAGATCGCATAGAAGGTAATGTCGAGTTTTCTGGAATTGATTTTGCCTATCCATCAAGACCAAATATTACTGTACTTAAAAACTTTACTCTGTCTATTGCCAAAGGGCAACACATTGCTTTGGTTGGTGAATCTGGTTGTGGTAAGAGTACCATTACTGGTTTACTGGAACGATTTTACGATCCACATAATGGAACGGTGAAAATCGATGGTGTAGATATCAAAGAGCTAGATGTTGAATGGTTACATCGTAACATTGCTATTGTTACTCAAGAACCAGTCTTGTTCGCCACTTCTATTCGCAAGAACATTACCTATGCTGTAGGTGATGAGAACGTTAACATGGATCAAGTAATTGAAGCTGCGAAGGCGGCGAATGCTCATGATTTCATCGCTTCTCTACCTGATGGTTACGATACACTTGTTGGAGAACGTGGTGTAAGTATGTCAGGAGGACAAAAGCAGAGAATTGCCATAGCAAGAGCCATGTTACAAAACAGTTCTATTTTGATTCTAGATGAAGCTACTAGTGCTCTAGATACAGAAGCAGAAGCATTAGTGCAAGGTGCGCTAGACAAGTTGATGGTTGGTAAGACATCCATCGTTATTGCGCATAGGTTGACCACTGTTCGCGACTGTGATTCAATTGTTGTATTGAAAGCTGGAGAAGTTGTTGAATCAGGAACGCATGATGAGTTGCTCCAAAAGAACGGATTGTACTTTAAATTGGCACAAAAACAACTCAATTATGGAGGCGAAGGTGTACACG
>JAESGV010001219.1_pt1 | contig 10876 bp, 7 predicted proteins | sample 9269781 | NCBI WGS metagenome assembly JAESGV01 (sample SAMN15741586, study PRJNA653496) | algae metagenome | isolation source: Tildeniella torsiva UHER 1998/13D and co-occurring heterotrophs from... | place: Slovakia: Slovak Paradise National Park, Hrabusice, Kosice Region | collected 2000-01-01
ATAAGCCAATCCAAAGGAGTTTCTAACGATGGTCTAATACCTTGTACAATTACACTTGTTTTCTGTAAATCCAAATCTGGTCGGACTCGTTTCAAAAAGGCTTCCAAATTTTCTGTCTTTGCTTCTTCTGCGGATACTGGTATTAACTCTTGTTTCAACTCTTTGTTATGCTCGAATACTAACCGTATGGGATACGATTTGATGACACTGTCGCTTGGTTTTAGTTGCTCGTTAATTTCTTCATATTCTGCCATTTTAGAATCTTTAACTGAATCCCACAGTTTGTTTTGATCTGTTCGCGACATTGTCATTATTGCTTTAACGTTTCCATATTGTAAATACATTGACTGTTTGTGAGTTTATGTGTTTGGTATTTACCTCTTTGACTGTATTCATGTAATTCCAATTGATATCGTTTTCTGACGTGCACCTATAAATCTTTTCGCTTGGAAAATTGTTGAAACGAACGGTGATGGACCATGGAAGTGTGTTGTTTACATTCAACGCGTCAAATAAAACGCCTGCAGGTAAGTGCCACTTTAACGCGTGCTCGTCATATTCCAACCATAAATCATCTTTGTTGAAACTGGAAACAAAATCGATAAAATGAGCTCTTATGCTCTCAATAAGTAGTGGTAAATAACTTTGTCTCGGTATCATGGTCTATAAAGTTATATTTAAAAGCGAAAAGATGTACATAATATGGGTATGGTGTTTGTAGGGACGTAACATCATGTGAAGCGATGTTAAAAAGTACTGGAATAGACCCTTTCCATAGTTGTTTTCTGATCTCGTTGTCGTTCGCTGTGTTGGTCATCAATACTTGTCTAATTGCTTGGTTGGAACGTTCTGGTTGAGCAAGAGTTACAATATGGTGCTTGGCAGCTTTATTTGCTAGTGCTCCAGCTACGACTAAAACTTGAATGAACCTGTTGCAACTGTACTCTTAGCAATTTGAAGTATGCGCTCTACTGTAATTTTTTGCTATTCAGTGACACATCTCGTTTTGTGCAGTCTGACCTTTTTGCTTTGGGCTCTCGCTTATTCAAAGAAACGGATTGTCAACTCGAGGTTTTCACACTGTTTTGAGATGTGAAATTGCAGCCTGGGGCTAGAACCGAATTCAAGTAGGGATTAAATTCGTTTCACACAGCTTGAGTAGCCCCTTTTCTTTTAATAAAACGTGAACACACCTACTATCTATCAACTCTTACATGAATACTGTTCAAGAAATATTTCACCAAACAGCAGGCTCTGTCGGAAGCGATAGAGGTACTCTTGTTTTAGATGATGGTACCACATTTACTGGTATTTCATTTGGTGCTCAATCTGCAATGAGAGGAGAAGTTGTGTTCACCACAGCTATGGTTGGATACCCAGAATCATTAACAGACCCATCGTATAAGGGTCAGATTTTGGTATTGACTACTCCACTTGTCGGCAACTATGGAGTACCTAGCCCATCTGTTGTAGATGAATTTGGTCTTCCCATTCACTTTGAGTCCGACAAAATTCAAATTGCTGGTTTGATCATTCAAGATTACAGCCACGACTATTCTCACTGGCAAGCTGTCTGCTCGCTAGGACAATGGTTAGCATCTTCTGGCGTTCCTGGTCTTTACAACATTGACACTCGTCAACTCACCAAAAAACTCAGACAAGGATCACGATTGGGCAAGTTTGTATTCTCTGAACAAGACAATGCAATCGATTTCTATAGTCCAAACGACATCAACATCGTCGCGCAAGTGACAACACAACAAACCAAAGAGTATGGAAACCCATCTCATCCAAAAGTTATCATGCTAGACTGCGGTCAAAAGTACAGCATTCTGAGATGTCTATTAAGACAAAACCTCTGTGTCAAGGTCGTACCATTCGACTATGACTTTACTGAAGAACACTATGACGGTCTATTCATTAGTAATGGACCAGGAGACGCGAGAAAGTGTACGAAAACGATCCAACACATTCAAAAAGCGTACGAGAACAATGCTCCAATTTTCGGAATCTGTTTGGGTAACCAATTGATGGGTGCCGCAGCAGGAGCTGAAATCTACAAGATGCCATTCGGTAACAGAGGACATAACCAACCATGCATCAACCAAATCACTGGCAAGTGTTACATCACGTCACAAAATCACGGCTTCGCCGTAAGAACCGAAACATTGCCTGATGAATGGGCACCACTATTCATCAACGCAAACGATGGAAGCAACGAAGGCATCTATCATAAAACGAAACCATTCTTCAGTGTACAATTCCATCCTGAAGCAAGAGGTGGACCACTCGACACGTTGGACATGTTCGAGCAATTCTCATCTTACATCTATGCTTACAAGAGCAAGCAAACAATCACTATCCCTACACCAGCACCATTCATCACAGAACGATTGAATGTGAAGAAGGTTATCGTATTGGGTTCAGGAGGACTCACTATTGGTCAAGCAGGAGAGTTTGACTACTCTGGATCGCAATGTATCAAGGCACTTCGTGAAGAAGGTGTTGAAACCATTCTAATCAATCCAAACATTGCCACTGTACAAACATACAAGGGTCTTGCTGATAAAGTATACTTTGTGGCGGTAACACCAGAAGAAGTGGAGCGAGTTATCGCCAAGGAAAGACCTGATGGTATTTTGTTATCATTTGGTGGACAAACTGGTCTCAACTGTGGTGTGCAATTATACGAGAGAGGTATTTTGCAACAATATGGTGTTCGCGTACTGGGTACTCCAGTAAGCGTCATCGTAGATACTGAAGATCGTGATCGTTTCAACATTAGAATGAGAGAAATTGATGAAAAGATTGCAACTAGCTGTGCAGTAAATACTATCGATCAAGCGCTTGTTGCCGCTAACAAGATTGGCTACCCAGTGATCGCTCGTGCAGCGTTTGCTTTGGGTGGATTGGGATCAGGTTTCGCTAACAATGACCAAGAGTTACTCGCTCTTGCCCAAATCGCATTCAGTTCATCACCACAACTTTTGATCGAAAGATCAGTAAAAGGTTGGAAAGAAGTCGAATACGAAGTTGTTCGCGATAGCTACGATAACTGCATCGTTGTATGCAACATGGAAAACTTTGATCCAGTTGGTGTACACACTGGTGAATCTATTGTAGTATGCCCAAGTCAAACACTCAGCAATGAAGAATATCACATGCTACGCAGCACTGCCATCAAGGTTATCCGTCACTTGGGTATTGTTGGAGAGTGCAACATCCAATACGCTTTGGATCCCAATTCATTAGAGTATGTCATCATCGAAGTTAACGCACGTTTGTCAAGAAGTAGTGCATTGGCTTCCAAGGCTACTGGTTATCCATTAGCATTCGTAGCAGCCAAGTTGGCTCTTGGAATTGATCTTCCATCAGTTTGCAACTCTGTTACCAAGAAGACTACAGCATGCTTTGAGCCAAGTTTGGATTACTGTGTAGTCAAGATGCCACGTTGGGACTTGAGCAAGTTCCATCAAGTTTCTCGAGAGATCGGAAGTGCAATGAAGAGCGTAGGAGAAGTCATGGCAATTGGTCGCTCATTCGAAGAAACAATTCAAAAAGCCATGCGTATGGTAAATACAAGTTATACTGGTTTCGATGCACCAAAACCAGGTCAATACTACTCTGTATTGGACAAGGAGCTCTCAAGACCAACAGACAAACGTATCTTTGCTGTTGCTGATGCTCTTCAAAATCATGACTACTCTGTAGAGCAGTTAAACCAAATGACTGGTATCGACAAGTGGTTCTTGTACAAGTTGAAGAACATTTCTGATACTCGTCGCAACTTACTCGCTTCATCATCCATTGATCAAATTTCTCGTGATTTGATGTTACAAGCCAAACAACGTGGTTTCAGTGATTCACAAATAGCAACATATGTAGGTTCTAACGAACTACAAGTAAGACATACAAGACAACAACTAGGTATTAGACCAGTTGTGAAACAAATTGATACTACTGCTGCAGAGTACCCAGCTTTCACCAACTACTTGTTCACCACCTATGTTCACAGTATGACTGATTCCAACAGTGATGTAGAATTCAACGAGAATGGTGTTATCGTACTTGGTAGTGGTGTATACCGTATCGGTAGCAGTGTAGAGTTTGATTGGAGTAGCGTCATGTGCGCAAGAATATTGCGTCAACTAGGACACAAAACAATCATGATCAACTACAACCCAGAAACAGTCAGTACTGATTACGATGAATCTGATCGATTATACTTTGAAGAGTTGTCTATGGAACGTGTCATGGATATCTATGAACTCGAAGCAAGTGCTGGTGTTATCGTTTCTATGGGAGGTCAACAACCAAACAACATTGCACTACCACTCAAGAAGAACGGCGTCAAGGTACTTGGTACTGATCCATCAGATATCGATAAAGCTGAGAACAGAGAACTATTCTCAAAACTATTGGACAACATTACAGTAGATCAACCACAATGGAGTAGCTTGAGCACTGTTGAAGAAGCTCAAGCATTTGCTAATCGTGTTCAATATCCAGTACTCGTAAGACCATCATACGTCTTGTCTGGTGCTGCCATGAACATTGCTCATAGTGAATCAGAGTTAAATCACTACTTGCAACAAGCGACAACTGTATCTCCTGATCACCCAGTTGTCATTTCCAAATTCATCTCTGGAGCAAGAGAGATTGAAATCGATGGTGTTGGTATGAACGGTAAGATGGTTGCTCACGCAGTTAGTGAACACATCGAAGATGCCGGTGTGCATTCTGGTGATGCTCACTTGGTATTACCACCACATACACTATCTCAACAAGTTATCGATAAAGTAGTTCAAAGTGCAACAAAGATTGTTCAACACTTGAATATCACTGGTCCCTTCAACATGCAATTCTTAGAGAAAGAAGGCAACATTAAGGTGATCGAATGTAATGTAAGAGCCTCTCGTAGTTTTCCATTTGTCTCCAAGACTTTGGATACTAATTTTGTGCGATTGGCAACGAAAGCAATCATGATGGATAATGTCAACCAAGTATTGAAGGGTGAACAAGTCATCAAACAAGGTGATATCAACCACGTTGCTGTCAAGGTCCCAATGTTCTCGTTCAAGAGATTGGAAGGTTCTGATCCTGTACTTGGTGTGGAAATGGCCAGTACTGGTGAAGTCGCATGCTTTGGTCGTACATACGAAGAAGCGTTCTTGAAGAGCAAACTTGGTGGTGGATTCAAGATGCCAAAGAGACGTCATGTATTGCTATCTTCTGCACCAAAAGATAAACAAGCATTCGCAATGTTTGCTAGTGCAGTCGAAGCAACAGCACAAAACGGATACACCATCTACACTACAAAGGCAATCAGCGACGCACTACACGCTACTGGATCATTCAGTGTAGACACTGGAGCAATTCAAATTGTAGAATTGACAGATGCACTAATCAGCAAGATTGGTCCAGAGATCGATATGGTAGTTGATGTTCACTCTGAAGAATCCAAAGATATCACCCATTATAACATTAGAAGAAGAGCAGTCAATTTTGAAGTTTCTCTCTTCAACGATTATTGTATTTTTGATGCATACGCAAAGGCAACAAGATCTCAAGCTCAAGGAGGTATTCTTGCCACAGAACACTATGCAGAGTACTGGTAAAATAAATATTTATTTGTAACATCCATTTCTAAGTTTGAACCACTTCAAGTTGTCCTCAAACAATTTTGCAAAAAGCATGAAGATCGTTATTCTCGCGCTTTTTGTTTGCGTGCTTGTAGTGGCACAAACACCAAAGATTTATTTCCCCAAAGAATTTACTTCAGAAATGACATGCGAATCGCTTAGAACACTCGACTACAAACTGTATTATTCTGCGACAAAGAAAAAATTCAGAATTGATTCTTATGGTGTACCGTTAGTACGAAAGAATGGTGTCACTTTCCCATCGATGATGCGTCAGACCTCAATATTAATCGATCCAGAGCTCGCGAAAAAATATCAGAAGCCAAACGCGCCACTTTATGAGTTCATTTTCAGGTATTATCAACTTCCGATGTTAATGTTCTAGGTATGATCAAGGGTTACTATATTCTCTTTTCCCATCTCCAACCGGATGGGATTGTCGACTCACCAAACTGTTACCATTCAGTGCAACACCAATCATTGCCGATTCGAAGTTCATCACGAACGCAACATATGTTGGAGAGGTTAGTGATCTGCTTATTGTTTAACTATTATGTAGCTTGTGGTAGATGGTGTAGATTGTGACCATTTCTCATCAGATTTTGTCATGTTTGGTGTGGATTACATGCAAACAAAGAACACATCATCAGGATACCCTCAAGCAAAACGTTTGCTAGTGGGTGCTGATCTTTTCACGTTCAAAGACATTAACCAAACATCACCAGATGACTCAATGTTCGAATTGCCAAAGGATACTGGTAAATGCTCATTTTAATTGTATTTATTCAAGTCGAAATGACTACATTAGTAAATGTACATAGATCGAAAAAGCTCTTTAGCAGAGGCCGTTGTAAAGTTAAGACGTTGACGCGAGCATACCGTCTTAATAGAGGTGCGTCGCCCGATGCGGCCTAGCCATGCTGTTGTCACACTTCACAGCCTAACATAAGTCATATTTTTTGACTAACAAGAAAAGTGCTAGAAGATGTAAGTAGCGCTGATATCAACACCAATAAACAATTCTGCGTGTGTTTTGACACATCCTCAAAAATTTTGAAATGGAAATTTAGAAAACACAATCTTTGCATTTTTTTAATAACTATCGCTAAAAGCGCTAAGGGGCATCACGCTAGCATGTTTTCTTTGGCTGTTAATAATGTTTTACTGGGTAAACCAGCTCTTGTCGATCGAAAAACTGAAAAAGACAATAGGATGCCCCGCTTTAGAAGTTGTTAAAGTATGATATTGAGAATCTTCATCACTTGAGCTACATTTTGCACCTACATGTGGTACTTCTAAAGCGGGTCACTTTAACTGTGACAACGAAACATCGAGAATTATTACTGGCGACGCACCTCTACCAAAGATCGTTTCTCGGAGTTTAACTCGTCAACGTCTTTGGATTACAACGGCCTCTGCTCTTTAGTCTGTGATAATCGACTGCTGATATTACAAAATGATTTCTCGCAAACTCTCCGGTTGCACACAAACACTAACTAGACCAATCTATCTGCCACGTAATATCTATTACTCTACTACGAAAGAAAAGGTCAAAATACAAGTAACCGGTAGAGCACAGGCAAAGAAACCAGGTCAAGTGAAACACACAAATATCATCGATGAACCATACGAGCTACCAACAGAATCGAAAACAATAATCGAAAAACTAAAATCACTGTTCTGGTCGCACGAAGAACAAGCGTACGAAAAAGCACCGATAAATCTGGCCGTGTACGCAAACTACAAACGTTTCCATGACAAATTTCGAAAACTCGTGCCTTCATTTTTAGCAGCGTCGTTTTTTGTTGGACTGTTTGCCGTGATATGGAGAGGCAATAACGACGAAGAGGCTATCTCTGAAATCAAACACAAACTTGCACTCATCCTAAGTCCAGAACAAGATTTTCTACAACATGGCTACGCATCACCAGAAGAGTTCTTGATAGAACAAACTAAATTGTTACGATCAATAGATTACATTGTGCAAAATCCATACAATTGGGCTGCACTTGCAGAGTGTGACATTATTGAAGCACTAACATATGTGTTAAAATCAGATACCAACAGTGATCATATCATCTACGCAACACATGCTCTAGTTCGCCTGTTAGACGCACAAGCCTTTAGACCATCAATTGAACAACACTTACCAGCTTCGGAACTTGCCGTTTTGATCAAATCAATCAAACAAGATACCGAACCACGTGGAGAGTTGTGTAACTTGCTCGTACAATATTTTGAAAAATCAAATGACAAAGCACAACTATGTACTACAGAACTCATGTCTGTAACGATGAGTATGTTACAAGATCCCACTTTCCAAGCAAGAAGAGTATCTTCACAACTTGTAAGAATCATGATGGAATCAAAAGTAGAAAATCCACATTTAGAGCAACTGGCTGCTAGTTTGGTATTACAGTTTCCCACAGTAGAAAAGAGATTAACGATATATGATCTAGTTATTCGAGAAAATGTTTACCATATCATGGAAGAGTATGTGAAACAAAAGAATGATCCAAACATCAAATTTGAGTTTGAGAACGAATCTGTGTCGTTGATCAAGTTGGTCAAGTTGGACTATCTCAATAATAACATTGTTGGTAACTTTTTACTAGTACCTATGCTGTACTCGATGGTTAGAAACTATGTACGATTTAACAAATTGGGAATTAGTGGACCAATCTTGTTGTTACGATACACGTTACCTACACTCAAGTATGCTCCATTGGTTATGGCGCCAGTAGTAGCATGGGAATTGTATAACGAGCATTACATCAAGAAAAAATACTTTTACCAGAGTGAAGAGTTGCCAAAGAAGGAGACAGTACCTTTGTATCCTCTTATGAGATACGGTCCAGAGTTATTGTGGTTAATGATTGCAAATCTTCGATATCCATTTTTAATTTTACCATACATGCACGCTGTAATCATGGGTTCAGAGATGAGACATGTTAACGTAAGCACATACTTCCTTGGTTACAGCCAATCGTACGAGCATGAATTCCAAAAGTCATTCGTTTTGAGACAAATAGATAAATTGAGTCAATAAACTATGTCCAGTGACAACTAACATTCTACCATGCTACTTTTAACATTTTCAAGTTGTTGTGACTGTTGAACATTGTCTTGTAACCACTTGGTTGATCAAGCAAAATGGCAACAAACTTTTGGAGGTCGTCACACTAGTAGGTTTCACGTCAACAACGTCTAAACATCACAGTAAAACCATATTAAACTTCACCGACCAACAAAACAATGCGACACCTGAAACACCCGACAATTCAGCAACCGGACAAACAGTAACATTTTCCGACAAAGAAAAACAAATTATACTATTACACTATATGGACGGTACGAACTTCGACGCTAATTTAACAAAATAGAGCTTCGAGACTGGGCAACGCAAATGGCTATGCCTCAACGCGTAATAGCAACTGCTTATATGTATTTTAAACGATTTTTTGCACTGTATGCACTACGTTGACATTTTCTAACACGAAAAGAAATCAAATCAAAGACTGTGATCCTCTATTACTTGCACCAACTGCACTACTGATGGCATCAAAAATAGAAGAGAATCCTGTGAACTGTAAAAATATTATGAAAGTATTACGTACGAAACAATCACTTTGTTTACTAACACGTTAACAGCTAGTGAATTCACAGGACAAGAAGCAAAATATCAAATGCAAAATATTCTAGATTGTGAAACGTACTTGATGGAGCAAATGGATTTTAACTTGACGATATTTCATCCCTACAAACCACTTCAACTGTACATCGAAACTCTAAAATTGGAGCACGAAACAGAGTTTGTACAAACTGCGTGGACATTTGTTAACGATAGTTACTATTGCGATGCACCATTGTTGTATCCACCCTTTATGATCGCTATTGCTGCATTATACATGAGTCATCAGTTTCATTGTCGAAGAAACGATACAGAAGAAAAGATTAGAATTTTTAGAGAACGAGATGAGAAACTGCGACAGTGGTTAGATGGTTTAAATATTCACATGCGACAAATAGGAGCAATAACAAATTTGATACTCGACATGTACAAAATACTCAAAGATATGAAGACAGGAGATTTGATCGCAGTACCACTATTCAAAATCACAAAACTGCGCAACAATAATGGTTGGAATATTCCACAGTATCCTCCACCTGTTCAACATCAAAGACCAAACAACCAAATGCCACCACAAATGTACATGCCAAACACTGGACCACCAGTACAACAACAATACCAACAACGATTTTAAAAATAAATTTAACGCAAAAATACATTACTTGTTTAACTTGTACTTCTTTAGCAAGTTGACAATAAACTTGGTGTCGCATGCTTTTTGAATGAATGGATGGTTCAACAATTCATCTGAAGATGCACGTTTTTGTGGGTTCTTTGCCAACGCGAGTGCCAAAAAGTCTTTGAATGTGCTGCTCCACTTTTCTGGTTCTCTCAAAGTTGGAGGTGGTTGAGTAGCAATGATGAACAAGGCTCTCAATGGTGGTAAATCCAACAATGGAGGTTCACCGTCAGCCATTTCCAAAGCCATGATACCTAACGACCAAATATCAACTTTGGTATCATAATCAACACCACGAATAACTTCTGGAGCCATCCAGTATGGTGTTCCTACTACACTCTTTCTCTTGTCAGATGTACTGTTGAGTTCTGCGCAGAAACCAAAATCGGCCAATTTGACTGCACCCTTGGCACCCAATAAAATGTTATCAGATTTGATATCTCTGTGAATACGGTTGGCGTCATGCAAGTATTTCAACGCTTGTAAATTTTCCTTGCAAATACAAGCAATTTCTGGTTCTGTTAATTGTGTGTTCATGAGTAGATCAGTTAGTTTTCCTCCTTCTAAGAACTCCATGACAATCCACAAGTCTTGGTTGACAGAATATGAACCAACATATTCGACAATATTCTTATGCTTGCAAGTGTGCATAATTGCGATTTCGTTTTCCAAAGTCTCCAACTTGGTGTCCGCTTTGATTTGAATAACTTTGATGGCGCACTTCATGTTGGTCTTCGAGTGAATTCCCTTGTACACGATACCACTACTACCCTCATCGAGTTTTGTTAGTTTGCCAAATATTTTGGTTGGGTCTTCTGTGGATAAATAGTCAACGAGTTTTCCTGGTTGTTTGCCTTCTGGCGCTTTTTGTGCTTGGTCTTTTCCGACCATACCTCCGGCTACGAATTCGAGCGCTTGAAGTAC
>JAESGV010001220.1_pt1 | contig 10876 bp, 7 predicted proteins | sample 9269781 | NCBI WGS metagenome assembly JAESGV01 (sample SAMN15741586, study PRJNA653496) | algae metagenome | isolation source: Tildeniella torsiva UHER 1998/13D and co-occurring heterotrophs from... | place: Slovakia: Slovak Paradise National Park, Hrabusice, Kosice Region | collected 2000-01-01
CAAGAATGAAGTACTCTTCAACTGGTGTGAATTCAGACGTCGAAGGAAATTGTCAACAATTTATCGAAAGTCTATGCAGTAGAATCGGTGTACAGTTGCCTACAAATGGTCCACTTTCTTCATGGTTGAATACACTTCGCAAATATGGCAAGTGTGAACTACAATACAAACCAAGTGACGATTTCAAGAAAAAGTACGACATCCAAAAGTCAAAAGTGAGTTTCCCATCTCACTGTGATTTGGATCGTTTTGTTCAACAACTCATTGCCAAGAATCCACTATTCCCAGATGTCGACAAAGATGTATACATGTTCTTAAAGAGTTTGGATCGTGCATTCTGGTTGCGTCATTACAAGTTCCAAGAATCCATTCAACGTTTCGAAAGTCAAATTGAAAGATTTGAATCAGCACATCAATCTGATTCTCAAAGTATGATCGTTACACCTACAAGAAAAGTGATTGCCATTCGAGAACAAATTAAAGAGTTGGTAGAACAAGACAAAGATGTCAGACCATTGGAAGATGCAACTCAAGATGATGAAGAACACGATTGTTTGTGTCCATTCAAAGATCCAATGGATACTCACTCAATATTATTTGTTTAAACTATAAAGAATATCATAATGACCTGGTCTGTAGAGCATGTAAATGATTGGACTTCCATTGTCTGGGAAAGTAATCGTTTGTACTTGCTGTTGAACATCTCTGTTTTGTGCATCCAAACATTCCAAACGTAGACTGATATCGAAACAGGCACATGCTGCTGATACGATAATGTTGTCAACTTCTTTGTACATTCCATCCAACTCGGACTTGCAGTAGGATTCTACACTTTCATGTTCTGTGGTACCCATGACAAATGGTAAATAGTCATCGGCTTGCTTTTGCATGTGGGCTGATATTAAAAAGCGCATATAGCAGATGATCGCGTCGCGATAGTTGATATCCAAGAATATATCTTTTAGTTGTTGACCGGTTGTGATCTTATTGTCGATAATATCTTTGACGATTTGTGACAAGGCTACAAGTTAGTACTATGAGTAAATGCGAACCTGCGTGGAAGTCTTCCATCATGTAATCAGGATAACCTAGCTCATCTAGAGTAGTGATTCCTGTATCTACTGTTTGTTGTACTCGATTAAGCAGAACTGATGCATTCGCCTTGTTTTCAATCAAATATTCAAGAAGAGAAAATATGAATCCTCTAATAAAGCAGTTACCATCACCACGAACTGTTCTCCAGTGCCCATATGTGTTTTGTAATTCCTAAACGTTAAAAGCAACAATTATAACCAACTTTAATCTTTTTTTGAACGTTTTCATTATTTGGATTGTATACTTGCGATAGAGCAGTGATTGGAATACGATCGCTGACGAGTGGTGAGTTTTTTGTTTCGTCTTCAATTTCTTGCTGTTGTCGTTCAAAATCCTGGTACGTGAACTCTTCGGTCATGTTCTTGTTTTTGAAGTCTTTACAAGACAAAGCTACTTTTTATTTGCATACTTCATAACACAGGCAAACATACCATCGTGTTCTCCAATAGCTGGTAAAACTTTGAATGTTTCAATAACTTCTAATCCGAATCTTTTTGTTAAATGAGTTATTTGATTTTCGTTTTCACGTTTTAGAACACTGCATGTAGCGTAAATAATTACACCATCGTTTCTGAGGTACTTGATGGCATCTTCAAAAATAGTTCTTTGTTCCTTGACAAGTCTATCAACCCATGCTCTTGTCACTTTAAAGCGTAACTCTGGATTCCTTCGAATAGTACCAGTGCCAGTGCAAGGTACATCTACTAACATGTATTGCATCTTTCCTACTAGTTTTGGTAAATGTTTATGTTCTGTATGAAGTGGCATAATATTCTCAAATCCTGCTCTACGTAGACGCTTCTTCGCTTCTAGTAGAATTTTTTCTCTGATATCTACCATGTGTATGACACCTTTACCATTCATAAGATGCGCAAAAGCAAGTGTTTTACCACCAGCACCGCAGCAATAGTCCATCACTTGCATACCTGGTCGTACCTTCATGAGTGACGATACCAGTTGTGATGCTTCATCTTGAATTTCAAACAATCCTTGTTTATACTCTTCTAGAGCTCTAAAATTTTGTCTTTTTGTAAATCGTAGACCAAGTGCTGATTTTGTACATAGTGTGATACCTTCGCGCTCTAGTTGCATGATTTTCTTTTCTTCTCTTCTTATTTCTTTTTGTTTTGAATCTAGAGCGTTGAACTCCGCAAGAGATTGTTTAGTTTGAGGTCCATACTTGAGTAACATGTGATCAACAAATTTTTGACGATCTGGTACCTTTGCAGGATTAATTCTTGCAAATATAGGTGCTTGAGTGTTATTGATTAAACACATTTCTATCGCTTTGTCTTGACCATAATCTTCTACTAGTAAATCGAATAGTTCTGATGGGCAACCAGTGACAATATTGAGTGGCGCGTCATAGAGTTGCATAGCACTTTCTTCTAATGAAAAATGTGGAGTGATATGGGACATCATACTAGGATCGTCTTGATAATCTGCAAATTTGTGTGATAAACGCTCTTGTAAACTTTTAACGCTTCCAACTGTCGTCAGTGCTGTTAGTCTAGGTTTGATAGCCAAGTACAAGTGATATTTCAAACGCCACTGTACAATCTCTTCTTGAATATTTTTATCGAGAAACGCTTCTGATCTCTTGTCTTCGATTTGTGCTTCGTCAAGTGCGTGTGAACCTAAATGAGTATCCAAGTGTCTTTTGTGCTTGACTCCAGAGTAATGTTTCTTCTCTCGTGTGAGTTTTTTCATCTTTTGTTCCAACTCTATCTTTGCGTTGTGTAGTACTTTGAGTGTGTTTCGCACGTGTACTCGTTGTTGCTTTCGAAGATCTTCGAGAGTTGCTTCGTGTTGTTTACCACCGTGTTGTACGATATACTGTAGTACTAAGTGCCACCGAACCATGTCATACACTGTGTTTGTGATAGCATGTCTGTTGTGCATTCCGATGCCATTTGTTTTGTTCAAGTAGTCGCTAACAAACGAATCCAATGCAGCATTTGGAGCTGTTTGGAGACGTTCGAAGTACCGATAGAGTATGACAACCGTGTGTCGCTCAGCGAACGAAACTTTTAGTTCATCTAGACCTGACTTTTTCTCCTCTCGCTTAATTTTTTCTTTTTCGCGTTTGGCTTCTGCTTGTTCTTCTGTTCTGCGCTCATTTGCAATTATAATATTTCTTTTCGAAGTAGCAACACGTTTGCGATATTTTGCAGCGGAGTCTGTGAATAACATCGATCCAATGTAATTCTTTGTACGTTTTGCTTGTTTTCGTGGACTTGCTTCTTTCGCATAGAAACTAGTCTGAATTGAAGTGGTTGCCAAGACGTTGCTTGCCCTCACACATGATGAACGCCATAGTCTGAGCATGTGAAAAATTGTTTGAACTTGTGCAGATTACAAAGAACTGTAACATGGTTTTATTGTGCATCGTTTCCTGTTTCGCACCTAATCTTGAGTGCATCGTTCATCTTCACAAAACTAGATTTTGTTGATGTGTTTATCATATTTTTCGCGAGTGGAATCAACAATCCCTTAAACTTTTCACCGTGAATGAGCTTTGTTGAGCCATCATCTTGTTCCTGTAGAACAAAATAGTGTTCTCCATCAAATAGACCACCTAGTGCTAATTTTCCAAGCCATCTGAATTCTTTGTTTTCGTCAGTTACGAGAATTTTTGGTTTGAATCCCATTGTTTTTGTATCAGATGACTTCATGATAAAGTCTACATGCGCATTTTTTGTCACTTGTCCCTTTCCACTAATTATAAATGGATTCCAGTCGCTATACTTTTCGATGTTGATTAGTTCATTGTACACACGTGCTGGTGGTGCGTTGATGACGATGTCTGTTTCTATCTGATGCATTGTTCGCGTTTGTTTCTGCTCTAATCTGTGACGTCTTGTTCTATTAATAACACTTTGTTTGGAATGTGCCAGTAAGCGGTCCGAAAGGCAGAGGCGCAAGGAGCGCACAGATCTTGCTGATTCTAAGCAATTTTATCGCATAATCTGAGTAAGTTAAAAGCGCAAAGATGCTTGGTTTAGGTCAACTAATAATTACCGTTAAAAAACTTTTAGCTAAACTTACATTCAGTCATGAGCACGCCAAGTAGGTCGCCTCATCGTTCGAATCACAGTATGAATACATCAACTTCTAGCGTGCTACTTCCTCCATCACCTACCAACACTTCGTCAGGAAATCTTCTCACCAACCTTGATTTTAAAACAATAGACGAAATGGATCCTAGTTTGGGAGAAGGACATCGCATCGTTTTCGACAAGGAGATACCGGTTGAAATGAGAACAAATGATACAAACAATAACAGCGTACAAGATGTTGGAGCATTAGAAGCGGTAAAAGTTAAAGTACTCGTACTTGGAGATGATACACAACTGTATGATTGCAGAGTAGAATTATCCAGTGAAGCTGACCTATTCTTCCATTTTGTTCACTCATGCGATAGAGATGGTTATGCAGGTCTACAGCAGCTTCAAAAGTTAATGGTAGATTTCAACAGTTACCCAAAGATGTTGGTAAAGATGCTCAACTCTTGCTTAAAAGAACCAGAAAGGTAATTCTTTGACAATCGCTCACTTCAATAGCTTGCTTTCCATTTTCGTTATGGGAAGAGATGGAAAAGGTCAATTGAACTTTGTTCAAAATATGGAGTATAAATTCGTTGAACTGTTGAGTCTCGAATTCAACGAGTCACCAGAGCATGTCATTCGTCAACAAATATCATTCCGATACAACTCACTAAAAAGTCGCGTTGCCATCATGCAGGCCAGATTGCAAGACGTAAACTCACTTGTGAAACTCAAGAGTCCATCGTTACTACTACAACTGCAACGCAATGTCACACAAGGACTCGCAAATAGTGGATCTCCATCACCACAGTCAACACCTTCTCCGTATCCTCGAGGCAGTTCAGCGAGTTCTATACCTGTAAATTACTCTGCCAAAAAAAGGTGAGGATACTAAACTACGAATATAAATTCTTTGTAATAATCATTCTGGCCGTTTTATCTGTACATACTGTGACCATGTATCCTTTTGTATCTGTAATATTTCTTTTTGTTTCTGTAATTCGAGTTTTTTTCGTTTCAATAACAACAGATCGATAGCGTTCCTCTCCGGTAAACATTTTTTGTACGTTGAATAAAAATCTGCGCATGCTCCACCAACAGATAAGACTAGAAACGGAGCATTGCTTTCTGCATAGTTAATTCATTTGTCAATTTCACTAACTTAAAGCAAAACATAGAGGTAACGCTAAAAGAACACCTCCCACTGAATATTTCCACTCAAAACTGCTTTTTGAACACTCTTCAAAGCGAGAACGCAAGTGGGTAAGCCTGTCTTCATCTGTCATTTGTGTTAACGTTTTGCTTTCCAAAATTACAAACATGACAACACCGTACTTGTTCTGCAAGCGAGCATGCAATAGTAATGTTAATAAGAGCGTATCACTCGTTAACCACACGCTTTGGGATCAAAAAGCATCAGCCAGCACACGTACACTATTAATCAACAAAGAAAACGCAATTCAAATATCACGAGTCGATTTGGATAGTGGAAATATTACAGAACTGCTTCAGCAAGTATTTTATGATCGTTTGCGCGACATTGTAGCCGTTAATGACGGATCTATCATAGCGATCGCAGAGGGAGACACATGCTCGTTGTTATTTCTCGAAATAGATCCTAAATCAAAACGTTTCATGGTTTCTGAGCAACGAGAGACGCTAGATTTATTATCAACAAAAAATGCAAGAGAGTTCCAACAAATATATAGAAATATGAATTGGTCACAAGCTATGTCGCATTCATTGCGTTCGAACATGCCTCATCTCCTTCGTGTAAGTAACTCTGATCGCCAAGTTGCGGTAGCAAACATAGAAAATAGTATTCGCGTAATTTCGTTAGTATCACGAGATGAAAAACTACATTTTGACCAGTCAAGTATCATCGAATACAACCACCCTGGAGTCATTTGGGATTTCCAATTCACAAACAATAGTGAAAACATTGTAGCGATCTATTCAAACAGGAAGAGCGGATTAACAGATATTCATATTCTTCAAGTAACAAGTAACATGATATCTCTAGTCCAAGTGATACCTGGTCAAGCAAACTTTTTCTGCTCGGTATTCACTTCAATAACGCCAATAGGGAATACATTCATAGCAACAATCGGTTCAGAATTGTATCTACACAATGGAGGATCGAACAGTACTATTTCTACTGGTGTGAAAGAGGATATTATGATCACTGCTGTATGTGCATCACAAGGAAAGATCTATTTTGTTGACGAGTTAAATGAGCTTTATTCGTGTACGGTGAATGGCAACGAACTAGGACAAGTAGAAACAGTGCCATGTAACTTTACCTCCTCGGTTGACAAACTATTGCTAGTTCACGAACAAGATGATCTACAGATGTTTATCACAAGTGGGCCTTTTTCAGACTTGTCAATGCACGAAGTCGATGGAGGAGTTTACCAAAAACTATATAGCGTACCAAATACAGCTGTTGTCACTGATTTCGAAGATAAATACGAGAACCAAACAAGTTCCGATCAACGACAATATATTGTAGCAAGTCAAGGTCAAGGAGAGCCAGATAAGCTTCGGATAATAGGAAAAGGTATCGGAACGAACGCAACAACACTCTCTGAACAAAGTTACGAGGGAATCAACGGATTATGGACGTTAACTTCGAATGGTAGTTACAAGTTTATAATCATGAGTTTCTTGAATGTTACCCGTATACTACTCAATGGAGAGGAATCTATTGAGAATTTGAACGAGAGTGGATTCGAAATGAACGACACTACGATTGATTGTGCGAGAGTAGGAGATAATTTGTACATACAAGTCACACCAAAAGCAGTCATACTAGTACAGTTTAGAGATGAGAAAGATCAAATAGGAAGAGAGATAAGTAGATGGAAAGCACAGAGTACAAGCACGATCACTACATGTTCCATTGACTCAACATCCATACTCATTAGCCTCACCAACACAAACGCTGTGATTGAACTCAAAGTACACAACTGTTCACTAGTACACGACTCCGCAATTTCAATTCAAAGTGATGTCTCTTGCATACACCAGAATGGACTATACGCTGCTATTGGAACATATGATCATCACGTAACGCTATACAAGAAAGATGACAAGTGGAATCAAACTACTCGCATCTCTTTGGAAGAGTACACATCAGATCGATTAGGCATAGCAGGTTCCCTTATACTAGACATCGAACGAGCTTACATATTTATTGGTATGAGAGATGGTACCTGCGTCATCTCGCCGTTCTCAAATAATCAACCAACAGTACGTCGATTAGGTATTCATCCTGTCCGATTAGTGAAAACTCATGATAGAATCGTAGCGTTAAGCAACTTTTCATGGAGTATCGCATTTGACACAATTCGTCACCAATACGATCTTTTACCTATTGATATTGATGACGTACTATTTTTGTGTCCATTTTCATACGAAGAAAGAGATGCTCTACTCTGCGTGAAGAAGGATAACACCATTGATGTTGTTACACTAAACACTGCTGAGAGAATGAACATCAAATCATGTGCTATTAGTGAACCATGTAAAAGAGTACTGCTCATCAAGGAGAAACACATTGCCATTGTGCTAAGTAACAACCAACTTATCGTGCTAAATTTGCTATTACAGCAACAAGATCCTGATTACGTGACGTATGTCAATATCTTTGATACGCAACAAGAGAATGAGGTTCCACTATCGATTACACAATGGAACGATGATATCGTTGTAGGAACGAAGAGAAACCAAGCGTCAAGATACAATCAATTGAATGAAGAACGAATTGGAGCTCCAGATAGTGATTGTGGCAGAGTATACGTTATTTCCATCAAAATATCAATACAAGCAGAGAATGTGTTTGAATACTCGATTAGAACAAAATTAGATCTGCCAGGAGCAGCATATGCTGTTGCTACTTATGACGACAAACACATTATAACAAGTGCCGGTAATCGTTTTATCATGTGTACACTAGTCGAAGAGAAGCTTGTAGCTATCGCTCAAAACAACACGAGATCGTTTGTTCATTCGATTAGTTGCGGAACAAGTCGAATTTGTGTTACAGATCGATATGACGGTGCATTGTTCTTTGTTTTTGATCAAGAAAAGAGTTTGAATATGCTACAATGTGATCGTGCAGGAATTGGTGGTGAGTACAATCGTACTGCAGCAAATGTCACTATGATTGATGATGATTTGGTAGCAGGAATCGACAGAGCAGGATCTTTTTTCATGCTTGCATACCAACAAGAAGTTCAACAAGTGTTGACTGTTTGTTATCACTATTTGGGAGAAATTGCTACAAAAGTGAAAAACTGTACACTCGCTCGGCACAAGATGGGAACTATGCCAAACGATGATCGGCATTGTTTAGTTACTATCACAGTAACAGGTTCTGTGATCTGTTTTGTTGAAATCAGTCAGGCAGAGTACAAAATTCTGAAAAAACTGCAGAAATTATTACTAGAAAAATTACACAATCGAGTGTTACTTAAACCAAGGTACAAATCTAGACATGTTGTTGATGAAGAAGCTCTTTCGTTACTACTTGACCTCCCAATAGGAGAAGGTGAGCAAGATGAGCTACCAGGAATACAACTTATGGCAGAGCTGAACAATCATCTAAAAAGAAAAGATGATCTACTAACGATTCAAGAATTACGCGCTATGATAAGAAAATTAAATGCGTACATGTAATTGATTTAATCCGGTAACCCTTTCCGCTTCTTTTTAGTCATGTTAGTATCAAGTTTTGCTTTTCTTGTTTGTTTTGGTCTTGGTGTGAGTAATGGGTTACTTCCAGTGTTGCCTCGTTTTACTGGAGACTTGATAGGCTTTTCCTCAGGTTTTTCTTTTTCTGTTTCTTCCTGTGTATAAGAGTTTCGCATTTGATCATTCAAAACCATCTTTTGGAACTCTAGAACAAGATTGTTGCCACGATTCGGATTTGGCTCATTTGCATCTATATCTGCCACTGGAGATGTAACATTTTCTTGTTTCTTTTTCAAATTTTGTTCAATCTTTCTTCGATAATAATTCATCACCATCGTTTGTGGTTTATAATCCGACGCATCTTGAGGATTTTCCATATTGGTGAACAATTCTTTTGTCCAACTTGCTGTATGTTTTCTAACAATGTTTTCTGCTGTAGTTCTGACCTTGTTTGGTGTATATGGTACAAATAATTTCAGTTTCGCTTCTGTAAGCGTTCTCGATAGTACAAATGAATTCGCATTTCCTTTACCAACATTATGATTCGGTGGTTCAATGTAGCTAGGCCTTCGTAAACTCTTGTTCGCTCGAAAATCTCTATTCGGTGGTGTTTCTCGTAGTTTTGCAGGAGAGGAATTCTTTTGCGGTGATAGAGCTTCTGCTTCAAACGAAAACCCATGCAATGATACTTTGTTCTCTAAACCTAGATCTTGTATTGGAGGTGCACGCCCAGGAGCGTCCGTATCTGAAAATAACGATCTAGCACTTGTGAAACTCTTCCTGTTGAAGGAAACTCGTCTCTTCTCAATGTTATATTCAGTTGTGTTATTCTCCATATCTCTTTCGATCTGTTGTAACTGTAGATCATAAATTTTAGATGCTTGTAACTCTTGTAATACTTTGTTCAACTTTTTCTCATATACTTGAGCTTTCTTTCTTCTTTTTTCTAGACGTTCTTGTTCCTCTTGTTGCTGCTTTGCACGAGTTTGTTTCGAAATAGGGCCATGGTTTGTATTCGGATCGAAACTTCCTGGTTGAACGTTTCTTTGTACTGCATCGATTTGTTCTGGTGTCAAATAAATCTTGTTACGAATAAGTCCATGCAATTTTTCTGCAGTGTTCATCTTTTTTGCTTCATCATCTTTTTCTCGTTTCTTGACGTATAGTTTAACTAATGTATGAATATTCAAAAATGGATTATGTTTTCTATTCTTATTGTTGATGATATCTCGTTGAATGAACTCGTGGAAAATGTTTGCCATATCTGTTGGATCTAGATATTGTGGTGGTATAGGTTCTCCATTTTTCTGTAGATCGCTCAAATATTGACTTCGTTTGATACTTCCTTGTTTGAGTCGTTCCCATGCTGTTAATCGAATGACAATAACTGGTGTTTGTGCTTTTTTTAAGGAACCACCTCTACTTCGTGTAGATTTTGTGGAGCCTGTTGATGCTCTAGAAACTGGTGTTGAAGTAGATGATGTTTTTGATGTTTGACTTGCTTTTTCGGATTCTGTATGCGTTGCGTTTGTGCGACCTGAATCAGGCGGAGATTTATGCGTAAGTCGTTTTCCCATCATTTTTGGCACAAGATATAAACCATCTATTAGCGCATGTATTGACGCTATCTGTTGTTTATCTAGTTTTTGCTTTGATGTGGATGCAACAGTAACTATAGGTCGTGGAATAGATGCGCCTTTGCGTGCAGGAGCAGAACCAGGTCGTCTGTTCGCATTTATATTGTTCGTAGATGGTGGTAAAACAACGGTATGCGGCGGTATTAAAGTTGCAAAATCTTTCTGAGCCCACTTCTCAAGTGTTTCTTCCAAGTCGTAAGGTTCCCGAAATCTAATGTTAATACCATACATCAAAACGTACAATGGTTCTGTTACTGGTTTCAAATCAATGTTAAGTTGATGTGACAGTTCATCTAAATATTCATCATAGTTTTCTACATCTATGAGTGCAGTAGGTTTGGACATGTCATCTGGTCTGTTTGCGTGGTTCAAATTGTAAACAGTTGGCGGGAATGTAAGTCT
>JAESGV010001221.1_pt1 | contig 10872 bp, 6 predicted proteins | sample 9269781 | NCBI WGS metagenome assembly JAESGV01 (sample SAMN15741586, study PRJNA653496) | algae metagenome | isolation source: Tildeniella torsiva UHER 1998/13D and co-occurring heterotrophs from... | place: Slovakia: Slovak Paradise National Park, Hrabusice, Kosice Region | collected 2000-01-01
ATCGCTAGACGAAAAACGCAAACTTTATTACTTTATCTCATACGACGATGCATGGTCATCTGTACAATTGTTAGGCCTGGATCTCTCGAATGGTAAAATCAAGTACAACGTATCTCTACCATTTTCTGAGAACATGTTCCAAGGTGTAGGTCAAACTGTAAACGTTGATCCTGTAACTGGCGACCTGTTCGTCTCTGGAGTATTGAAAGGTAAAATCGTCCACGATGTATTCCGTGTTACCCCATCGACTGGTAACCTAACTCACATTACTGAGATTGGTTTCGGCGATGTTATTGGTGGTATTAATGCCTACGATCCAAACACGAAATTGTTATGGATTGAGCTGATGGGCGCAGCCGACGAGCAAGATTTATTCGCTATTGATGTGACTACAGGAAAAGTGGTCAACAAGGTCAAGAATGCTCCTAATATGCAAACATTCTCCTACGATTCCCAAACTAAACTATTCTATGGAATTGGAGGCCACAACGGTTCGTTTGTCTTGTTGACCTTTGACGCTAAAACGACAAAGTTCAATACCGTCGCCAAATTGTCTGGATTTGTAGATGTAGATCAAGAATTGCAAGCCATCGATGTAAAAAACAGAAAGTTATTCGGCATAGTACAAACATCAGCGTCAACTAAGCGAGATCTTAGACCATTGGGAAAACTTCTCAATCGTGAAGTGAACAAAGACACCTTTGAGTTCATAACTATTAATTTGACAAATGGAGTACTCGAGTCTCGTGCACCAGTGTTAGATCTACTAGCGTTCCCATGGAGCATTGAACACTTGAATTAAATGGTAAATTTTCCAAGACTTATGAATTATTGTGTTGTGCACATTAAACTACTTATTGTGTTGTTTTGTAAAATGGGTAACTCGCAAGCAGTGTCACGCATCGTAGAGGTGTACAGCAAAGTAGACAAACGCCATGTATGTATAGCGTGGAATCAAATAGATTTTGTTATTCATTTACGACAAGAAAACGGCGTAGCAGAAGATGTTTATATTCCGCTTCCATCAGCAGCACTTTACACCAACTTTCTGAACCAGACAGAATTTCCGAAAGAAGAAATTGAAATCTGGACAGATAGGCTTCGAAAGTTGGATATTTATGAGTTTGTAGACCATATGGTATGAATATTTCATAGTTTGACAACGCAAGAAACAAGCATCTTGGGCGCCAGAAATATTTAAAGAGTACTATCCACTATACCACGAATTACCGTTTTTACACTACACAAAGACAGGAGAACTTTGCAACGTTTACTACTTTAATGATCCCATAGCATACCAAAGCTTATTTGACGCAATATACGCTGAAGACGAAAATCAAGTGCAACAGTTACTAGAGGAGAATTCTGACGAAGAGTTCAACACTATAGAAAATGACGCTGGTTATTCACCACTACATTGCGCAATACAAGTTGATAACGTGCCAATCATCAAGATGCTCTTAGAACATACAGATAATCCCTTCTATTTCAGTGAAAATGGAGAACAATCCCCAGTACACACAGCCATAATACACCACTCCCACAATGCGTTACGCTTTCTACTCGAGTTTGACAACCAACCTTATCCATACGATGACGATGGTCAAACGCTGTTTGAGTTAGCGATATTGCACAATGATTTGGAATCCGTGAAGATTCTTTATGAGCTCGTTCCAGGATATTGCTTTTCATCATGTGTAAATTTTGAAGTTGACACTTGGGACGTTTGTGATTGTCTAGACGTTATATCGCCAATGTGTCTTGCTGCGCGTAATGGAAATTTGGAGATAGTCAAGTTTTTGTTGAGTATTGAAATTTCACCAAATCGTCATTGTTATGGAACTGCACTGTATAACGCCGTTCTGTACAATCATATCGAAATAGTCAAATTTTTATTTGCAAATGAGTGCGAGAGTGGTACACGCCTTGAAAGAAGAGGAATTACCATAGGACTTTGCGCTGCGTTTGAGAACCAATGTGATCACCCAACGCAAGAGATCTATGATATGATTTCGTATGTTTTGGACGAAATGGAAAACAAAAGATGTAAAATTAGTTTTGAAGATGATCAAGAAAAAGAAGGTTTGATACATTTACAATTTGCTTGTATGTATGGAACATTGTCACTAGTACAACGAGTGAATCAATTGATCGAAGCAAATCTAGAGAAAGATGTGATACGAGAAGCAAATGATAACAAAGAACATGGTACTGAGATTTTGATATGGATAATTGATAGAGTACTAAGAGAAGAGTCAAAGACGTTGTCAATGCTACACGAAAGTGGAATGGAAAATGGAGCTGTAGCACGATATTTGGTGTTAAAGTACGGAGATACTATGCACAACGGTGAAAAGTCTCTATTTGGGGAACACTTCAACATATTTTACAAGGAAATTGTTGAAATGAAACACAAGTTACGCCATTGTAGAAAATTTTCCGATATTGAAATCGTCATCGATACAACTAGAGAAAAACGAAAGAGAGAGGAGGAACATGAGCCCAACAAGAGAATAAAGTTATGATTTATCAAATAGCCAATGACGAGTAAAATCTGTTTTTGTGTTCTTCTTTTTCGTGAGATCTTCATGCTCTTTTTGCAGTGCATTAGTCTTCACGAATGGTCTACTATCTATTCTTACGTTATAGATGAATAATTCTCGAAGATTTGGCCAATTCGTGGAATCGTAAAAGATTGAAATATTACGGCTATTGGTTTTTGATTTGTACGATGCACAGTGAATAATTTCCAAGTTGGGAAACGCATTATGAAACGCTTTCATGTAAATAGGGTCTGCATCAAGATTTCCGTCCCATTCGTATACGTCTGGAAAAGTATACTTTTGTAACTCATCAATCGTGAAAAGAATACTTTCAATGTCGTTAGTGACTTTTTCCTCGCAATCGCGCTTGCTAATTGGCTTCTAAAAGTTTCTATACTTGAATCGCTATATCCTCTAGTCGTAATGTATAATGTTAGCTTCTTCAAGTCCAATCCATCAATCAACAGTAGCACATTCATCATCAAGACAGTAGTCAAACTCAATTATCTTCAAGTTTGGTGCAGCACTCAGTATAGAATCAACAAATATTGCGTTAAAAGGTACAAAACAATGTACCATGTGTAGTTCTCTCAACTTGGTCATCTTTTGTGAGCTAAAGCGCTGAACCTCTTTACAACTAACGCATCGTAACGACACGTGTTTCAACTCTGTATTTGTTATATTTTCTAGCAATTTGCTTGTGCCACTTTCAACTTGAGTTAGTGTAACCTCTTCCAATTTGAGTTTGGACATCAAATGTAGCAAGTCATCTCCAGTGTACAGCTCATCCAACTCGTTTAGCGCTGCTGTTACTCCTGGCACAATATGTAGCTTTTTAATCTTCTTGTTGTACGTTTCTAATGTTCGTAACAACTGTTTTCCTGGAATAGTAACAAACTCGTAATCAAATTCTTCCAGATTGGGCATCATTTGCAAAAGAATTGCCACGTGAACAGCATAGAGTCCACAGTCGATTAAGACAAATCGTCTCAAACGTTGAAAGTGGTGAAGAGTGAGCATTGTATCTTGCTTTCCACCGGCTTGTGGTTCTAAACCATATCTTGTGCCTTTTCCACGACGTGACGTAGTTGAAGAGATTTGCAAACTCTCCAAGTTGACTGTGCTCTTCAATATTGTGAATACATCAAAGACTGAGTAGTTAAGATGGTACTCGATCACTAGTGATCTTATTTCGTGTCCAGAAACGATTGGTACAGATATAGATTTGGTGATGTATTGTATTTTGTTCAAATCATCGTCAATGTTGTTAGATGCCAGAGTGTTCCATGCAAATTCAATAGTTGGTAGAGTTATTTGACCTGCTCGTGCAACGGTCAGTAGCTCTACTTTCTCTTCCAAGGTGCAGTGAACTACTGGCTCACGTTCAAAGTCAAAAAACGTTAGCATCGATTGAGGTTGCTCGCCCAGTTCATCAAACGTTAGTTTTCCAGTAGGACATATTTTTTTGAATTCATTATCCTGCATAAACTGCATCATCTTGCTTCTTTCCACAAACGACGAAATAAAAATTCCTAACGCGTGTGAACGGAGTGCAGATGCAATACTCCACTTCTTTGCCACAACTTCTGGTTGCTTTGTGTGTGCGAGTTGCGAAATCAAATTGTATGCTCTTTTGCAGGACAAAGAAAATAGCAAATTCTCACCCACGGTCATGAAACTAGTTACGACTGATAACTCATCTTCTGATAGTGAAAACAGTAGTGTGTCGTTTAATTTTTGTTCTTTGCGTGGTGCTTGCTTCATGTCAGACAGATGGTTACAAAGTTCTGGCGTTAGTGTTCACTAAACCAGGAAGCACTGATATGATATTCGTACACTAGGGATGCGTAAGTGTGTTTGAACGATTTGCAGCGTTTAAACGATTAAAACCACTACTGGCTTAACTCGCTTGCACCGCTGTAACACAGTAAGCAGATTCACCGGGTAATAATTACATAAATTTTGCTAGCCATTCTATTTCAAAAGCTTCTAGCTCATCTCGCATAGAATACACAAACCTTCGTTTGTTCTCAACTTGTTTTCTCTGGTACTCCATTTTGCAAATGCAAGCTTGGTACTGTATCATATCAGTGTCATTAGACAAGAACCTATCGTGACGTTCCTTGCTCACTACTCTCTTGAGATCTTGTTCACGCGTTACACCAGCATCAACACCTCTCGTGTTTGTTATTTTTAACCCATTGATCAGCATCAGCGTTGTCTTGTTCATGCTATTTGTACATTGATCTTGTTCACTGGCGTACTGGCGCCAATTCAAAACCTCATGAGAAGCACGCAAATCGTTCATCTCTTGATCAGTATATTTCCCTGAAGTTGCGTCCAGTGTTGCCATATTTGTGATATACTCTAACGCATCATCAAGACTCATTTCACTTGAAGTTGTATAATTATGATACATGATGTCCATACATCGTCCTTGTTCCAACTCATCAGCTAGTGCGTCATCTACATTCTCAAACGCTTTTCTTCTCTTTAGCAACTCGATACAGATCCTATCTATGCCGAGATAATGAGTAGTATACACTTCCTGTTGTGTACTTAGTTCTGGAAGAGTTGCTTTGTGCGATCTCCACTGCATGGTTAACAAACTCTTTCTTACATCAATACCATTCACTTGAAGTAGTGTTTTGAGATCGTATAGATACGGTACCACGTGATTGCTTAACGCCACTGTGAACAGTAGCGATATACGATCCATCAAATTTACATTATGGTATTGTTCTGACATCTCTAGTAGCACCATGTTACTAATGTTGAAAACTTTCAACAACTCGCGATTGACTGTGTTACACGTTGCTACAATAGGTACTTTAGATATCGTTAACAACTTTTTCACACTGGCTAAGAACGACCGGTACTCATCTTCGTTTAACGGTGCCGTAACATCGATTTCATCAAATAGAACGATCTTGTTCTTTTTTTGCTTCTTGACGAGTCCTGATTGTGTCGCTTCTGACAAATCTTTGATAATGTTTGTTCGATCATCGAATGGGTGAACTTCTAATACTTGGTATCCCATTTCTTCCGCTATAGCATGTACAACTGCTGTTTTACCACAACCAACTGCTCCTGAAAGCAAAATCAGTTTAGTACTCACACCATTCATTTCGTCTTCGTCTACAACTGGTTTTGTATTGATACTCGACACTAGATGGTTGATGTTTGCACCGTGTGAAGTGACGAGTTCTTGTTGTGATGTTGGTTTGTACAATGTAGACCACTGAGCCTCTCGATCAGCAGCACGATTCCGATACAAAGCAAGACGATTCGCAGTCTTGATTGCCAATTCTGAATTCTTTGGAATGTTCATAGGTTTGAAGAAATGCTCTTCTAACGCTACATTCATGTCCAATGTTGTGGTGATTGGTTTGTGCTCTGCAACAGATTGGTTTGGTCTTCGTCTTCTTCGCAGTGTAAACTCAATTGGTTGTTCCTCGATCTCCTCTTCCGCAATGACTTCCAAATCGTCAACTATTATAGAATTGTTCACTTCAAGTCTGGGTAACACATCACTCCACACTTCTGCAGTTGGAATATTCTCTAATGGCTTTACACTAGACCAATCAATAAACATGTCTTCTGGTCGTTCCTTGGTTAATTCTATCCCACCGTTCAATTTTAATTCTTTTTCCTTCTTTTCTTGTTCTTTTCGAATTTGTTTACTCTGTTCTGTCATCAATGGGTTAACAGATGCATTCTTTGAGATTAATTTATCAGTTTCTCGATCTTTTTGTATTTGTTCGAGAAAGCCTTGCCGCTTTTTCATTGCATTCACTCGTTTGACTTCATCTGGTTTGCGAAATACTGGCGCTATTTTAGACACATAAATGTCTGAATCGATATTTTTTAGTTCTGTGCTTACTGTACCCTCAACTACTCGAGAAATGGAGGGTACTATCGGCTCTATTTTTGTTTTTTCCACTGGAGTCGCAAATAGCGGCATCATTGCCAGTGTACCGATTTTTGACTTTGGTTTTGTTGATTTTTTAGGTGATTGTTTCGATGTCGCCTTTTTTGTTTTTTTTCTCGGTTTTGTTGGGTTGTAGTCAGCACTCTTATCATCATCGCCGTTTGACTCCTCTGCGCTGCTTGAGTCTTCGCGTTTTCGCTTCTGCCCAAAGTTTAGTGTGGACTGCTTCTTGGACATGATGATTTTGTGCCAAACAAAACTAGCCGTTATAAAAGTTTTGCATTTACTTGCATAATGTGAATAAAAAGAAACAGTAAGGAAGGCAAATTTTGACGAATTTAATTGGCAAAACCTGATGAACCTGAGATTCCTCCTCCACTTGAGTGTCCTCCACCGCTGTGGTGATGTCCACCAGAATGGTAGTGATGGTGGCTTGGTTCATAGTAAGTGGTGTGACTGCTATAGCCGTATGATGGACCATATCCAAAACGTTCACCGAACAATAAACCTCTTCTGATGGCACCCCAGATGGAGCAGATAATGGTGATGCATACGCACAAACCAACGAATACACAAACAAGAACAATGGTGAGAATTGTTCCTAGTACAGTTGGTGCTGGGCGAGTGCAAATGGCGGTGTTGCTCTCCAAATGTGGGTATTGCATGACTACAGAGTATGCAGTGTTTGATGGAATGTTAACTCTTTGTACACGTACTGTACCGACGGTGCGTGCAGTTACATCGGAAGCTGGAGTTACGACAAATGAGTTTGGATCAGTAACGGAGAATGGGAAGGTGTACATAAGATCCACGTTTGCGATATCTACATTAAACTTGTAGCCCCAGTAAATAAAGTCTTTTCCGTTCATGCCTCCATCGTTAACCATTGGCCCATCAACGGTGTAGTCAAGTTGGAATTTAAATAGACCTCCACCAGCAGGTCCTCGGAAATTAAAGATCAAGAAGGTGGTATCGCCTTCGTTGTTGCGTTGTGTATATGGAGTTCCTGATGTGACAACTCCTGCTGATAAAGCCTTAACACTGATGGAGCTGCTTTCTATGAATGCGGCTTTATATCCTTGAAAGTCTCCTACTGGTCTACCTACTTGTGTGTAATCTCCCTTGAAATTAAATACAATAGTTTCTGTGATGGACATTTTACACGAGTTTGGCTTAACAATAAATAAAAGAGAAAAAAAGGCTTACTTGTGGCCGTATGTTGGTTATGATCGAATCAACGCTGTATGATTTTTGAGCGAAGACGTAGGCCGCGAAGAGCACTAGGCACAGTAAGGCGCGCATAATTTTCTTTTTGCTTGTCGAATTTTTGCCGGGATGTCAAATATCAGTAAAAAGCAGAGCTTTCCAGTTCAATACAGTGTTACAAGAAGATAGTTGTAAACTACGTGGTTGACCAATATCTTTCTGGAAAGTTTGTTCGATTTTCAGCAGCAAACATCGTTTCCCAGCACAACCTGATACATACGACAACGTACAATCAACACTCGAACTTCCTATTTTGTGTATGACAATACCGTTTGGCATACTCTGCAAAATAGAAGACAACATCGAATACAATTAACAATCAACAATATTTACTCGATAAATGAGTGAAAAGAATGACAAAGGGGATATTGTAAACAAAAAAGCCGTTAATTCGTCACTAGAACCTCAACAATGCAGCTCTCCGCTTTACATATCGACTAAAAAATTGGGAGATAACAGAGGGAGTGTAAAATCACCTACTATTGAGGGACGCACACCTCCTCTGAAGCGACAACCATCGAATGGCGGCGCAAATGGCGAACTTTCGATAAAACTACAACGTAGAAATAGCGTTCAACATCAGGATATTCGACGAACGAACAAAAAAGTGTCATTCTCTCCGTTCTTAGGAAATAAAAGTAGGTCGTCCGTAGAAGAAGAAGAGGAAGACCTTATTATATTAGGAGGCAGCAGAGACGGCGTCGAAAACACAAGATACGATAATGTTACAAACAGTGACGATAATATACGGTTAGCGGAATCACCTCTGGGTTCATCACCACGACGAAGATTTGCGAATAATGATTTACCACCTTTATTAACAACGCCATCACCAAAGAAACGAAGACCAGCATTACTAAAACACCGGTCGATGAGCACTGTAGAAAATCCAGACGAACTAGCCCTGCAAGTAAAATCGTTGGATGAAGAACAAAGCGATGCAAGAAGGAATTTCAGTCCGCCAACACCACTCAATCTACATGACATAATATCTTCGGCTCCATCATCACCTAGTAACATTGCGTTTGCTCCAACAGAAAAAGACGATGCAAGAGCAGAAGCACTAATGCGGAATTGCAAAACACCTACGCTGACAAGTAGTCGAGGAAGATTTGCAGTAACGGCTCCTAAAACGCCACAAGATTTGTTCTTTGATTTTGTGAATGCAGATTTATCGCGACCATCGGCAGACGAGCTATTTGCACAAGATTATTCACAACAAACATCAACAGTAGAAGACGAAGATATGAAGAGCGAAAGAAAGCAAATCGAGAAGATGCGGAATTCTATGCGGAAACCATCAGATGCTAGTAGTGGTAGTCATGAGGATTACGCTGCCAATTTAGCATCGTACAAAATGGGTAGTACTCCATTAGGATCATCTACCACTAGTGATGAACAACTTGACTCTGTAGAACGCGAGTATGAGGAAAACCTAGATAAACCTTCTATCGAAGTAGATAGAGGTGACCTAAGTCCATCTTTCAAGTTCCAAAGAGCAAATAGTGTGTTCGTCATACGGAACAGTTACCATGAAGGCGGTGTGGCCCTCCAAGTCCGTCAGCACTACAACCTCACTCATCGTTCCACACTGTTTCCGCACTAGATGACACCCACCAACTACTTTCACCGAATCACAACGCCTCCACCTCTGCTTTAGGAGCACTTGCATATCAGTTCCGTCAACGAACGATACAAGCACGACACATGACAGCACCAGATGCTGTAAATCTAGATTATCTACAGCGAGGAAGAACGCAAAGTTTAGACGTGCGCCAAACAAACCAATGGTTTATGCACAAGCTCGCCATGGTCAAGTTCCAAACAGACCAAGACTTACGAGAGTATTTAGAAGAACTTGATCATCTCCCACAACGTGTTAATGGATACTTTCCAAAGAAAGGGATAGGGTTGCTTCGAAAGACTGCGGAGCAGATTCTCAATACAACACTAGAGCGACTTCGAGATGGAGAACATCGAAATATCATGAAACAGTTGCAAAAGTTGAACGCACATTACACAAAACGTGTTCAAACACTTTCAGCAAGCGTTAGTCACACGAGCACCTCCCCAACAGAAGGCAAAATATCACGAGATGAATCAAAGTTGATTGCAAAACGTCTACTGAGTAGATTAGTACGCAAATTAATTTTCACATTCTCTCGTTGTTCTAGGTTGTTAGAATTCTTACGTGTCCAAGACTCATACACTGATACTACATCAAAAGTTGATGACCAAAGGTCAACCCACTCATCTGAAACGGACGATGATGATCGACATCTAGATATTCGACCACTAAGTTTACACGATTTAAGAAAAGTTAGAGAGGGTATAGATGATGAAGCGTCTAGAGATAGCATGGGAGAAGTCAGTAGTGAAACAGGTTCAACGTCAACACTGGCGTCGGATGATTCAACTGCAGAGATGGCCACAATACAGAAGAGACAACTCTTCAAGCCTCCACCAATTAACACAATTAGTGTGAAAAAGTTGCCTCTTGCCGATATAAAGACAGATCCTAACACACCAACACCAGGAACACCAACTACTTCTGCATCACCAAACTTTATTGCAAAAGTAATCAACAAGTGGAAGAGTTGGGCGAGAACCAAGAAGAGTGACTTGAAGTCAAACTCAAACGCATCTACACCAACGACGACTACACCGTCAACACCTATAGACACAATCAATAATCCTCCGTTCGTTAGCACGCCACGTAGTGAAGGTTCAGTAGCCGGTTCTCAACCATCATCTGTTATCGATTCGGACACACTAAGCAGCTCTTCTAGTACCAAACCAAAAACGAAAAAGAGAAGCAACAGTGGAGCAGGAAAGAAACGAAGCTCTTCAACGCCATCACCACAGAAGCAAGCTCCTGTAGAGATTCTTTGTCGCATTTGTGAGGAACTCGTGCGCTCGGATCAACTAGAGGAGCATTCTAAAGTGTGCGCTATACGGCGTAACATTGATATGAAATCAATATCATGTGATGAACGATTGAAGAAACTAGACAAATCAATTCGAAAGAAGGTCAATGAAATCAAAAAGAACAAATCTTTGCGTCAATTGAGCGAACAAGAAATGGAAATGTTGGACATGTTCTCAGCCCTTGCTCGCAAAGCAGTTGCTATG
>JAESGV010001222.1_pt1 | contig 10867 bp, 10 predicted proteins | sample 9269781 | NCBI WGS metagenome assembly JAESGV01 (sample SAMN15741586, study PRJNA653496) | algae metagenome | isolation source: Tildeniella torsiva UHER 1998/13D and co-occurring heterotrophs from... | place: Slovakia: Slovak Paradise National Park, Hrabusice, Kosice Region | collected 2000-01-01
CGGCCTTGGTGATTTGGGATGGCATTGCTGTTGTTTTTTTGGTTTAACGAGTGACAAGAAACCTGTGCAGAGTCGTTGAAATACGCACGAGAGTCAACCCAGTCACAATTTGACAGTGACATGACGACTGCCAATCACCATCAAGTATGTCTGATGATTACAAAATCCACCATCCAAATGAGGCACAAGATTGCTTAGTTTTGGATAACGCTTGTTGTAAGCGAGCCCGCCAATTTTTTTAGGTAATGGTGAACAGTCAACGGCAGAGATGAGTTCGGGTGTTGTTCTCTAACCGTCACTTGCTTGCGACTTTGACAAAATAATTTCCAAGTGGTGCAGGATAACCGTCAAGAACTGGAACGCTCAAAGCTGCACAACTTAGAAGAATAAATAATTAACATTTAATAAGTTGGTGGGTAAGATGGGTACAATGGCTGGTTTTGTTGTTGGTTGTACTCTGGGTTTGTACCTGGTGCAGGTGAATATCCCATTTGTTGAGGTACATTGTATGCTTGTGGTGACGAATAGGGCTGTGGAGAATGTTGTGGACTAATGTACTGTGGATTCATTGGTGACGTGTATGGTTGCGGCGATAACGATTGATTTGGTACATATGGTTGTTGAGATGGAGTTCCGTATGGTTGATTTTGAATTGATGGAGCGTTGTATGGTTGAGGCGACATTTGATGTTGCATTGGAGCACTATATTGTTGTGGTTGTGGAGACAAGGACTGGTTCGCTCCGTATTGTGGCATTTGATGTTGCATAGGCATTTGGTGCATAGGAGCAGTGTTAATGTATGGCTGTGGAGCTGGTTGTTGCGACTTTCCATACTGTGGTGGTTGCTGGTATGGTTGATTTGGGTAAGAACCGTACGATTGGTTTGGTGTGTATTGTTGCTGTTGTTGTTGCATTGGTTGTTGGTAGTTGGAACCTCCATGTCCGAATGTTTCAGCTGTGAGTACAAAATGGAGTTGAGTCTTTGGTTTGTTGGTTAATGAAATCCAATAATCTTTTGGAACGTTTCTTTGCAATGAGTTCAATTGTATCATTCCACCTCCAATCTTGTCATCTTTTGTGAATCTATCCTTGTCCCAAAGTTCAAACATTAGACAGTCCGAGTTGGGATTTCTAACATCGAACGAAAAAGTTTGATTGAAGCGAGGATTGGAATCATTCTTCTTAACTACACTGGTTTGCTTTACGCCGCTTACTAGCATCACGACATATGGGTCCGACTTTGATAAAAGGTCTTGATTTGGAACGTTGCGTGCTTCGATAAGGTCTACACGAAGTCTATTGGCTCCACCGATATTGGGTTGTTGCTTTGATGTACCGTACATTGATTTGTTTTTGTTTGCTGGTTTTTTCGCTTTATTTTTAACAGCGTCTGTTTCCATAACAGTTTTCCTAAAATTGGGAAATGGAACTGCTAGAATTAATAGATTTTAGCTGTCACTATTTCTAACTAATTTTCTGTCACAAAGTAGATAGTATCTTAGGTCACCATATATTTGACAAGATTTGAGCAATTTTGTTTGCAAATTTCTAGTTAAGTTTATGTATTGTTAGATCGCTCCAAGTAGTCTTTCATGTTCTTAAGCATTACTTTATGCGCCGATTGTCCAGTTGTTCTGGTGTAGTACTCTAAAATCCACGGGACTATACCCTCTGTTGTATCTTTTATCAAAAATACCTCTGGATCATCTGTCTCAACAACTTGTTGCGTCACAGTCATTCGCAATAGACCTAGGACCATAGGTTCCACTGTGTTAGTAACTTTTAGGGCATTTCGGTCGATTTCTACATTTGTTCTGTACACCAGTTTACCAGTGCTCAGATTGTCTGTAATTTCCCATCTTTGTTTATCGCTATCAATATCCCCGCTATCTGGTAGCATTTCAGCAGATATAATTAATGGATGCGCCTCTTTGTGTTTGCGTTTGTCGACCAAGAATTCAAATATGGTTTGCTTGGGCGCTTTGACGGCAATCTCTTCGTAGTAGTGCAGCCTTGTAGTGAGCAACCAGGTCATCATGATGTTGTGTTCAACTCCGCAATTTTGTTGCAAACAAACGTTCAAACGTCAATCACAAACGCTAAAAAAGACAGTAAACGCGCTGCTTGTTTGATTTCAGCAAGATCGCTTCTCATAGTGCTATCGCAACTCCAACAAGTATTGATACGCGTAGTTTCATAATTGTTATGTTTATTTACAGCTTGTTAGAGCTGAGACCAGCTCTGATAGTATTATAGGTTTTGTCAGGAACAAATCTGCTCCAACTAATGTGATATCTTCCCGAGTTCCACTCGTCGCATTGGCCGTGACACATATTATTGGTACACGTTCTTTCCGCGTCCGTAGTGGAGCACCATCTTGCTCTAGTTTCCGTATTACTTTTGTCGCTTCTGTACCATCCATAACAGGCATCATCAAATCCATAAGAATAACATCAATCTTCTCACCACTCGTCCGTAGCATATCTACACCCTCTTTACCGTTATTTGCAATCTCAATGTTAGCTACACCCAACTTAGTTAACAATTTCTTAACAATCTTTTGATTGACAATATTATCTTCGCATACTAGTACGTTCAATTGTTCCATGTATTGAATCTCATCTTCGCTAACACCCGGTACAGAATGTCTTCTTTCTTCAGTCACTTTTACCGGTATCTCTACTATAAATTCAGACCCTTTGCCGACCTCACTGTGTAGAGTAATGGTTCCATCTATCGTTTCTACTAGCTGTTTACATAATGCTAACCCAATACCAGAACCATCGTACTGCCGCGTTGTAGAAGAGTCAACTTGTGTAAAACGATCGAATATCATGGCATGGTATTGCTTATCGATGCCTATACCTGTATCTTTGACTGCTAATACTAATTTATCTTGGTTTTGATATACTCGTAAATCAATTGATCCCACAGCAGTAAATTTGATTGCCTATTCAGTTAGTTTCCTGCGATCGACTTACATTGTTTATCAAATTGATCAAAATTTGTTTCAAACGAATTTGATCGGCGATAATGTTTGTTGGAACGTTAGAATCTATTTTGGCTGTGATTTCAAGCCCTTTTTCATCAGCACTTATCGACATTGCCCGTACAACAGAGTCTATCATGTCACGAACGGGAACAATATTCATTTCACATTCCAAACCAACACTATCACTCTTACACAAGTTGATAATATCGGTAATTTGCACAAGCAAACTCTTTGCACAATCTTCTGCTAATATTACACTTTCTTTCAAATCGGGACATTTCCGAATTCTGTCGTCTCTTTGAAGTATCTGTAGTGAGCCAAGGATGATGTTTAGCGGTGTACGAGTTTCGTGTGAAATGTTAGACAAGTATGATTTTTTGGTCTCATTGGCCTTTTCGACTTCTCGTTGCGCTTTCTCTGCTAGTAGTTCGGTGTGTTTTTCTTTTGTGATATCGCGAACAATGCCGACTATGTGAGTCGGTTTTCCGGTAATAGGATCAAATTGTAGACCTCCCTCTGACAAATGCCAGGCGTTCTCAGTGTTTGCTACTTCTGGGGCGACACGATATTCTATTCTGAAACTTTTTGTTACACCTTGTGCGCAGTTCCTTATGGCCTCTAATTATTGTTAGTAAAATGAGATTCATGTGTTACCATTCATAAGGTCCAAGTAGTCTGGGTGTACAACTGTTTCGACAATTGTTTTTTCTTCCCAACTATTAGGTCTTTGCTTCATTCCAAACATGACTCTATGCAAATTGTCGCTCCAATACACCGAATTGTCTTCTAGATTAATGTTCCACATCCCTATTCGCGCTAGTTGTTCGATGTTCTTATTCAATTCGCTCATGTACTCGAGTTTTTGTAGGGATTGTTTTGCATTACTGTATTTGTTTTGGAGACGAACGTATTGCACGGTGACGTACACAGCAACTGGCAGCAGTAAGAGCACTGCTATCGTCTCAAACATTTTGTTTTGCTTTTGTGAGTTCAATTCAGGAATTGGGCTCCCCGGCGTACACAATTTTTGCTGTGGCACAAAACAAGCAATCCTATTAACCACTTGCTCTATCTGAGCAACTAGCTACAAACAAAATATTAACTTACAGCTTGCTATTTGGATAGTGATAAGAACTAGAGAACAAATACTGAGCTGATGTCTCTACATAGAATGCTGATAGCTACTTGTAGTTTTAAGAAATCAGTTAATGGGTGCCACCCTACAGCTTTGTGGTCTATTTGCTTTGCCTGGTGTTGTAATTTGTTAAACGCAAAGGTTCATGTCGAATGCAGTTCTGGACAGGGAGTTAGGCGACGGTGAGAAGCTGTTTAATTGGATAAATGTTACTGTGGTGTTAATTGCCGATGTTACAGGAGCAGTACGCTTAAAGACACTCCAAAAGGCTGCCTTACATCTTGCACAAAGACATCCAACTTTACGAGTCGATACCGATGCAAAACGTCAACATTTTGTACAACTGTCACGTGAGCAAGTGCAAAAGGGATTATCGGTGAAGCATGTTAACACAAACGATACAAACAAGTGGAAAGAACTCGCAGAAGAATACTGCAACACACCCATTGTTAAATCAGAAGGCAAACCACTATGGCACGTAACATTTATTACATGCGGACAAAGCAAAAAAATTATTCTTGCCTACGATCACAGTATTGCTGACGGTATGAGCGGAAGAATCATGCTACGTGATCTACTACAATTTTGTGATAATATCGAAAGTTTTGACGCTTCCATCGACGATGTAGAACCACTACCCATGCTCGAAAACTTGACTAAACTCACGTATCCAATCATCACCGAACAAGATACACTTTTGGCAAAAGAAAAAGCCGAACAAATGCGAAAAGAACGATTAGAAAACATCCCACTCTTACCATTCGACGTTCTCGATTGTCCACGCAGAAATCGTGCACTTTTCTATCATGGATCAAATTTTCAAAAAATTAAAAAAATTGTCAAGGAGAAAGGATTAACAGTTGGCAACGTTATTATGGCTTCTACCTTTTTAGAAATAGCAAATGAGTATTTTGCAACAAATTCCGAACAAAGAATACCTGTACACGTTGATATTGATGTGAATATGAGAGATCGTATCACACCAAAACTTGGAGATGATCATGCCATGTTACTGATGGAAATGATTCCCGTTCGTCTTGAGATTGTAAGAAATATGGATTTTTGGACACTTTGTACGCTAGTCAACCAACTGGTGTCACAGAAACTTGAACAAAAGGAGCCACATTTGACAGTTCTTGCTAATGAGCATTTACCAAATGATCAAGAGTATGATGAACATTTAACGAAAAACCATGAGAGAATGGGTGATGTAAATGTATCAAATATGGGTTATTTTGAGCATCAACAGGTAGGTTCGTTTACTGTGAATAGTTTGTTCACATTGTCAACGAATTGTCCTGTTGGTTGGTCGTTTATGTTGTTTGTTCATTGTGTGGAGAATTTGTGTTATGTATTAGAGTACGACGAATCGTTGCTAACTGAAGAGCATGCTAATAGAATTGGAGAGAACATTATTCGTAGAGTAGAACAGTGTTATGAGACTAATTAAATTTACATTTTACCATTCTGTGCTTGAATCTTTGTTATAAAATTGTTGGTACCATCTCCTCAATTTCATCACTGGACCATCACCTTTTACAAGCAGGGGCTTTCTCAAAAACACTTTGTTCTCCCAGATTGTAACATCGTTGTACCATTGGGAAATCCAATTACCAGTGACGTACCACGATAAGAATCTGGGAACCTTCTTTTCTGCCCAAACACTAAACATAACGTTTTGGTCCATGAGATCGTTTGGCGTGTGAGTGTGCCACAGGTATGTTCTGCCAAAGCTAGCATCAAATTGGAACAATGTAATTGAACCTGGTCCATAGAATAGGATCTTTGCCACAACTTTTGTTCCTGGTACCTTATACCCAAATATCTTTAGACATGCATTATCTCCAAATTCTATTTCGTGTTTCTCTTTTCCCAGAGAGAACGTTGAAGTGTGGTCGATTCTAATGAATGGGATCAAAATCTTTGTCCATGGTATCGTCATACGTCCGTGTAGAATGTCGAAGTGTTGTACATCGACAGTGTTCTCTGCGAATTCCTGAAGATGCATCTTAATGCTTGGGTATGGAAAATTGTAGAGCCGAGCAAAGTTGTCAGAGTCCAAGTCAGATACTGTAACAAATGGATAGTGAGGTTCGCCTTCTTTGTCTGCGCTGTTCCACCAAATAACAACGAATCCATACTTTTCGACAGTATGATAAGTAAACAGTTTTGCTGTAGATGGGATCGTATCTTGATACGGTATCTTTTTACACGTTCCATCTATGTTATCGAATTCCCACGAATGAAATGGACAGCGAATACAATTTCCGACTACAACACCGCCTACTCCTAAATTGGCTCCCATGTGTGGACACGCTGCGTCTGTTACAGATGCTTTCCCATCCACGCCTCTAAAAACAACAAACTCTCTAATTTTCAGTCAAATACTAATTTGTTAGCTTACCGTTCAAAGAAGTAGAGATGTTTCACCTCGCCAACTTTCACATCTTCAGAATTACACATCCGGTACCAACCATTAACATATTGTTGGGTGTAACTCGTTTTTCTTTGTTCTCGCTTCTTATCCTTGGGTGATTTAGCTGGTTTGGAGAACCATGCGCGAACGATTGTGAACAACAGGTTTGTCACAAGCGTAATGCCACAGGTAACAAGCGCTAGCGTAAGAAGATCGGTATTCATTTCACAGTCTTGTTAAAAGCTGTATGTGCAACACCAAATCTCTTGACAGTGTTTGATGTAGGAGTGGTTGAGCGGTGATCAGCTTTTACCTGGATAAGAGGAAGCTACATCTCAAGTAGGTCTTTGCCGATTGGCGCATAGCGTCCTAATGGGAGAAAACAATCTATTTCATGCCTAGCTACAATACATTTGTGTACGTAACACAAAACAGATCTCAAGTGCAAGACAATGTAACAAATGCTGATAAAAACGACTATTTTATTCTGCGGTGTTGTCATGATCCAAGTCATAATCGTCATCATAATACTCTTCGGCTCTATGTCTACTCTTATCGCTTCTAAAGATTGATGTTCTAGCATCACCGTTGGCATCTTGATCTTCATCTTCTTCATCGGACATGTAGTAAGAATCTGGTGGTACTTCGTGCATTTGAACACTTGGTGCGCCCTTGATCTTGCTCAAATTCTCCAATAGTTGAATCTTGTGTTTTTCCAAATACTCGTACGAGTTTTGGTTTTCCATATTGGAGGGTGGGATGTGCAACGAAAAGTCTGGTCCAAAATATTCAAAATAGTCATTGTATGGCATGTCGTCCTTGATATCCTTGTTCAATAGGACGGCTGTTTCATATGTCCAACATCTTGCGACGTTACGGATTGTGTATCCTCCACCTCCAAGTACGAGCGTTGGTACGCCATAGCTCTTGACAAATTCTACACAATCGGCGTGACCTTTGATGGTCAAGTTGAAACAACCCAAACGATCTCCAGTGAGCGAGTCCGCACCGCATTGCAAGACGATCGCGCCTGGTCTATAAACTTCCATGATTTTGGCAATAACTGGCTTGAAGATATTTTTGTATGCTTCGTCGTCGATACCATCTTTGAGTGGGAAGTTGACAGAATAATATTTTCCTGCTCCTGCACCAACATCTCTAATATCTCCAGTTCCTGGGAAATAATCTCCAAACTTGTGGAACGATACGCACATAACGCGATCTGTAGTATAGAAGGCTTCTTCGACACCGTCTCCGTGATGAATATCAATATCGATATATAACACGCGAGCGTGATACTTTAAGAGTTCCAAAATGGCCAAAACGATATCGTTGATGTAACAAAAACCAGAGGCTTCTGATTTTTTGGCATGATGGAGACCTCCAGCCCAGTTGATGGCAATATCGGATTGGTTGTGGTTAAGTTTGATCGCGCCGCCTACTGAGCCTCCTGCTGAAATTTGACAAAACTCGTAGAGCCCATCAAATACAGGACAATCCTCTCCGACGTTGAAGCGTTGCAATTGTCGACTGTATTCGTGCATATTGTCTGGCGTGATGCGCTTGAGGAATTCTACATAGTCGTCACTGTGAAACTTGGACATTTCCGCTTCCCCTGCTGGATGCGGTCTGTATACTTCCATGTCCTTGTACAGATTATAATTCAATAATAGGTTGTGTGTCATCTTTATGCGGTGTGGTTTCATGGGGTGACCTTGGCCGTACTATTTTATTAGAAAAGTGAAAAAGAGATACGTACGTAGTAATTGCCGATGTCACCATCATAGAAGTAACTAACGTTCTTTTTGCTCATAGGAGAAAGAAAACGTGCCCTTGCTGAGGTCTGCTTGCTATGTTTTTTTTTGGGTCTAATCAACCGAATCAAGTTGTTTACAATGCTTTCGAGGAGATTTTCTGTGACAAGATGGCACCAGTAAACAAGGAAAAGGTTGTTACTCGCAGTATTATATCATGCACGATACTCTTTTGATCAAAATAGTTCCTTAAAATTTAGCAATTTATAATATTCTTCGCGGGAAGGTAAATACGCTGGCTCCCAACCAATGCAAATCTTGCAAGAAAGATAAAGACCGCTTTCATCCGGTTGTCAACCATTAAAAAGATTCAAGTTGACTTCCTTCTGAAAAATATCCCCCAAAATATTTAGAGAACACAAGATGACCGACACAAACTCATTATCACTACGATACGGCGATAGTATGGTACCGCTGGCACTTATCAATGAGCTCACTAATAGCGGTAACGAAGTATCAGTGATGGTGCTTCGTATCTCAAAAGCAACACCAGCAGAAACACCACTTGCTTCGGCACACGCCACTCTGTTGTCTCCACCACAAACCCAAACGACTATTACAGAAGTACCTGCACCCCAACCCTTGTCCCCACCAAGACAAATAACTACAACGCCACAAGCACCTGTACGTCCATCACCACATCAAGTACAGACACCTGTTCGTCCATCGCCCCAACCCTTGTCTCCACCAAGACAAATACCTACAACGCCACAAGCACCTGTTCGTTCATCACCACCTCAAGTACAGACACCTGTTCGATTGTCGTCTGTGTCTTGCGACCATTGCAGAACCAAGAAAAAGCGTTGCGGACGTCAACTACCTTCATGTGCACGATGTGTCAGCAATGGACAAGAATGTTCTTTCCGTGGACGTGTTACACCTCCAACACCAACGGTTGCCACTCCTACAGTTACTAGAATACCTCCTATCACTGTTGTGTCTGCTCCAAACCTCAACCAATGCAAATTGTGTAGCCAAATCCAAACAGATCGTCGTTTGAAGTATTTCATCCCAGCAGAGCCAGAACTGAGCCGCATGAGAGTTCTAATTATCCAAAAGTCGGACAATCAAGGAATTCTTGGAGCAATAGCCAATCCAGACCTGGGAGCTCGTGAGCGCATCTGCGATCGTTGTTATCGTCAATTTGTTTATCCTCTTCGCGAGAAGAGAAAATCTGATGGCGACCACGAAGAAAGTCCCAAGAGAAAGACGTCCAAAACTCATTAAAATTAATTATGTATTTTAACCGATATCTTGTGTTGTTCAAAAATATTTTCTAGCGTGGTGTTGTCGTAAAAAATATTAAGTATCAGAAATGCGGCCTAATTATACTTGTTAGACAGCGTGGAGACACATCGTTCTCGGAAACGTACATTATGCAAGAGGGTGTCTAGCCGCCTTGCGATGTACACTTCGTATGACTTCTACACATGTTATCATCATCTGTTTAACTTTTTCTTCTGTGTTAAAGTGTGTTTTTGCGTGAACAAAGACAACCCAGATTATGGTTTGTCTGGTTTACTACAATCAAAGAATTGAAACAAAATCTTCACACAGGTCCTAATTTTATTGCTATTTTCTTCTCAGAAGACAGTGCCAGTACAAATTTTTTTGTAGCTGCATCTTTGTCGATTCGATATCCGGAAATGCAGTTATTTTCTCTGTCGCTCGCAACAATTATTCCATCTGTGTAGGCTATTGCAGCTGAAGGGTGCACATTTGGTGTTGTGTCATACACATCTCGCACAATTTCTCCCTCATCAATGTCGTACAGTATCACACCATATGCTCCAGCGTTTGGTAGTACTGCAATGGCTACTGTTGTATTGCTAACCCTCTCTACACAGTGAAAGAATTGTATTTCTGGAGGTGAAGCACTCAACACTATGATTTTGTTAGATGTTAAATCCCATTTAGCGATATGTACATAACTAATTACAACTACTGTGTTTTTATCTACTAACACTGCCGATAGTGGATTAAAAAGGTGAATATTCACCTCTACTGCTTGTACAACAGCCAAGTTAGCTTTATAGATGACCAATGACGAGAGGAAACAGGCGATAAAGTGATCGTTATCAATTTTTCGCAAACTATTCAGATTTTTTGCGAAAATAGAGCACATCTTCTTTTTCTTTTCTAAGTTGTATGAAAGTATTGAATAACCTGTGGAAGCAATTACACATTCTCCAAGTACTAGAACCGCACTAGCATCTTGGCCAGAAAATGGAGACCATTCTTTGCGTAATATATCATAAATTCGAAAACCAACCGGCCCTGCAGTAATCAGGCGATTGTTATCCATAAAATCGATCGATAAAATGGGTGGGTTCAGATCTTTCATCTCTACAACAACTTCTTCAGTTCTATAGTCGAATACTGCTAACTCGCGAACAGATTTTAGGACAGCCAAATAACAGTTTGTTTTTTGCGCGAGTTTCCACTGTAAAAACGAGAGTAGTTCCACTGTTGTGTAAGCTGTGTTGTCTTCGCGTGTAACGATAACACAA
>JAESGV010001223.1_pt1 | contig 10864 bp, 11 predicted proteins | sample 9269781 | NCBI WGS metagenome assembly JAESGV01 (sample SAMN15741586, study PRJNA653496) | algae metagenome | isolation source: Tildeniella torsiva UHER 1998/13D and co-occurring heterotrophs from... | place: Slovakia: Slovak Paradise National Park, Hrabusice, Kosice Region | collected 2000-01-01
AATCGATGCTTGATATCGATTTGCAGTGACTTGTAAATCTTTCATAAAATCTGTCATCAATAGTAACAAATCCGAAGGTGGTAATAATTCTGCAGCATGATCAAAGTTGAGAATATCTAGCGCGACAATGGCAACATTCTTGTTCGTTGTCGTTCTTCTAAACTTTTCTTGTTGTGTGTTTTCAAGAATAGTTTGTGGTACATACTTTTTGAACGAACGAAGCGAGTACAACATGGCATAGAATGAAGATTCAATGAAATGAATTTCACTCAAGTATGTTGACTTTTCCTTGTGTGCATCTAGTTCCATCTTACTCACTTGTAACATTTCTTTTCTCAACGAAGAGAGTGGTCTAGTGATACAAATACTCATGGCGATGGCAGCAATTACGGATAAAACTGCACCAACGGGTATAGTTGCATAAATGATAAAATTGGCATACAATACAGCTCCTAACAAATCATCACGAGGTACGACTACAGAAATAACCCATGAAATGTCTGATAAAAGTTTGAACGCTGCTACTTGTACATAGTTAGAGTGACCACTAATCGTATATTCGAATCCGAATTGTTTAGTGTTGTTTCCTGTTCCTGCACGATTGATCACTTCTTGGGCAGTAGTAGCAATCATAGGATCACTGCTTTGTGTTGCATTCAAAGCACGCAAGTAACCATCTAGTACGTTACCAGAACTTGCAGCGACAAACAGTCCAGTGTAGTCCATGATGAAACACTTTCCGTTATCTGTGATGGTGATGCCAGACAAGTACGTGTTCAACTTGTTGATCGATGTATCGACTGCAAATATTCCTGCGTATTCTTTGACACCAGTAGTAGCGTTGGTGATGTAGACTGGAGATCCTGCTGTGATTCCTAGAATTCCACTAGAGAACACGTACACATTTTGCCATGCAAAGCGATTGGCTGCTTTGATTTTGCGATACCATGGTCGTTGTGTTGTTACGAAATTTTTAACAGATTGAACTACTCCCCAATCTGGAATACGCTTGCCTTGTCCATCTAGTTGATACGAAATGAGCGATTCGTTATCTCTCTGCATATTTCTCTCGATAATAGTTCCATTAGGCTATCATGTTAGAGTATTGTTAAAATCTTACCAATCGTTCGTTACCAGCGAAGAGTCCTTGTGCACTACCAAAATAGATTCCTGTAATTGCAGGGAACGCTGTCATCAGGCGATATGTTGCATTTGTTATACTTTGGACGTTCGCATACGTCGGTGTTATCTCCATAACTTTGTTGTCTATTTCCACCAGAGACAAATACACTAACATATTCGATAATTCTAGTAAATGGTTCGTAGTATCGTTCACACGCTGCAAAATACTATTTCATTGTAAGCATTCAACAAATAACTAACGTACCCAACTTGTAGGCGTGTGTTAATGTCAACTACAGAGTCTTGCGTTGTTAAGTACGTGATTAAGAACACGAATAAGAACACAAATAATAGTTGTAGGATCAGTGCTGCAGGTAAGAAGAATCTGATGGAGCAAAAGATGCTTCTTATCCATGACCATCGAAGGCTCTTCTCATTTGGTAGCTGTTGGACGTGTGTAGAAACATATGTAGCCACCGATAGCGTTTTCTCTTCCGAATCAGTTGCTTTGACATCTGTTACTGCGAATTGAGAGAGTGGAAATAGTTCCTCTTGTGCTGGTTTTGCGATTTGATAAATAAACTGTCCGTCAACTTTTAGGCGTTCATACAGCCATCTTCGGAACGAATCACTCCTCAAGAACGACGGGAAAAAGTTTGTTTTCATCGACTGTAGTACACTAGCCACTACAGAGTCGAAAATATCATCTTGCGACTCATCAAAGGTTGTGTAAGCTTTGAATAAATCCTTAGAAACGTTGTGTGGAAGATTAATGTGTTTTGAACCATCCCCTCTTATGTAGTCTTTGAATATAAGTTCTGCAAGTGCTCTTCTGTTGTTTCTGCTCTCTTTAAATTTTTCTACAGCCTCTATAAACTCAAAAGTTTCGCCGTGATAGAACTGAAGCAAATGAACACGAAATAAATGTCTTGTGTCTTGCATAGCAAAACATTTTTCAAAAGAGATATCGTATTGTGCCAGGTATTGATCAAACCGTAGCAACAACCTCATGAGTCAGGAATCTAGTGCAAGCAATCAGCCCGCGTTTGTTGGAATGGTGTGACAGCGACATGATGAGAACAGAAAAGTAAATGGGTACTAAAAAGTTTGCTGTAGTTGACAGAAGAACCAGTTCAGCAGTCCAATAAATAAAACGATTGTATTTACGCTGTTGGCGTTACAGGTGTGCCTAACTCTACGAGAATTACTCTAGCACCAGGTGGTAGATTCTCTTTAGCTCTTATTCGTAGCTTGTCCTGCTCAATCCAATTTCTTTCATATTCATCTAGCTCGGCCAATAAAGATTCTTCTTTTAGCAAAGCATTATCAACTAGTTCTGTTGCTGCATCGTCATCTGCTAAAATTTCTTGCTCATCTGTTAATTTCAAAGATACTGCTAACTTGGGTTTAGGTACTACTGTTTCTTCCGTCTTGAATAGAGTTACTCTAGTGTTACTTGGTAATCCATTCATATTTATGATGTCTAATTTATCGGCTTCCACTTGAGCTTGTTGATCTAATGGCATGCGTTCCAACAGTTCTTTTTCAATCATCTCTAGCTCCGATAGTATTTTTACCGGTACCGTTGCTGTTGATGTTCCATTCATTTGTATATTTTGAGATGATGTAGTTTCATTCTTGCTGTCCACGTCATTTTCCTAATTGTTAGTTTCAATATAAATGAATACCTGTAATTGTGGTTCTTTGTGAGGACGTTTAGCTTTCTTCTTTTTCTTGTGGTGAGTTTCTACTTTGTCTGCTTGAATTCCAATATCTTTGAAAATTGGTTTTTGTTTGTTCGAAACAATCTTCTCCGTGTTTGTTCCTATGAACAACAACTCGTCGTCTGGCGCAATTCCGTTTTGTTTCTTTACTTGGTCTTTCATCTCTGCAATCAATGCACGTTCTGCCCATGATCTTTCGCTAAGAAGCTCTTGTTCGCGAGCAAATAGAGGATTACGGGTACGTTCTGGTACTTCTGGAGGTGTTGGTAATTTTGCGATTTCATTTCTAATATCCTTGGTGTCATTCAACGCCTGATCTTGCTCATGCGCAGATAGTTGTTCTGGATGTGTTGGTGACTCTTGCGATTTTTGCATGCGAGGATGAGTTTCGCGATCTAGTGCAGCTTGTACGTCTTCTGCCTCATCTTCTTGTTCTAATTTCTGTGATGGTGATTTCTCATGCGCGTGTTGAACGGACATTGCTTTGTTCAAGTAGAACATTAAAACGTCTTGAGCAGGGTGTGGTAAAATTCCAATAGTTGTTAGTAACATATTCGATGTGACAGGGAATGTGATCAATGGAACGTCATTACTTAACTACAATGTTAGTACAGAACGATAATATGCATACTTGTTGTTTGACTGAAGCTGCTGCAAATTTTGATCCAACCTCTACGATACCAGACAAAAACTTTGTTAGTGTAGATGTGAATCGACGTTGACGTTTGTGTACGTGCAATAGTCCTGGTAATATAATGCTCAAATGAGTGCATCCATTAAAGTTTTTGGTAAACTCCGACTTGAGTTGATGAATACTATCACACGACAATCCACTTGCGTTAGTCGATAAGTTGGGTAGTAACGAGCGCAATGAACTGATTATTGCTATTTGTATTCCACTCGAGCGGTTTGTGACTCGTTGCAACAATGATGACATGGCTGTTACTGTTCCACCAAAGATAGGCTCTCCAATATTGGTTTGGTTCTGGTCAATATCTGATATGATCAAGTCGAGAGGATTCTTTTCATCCATGGTCACCATCCAGTCTCCAAAGTATTTGTCTTGCGTGCTAAGCACACCAGTTGAAACTTGGGCTCCCTTCTCTTTGCATAGCTTTGTTACTTCTCGCAAGTCTTTTTCCGACTTCTTTTCATCTTGAAGAGCTAAAAATATACCATCGCCTGCATACTGTAGCGCTAGTGCTCGGCCTAGCCCAGATGCTGCACTTGTGATTAATATATTTTTCGGTTTGAGATTATTTTTTGCGCGTTGGAACAACTTTCCCCAAGTTATTGTTATAATATTATATGCTACGAACCAAGCGGCTATCCACGGAGCGAGAACTGTCAATAAAAGTATTTGTAGTACTGCCTTCGCCATCGAAAGTAGTGAATATTTTGTTAACATGTGTAGAAGCAATGAACTTTCGTTATCGATCTGTTCACCGTGCTTTTGTCTATAGAATCGCAAGTATTTGCGAGCTTTGTCTAACGTAGATCGGTACATGACCACTATCGTTTTGTTGTGGTTAAAGATATATTGATAAAAATAGCTTTTGGATTACAAATAGTTAACCATCTCTGTTTTCCAAGTAGTCGTTGCGATTGCTTGAGTGTGCATACGTTTTTACTCGAGTTTTAGCCAATATTCATCTCAGATACTGATCAAAGTTGGATCTTGAGAGTGAGCGTTGGTTACATGCAACCAATGGATCGTTTGGTGGACTTGCATCCGTCCGCCCGCTTCTTAGTGGAAGCTGTGCTTTGGTTTCGATTTTGATTTGAAAGAAAAACTCACACAAAGATGATACAAGACTATCCATTGACTGCTTTGGCTACTGCTGCGAGCGCTATCGCTACTTGGGTAATTGGAGGCATTGCTGGCACATCACGCTACAAATACGGAGTTAAGGGTACGAGATCTGGACAAATAACTCACAATTTAAAGCTCCTGCGACCACTGGGCACATTGAATATGAAAAGAGAAACCGTGCTCACATGAACGCAGTCGAAAATATCGTTTGTTTCCTTCCCACATTATGGGTATACGCTCTCGCATCCGGAAATGACGTCGTTGCTGGTTCGTTCGGTCTACTATGGGTTGTTGGTAGAATTTTGTTCACTGCTGGCTACATTAAAGATCCTCAGAACCGTGGAACTGGCTACGCTATCCAAGGCATCGGAATGCTCGGAGCTTTTGGTGGCTCATTATACTACTGTGCTAAGATGATTATGAACAAATACTTCTAATAAATCCAAAAAGTATTATTTCAGTGTTACACAGTAGATTAATATTTTAATTATTTGATTTTTGAACTTTATTGGTAGAACTAAATCATTTTACTTGTGCGACATAGTATGGTAGACCAGCTATAATTTCATTAACAAACGTTAATTGTGTAACTTTATCTTGGGAATAAAATACATGGGGAGGTGGCACAAAAACTTTCTCTGTTGCTATCGCTGATAGTTTTTCAAAATTTTCTATTGGTAGCTTCACCCTACACAATGTACCTGTTTCCAAACTCTCCAATTCAAATGTACCAACTCCTTGTTCTCTTACATAGTATGTCGCACATCTTTTCACAATCGCTAATCTATTCGCTATAAGATGAGGCACTCCATTTCGTATACTGAAAATTTCAGGATTTTTCATATTGAATCTTGTTGCTACTGTTTGCAATAGATCTTCAAAATTTTCATACACGAATTCTATCTCTTCATTCTCGGTGGTATCTCTTATGTTGATTATCGATTCTTCTATATTTCCATCCAACTTACGCCTCTTGTTCGGTAGTTCAAAGATTTCACTGCTTTCCTCTTCCTCCGTTATGTTTGCAATAGCTTTGAGTTCAGGTGTTATCTCTTGTTCCGGATAGTTCTCAAGCTCTTTTACTGTAGTTATGAATTTATTATCATCAAGTAGTACATCTAGATTGTTGCAGTCAACGTTGATAAGGAATTGGCCTCGCTCCAACTCCTCTAAAGTAAGAAGTACATCAGTATTTGCCTTTGAAAGAATGACGTTAATGAATAACTGTCTTTTTGTGTCCAAGTGAGGAAGGATGAACTGGTTGTAGCCCAGAAGTGCGTACTTCATGTTTGGTTTTGGTGCGTTGCCTTTCTGAGAATAGCAAACGTGGTCTGGAACAACTTGTGAATTAGATATCCTTGTGTCTCTGGTTGGTTTTTTGATCCCAGCTAACTTGATCGACACCCATACAGACGCAAACGACAGGTTCGATTCGAAAAGTGTTTCATCTTCAGAAGGTGCGCTGTTGCCTTCGGAAAGTTTGTCATCACCGTCTTCGGGTACGATAACCCACTCTTGAAAATTAAGCTTGCTAATCCAAGTGCTATCTTCATCATTTTTACTTCTTGCATGTGGCTGCAACTTTGTAAATTTGCCTGGTGCAAGTAATGAGCGCATAATAATAGTCTCCATTGGCGTTCCTTTGTACGACTCTTCACTAGTAGAGTTCATAATTTGTAAAAGTTGAGCAGTTACCGATTTCTTGTCCAATTTGCCAAAAATCGATACAATATCCCTGACTACTTCATTTCCTAATGGTTCATCGGGTACTATTGACCACTCGGATTGTGATTCATTTCTTCGGATGTGAAAGATTCCAAAATTGACAATGTCGAGTCTAGAATCTTTGTTAACAGTGAGAACCAACTTTTCATTAACTGCGTTATAAATCACCACTTTTGTCAAAAGTGCTATAAACTTTTTCACTATTACCATCTCTGTATTGAGCAAAACTTGACTAATCGAATCGATAATCTTTCGGTGAGTGTCATCGTATGCTTTCTCAATCGCTTTGTTGAGCTTTTGTTCTGCTGTTCCAGTCATCATACCGAGAAAGTGTACAGTCAAACAAACTAGTCTTGGTCGTCCAGTTAACTTTTGCAGGTTTGCTTCTTCAATTGTACATCCCTCTGGTATGTGGATGAATCGTTCCAATTCTGATTTCACGTCACTTGGTTGGTGATACGGCAAGTTAGTAACAATATCCAAGTCATCATCACGACCAGTAGCACTCTGAATGGTTTGTGCATTGGCAAGAGACAGTGCTGTGCCAGCAAAAGCGATGTAATCATATGAATCTCTCACATAGTTGACAACATTGGATATTCCATACAAGAGACTTGCTTCAAGATCTAGCAGCTCATCTTGTGACTCATGTTCGTTTCCGTCCATTCTTTGCGTCATTGTACTATCTTTTACAAATCTAAAGAGTTAATTGATATAAGATCTCACGTACATTTGTTTGAATTGACACGCCATAATCTGGGCCTCATCAAACGCTATTCCAACCTTTGAACCCGACTTTTTCTTGATGAGATACACTAGCTCGTTGTGAAGTTGTAGTTGTTCAGCCCATGTGACGTGCGCCTTGATTTTCATACAATTGTTGAAACAATCTGCGTAATACTTTGTGGAACCGTAAACCTGACTCAATGCAAATTGTTTTTGTGTGTAGTTTGGGTTAATCGCAAGTTGGTAGTACAAACATGCGAGTTTGACCGTAATCCAAAAGAGTACTATTCTTGGTGCTGTTACATCATCTGCGTCTTTTAATGTAGACTTTAACGCTAGCATGTAGTGATCAACTTCAACGACCATATCTGCAGCGGTAGTGTACAAGACAAAACCTGACAATGAATGTTTTTGAATCTGATACGTCTTGCCAGCACCTGTAACGCCAATGTACACAACGTTCCGCAAGATTTCTTTTTGTCTCCATTTGTTAATAAACGTAGTATTTCCAAATAACCGAATAATTTCATATCAATTGTTTCTTCGTAGGCGCTTGTACCTCTGTTTTCCACAACAGGCAACGTAACATCTTCCTTGTAAAACTCTCCCAATAATCGCTTTTGTACTGTATGGTTTTCGTAATTACGTGGCAACATTTTTTCTTGCTTCACAACGTTCAGTAGCATATCCAACGAAAGAGACGCGAGGTTATTCCGTATATCTAGGGTGAACTCCATTTTGCATTCTTCTTTTAAACCTTACAACAAAACAAACGACAGTACACACCAAGACAACACGACATTTCTATGACCTTCTTACCACTGGTCACTAGCGCTAGTTAACATTTGGGTTCTAACGAGCTATTAGAACCTGCATTCACGAAATCACCACGAAATACTTTTCAATAGGCGACTTGACTTGGAGAAAAGCGTGTCACACCTTAACAACAAAAAACCACGAGAACAGTTACTAAAAATCGAGAAGAATTTAAAACTATGAGCGTACGTCAAGGTCAGAATTCCTGCGAGCACTTAAATTCCACATGTACACTAACAATCTCGAGGACATCTACGAGACCGCACCCAAACTCGCACATAGATTTTTTAGTACACAAATGCACTGTGAGCCCGGTACATGTGCAACAATTATATAACGCTTGAGTACCACTTCACGACTACGCCTAAACACTCTCAACTGGTATAAAGAGCGTTCATCTGCCTCGGAAAAGCGATTAGCGAGCAAAAAAGGAAATACTGTAGAAGCTCAGTGATATGACACCAAGTGAGACATGATGATATTAGGTAGGAGGCACTCGTCGATATATCGTTCAACAAAGCGAACAAATGATAATACGTGCTAGATGTATACCAAGAGAACAATCATTATCTCCACCATGTTACGACGCCAAACTGAAACGAAAACTAGATAGATATGAGTTTCCTCCACGAAAGCGAGAACGTGTAGAACTACGCTCAAAGGACCACTACATGCTACCAACATCATCTTATGATGAGCATTCTATTACAGTAACACGTGAAAAGAAGAAGAGAGACGACAAACTAAAAACTTTGTTTTTTGAGCTAGGATGGTGGAAGCCGACAAAGTAAATGTAATTTAATCTATACTACGGCTACTGTCCAAACTAATGCTTGATGACCCTCAAGCTTGTGTAGCGTTTTTCCAGAATTAATATCAAAAATGTGAATCATCCAATCATCTGCACTACAGGATTTAGTTTTACTATTTGATCTACCTTCTTGCAATACGATAGTCGCTCAGCGGAACCATTCCAGATACGCCTATCTCGTTAACAAATGAAATATAAATACCTCTGTGCTGTAACGATAGTGATTTGACGCATTTCCCTGTTGAAATGTCCCACATAGCTGCTAATCTGTTGTACTGCCCACAACTCAGTATGTGTCCATCTTTGCATTCTAATATACTGTACACCCAACCTTGTTGGCTACAAATAACTCTTGTACATTCGCCAGTCTCCAAATCCCATACACGAATGTCGTAGTCATCTCCTCCACTCAGCAACTCACCTTTTCTCGTATAACAAAGACAATTGACGCTACCATCGTGCCCTTTTAGCACGTGAATGCATTCGTTGGTACATAGATCCCATACTCGTACTGCAGATGCTGTACCATCACTACCACTAGCGATCATAGAATTGTTTATAGCCACTATACATTTTATACCACTCGCTGTATCACCTTTTAGTACCGTCGCAGTTTCGTATTCAGGATATTTCCATACTCTGACCGAGCCATCTCTGACTCCAGCACCACTGACGATATCACCGCTTTTGAGTTTTATCAGTGCTGTCACGTAACTAGAATGACAAAGAAGATGTCTGATAGGTTTTGTTGGTGACTTGATAAAATCCCAGAATACAATTCCACTTTCTGTACCTGCGGCAATGATTGATCCAACTAAATGTAAAACCACGCATACTTTTTCTTGTTTTCCTTGCAGAGTGACTGTGGTTTGTTTTGAATTTAAATCCCAAACGCGAATAACACCTGCATCGGATCCGGAAAGAACAAACCTGACAACGCCTTCCCCTCGCATTGTATCAGCAAGTTTATCATGAATTATAACAGTTTTTGAATCATTTGTTTCTCTATCGATTATACCGTACGTAATTACATCTACATCATCAAGCAGACGCATTTTTGTTTGTGACATGAGTGTACTAAATCGGTCTGTAAGTCCAATTTTATCTAACTCTTCTTTTTTATTGTCATGGAGAACCCAACCATTGGCTTTGGTGGAGGTAGCAAAGTGACTGGTGCCGTTTCTACTTTGACATAACCTTTTATGTCTGCATTAGGTTTGCTACGATCCCTGACGTATGATCCAACTACTCCAATTCTTTCACTTTCTTCGTCAAGTGGGTCTAAACAATCCTGGTTATCATCATTTACTGCGTCTGCACCAGAGTCTTGTGGGTTTAATACAGCACTAGTAGGTATTACACTTGTTTCCACTGTGTCCCATTGACCAAACCCTGTATAGTGATCTACGTTTGTTTTTTGTGCAGTGTTTCTGATCATGACGTGCTCTTGTTCAGACATTTCTTTCTTGTACTTTTTACGAGGTGGTGATGGTGGCTCTTCGTCTTCTTGTGGCACTTGCTCGACTTTCTCTGTTTCGTCCTTTTCCTCTTCTTTTTCGTCCTCTTCACCGCCCTCTTGTTCGTAGAAAAAGAAGTTTGGATCGTTATAGTAAGCTTCCTCTTTTGTCATGTGTTTTTGTGGCCCATCGATCGCATTCTTTTTCTTTTTCTTCTTTTTTTGATTTGGTTTCTTCTCACGTTTTGGTTTTTCGTGTTGTTGTGTATTTATTGGTTGTACGAGTTGTGGTTGCGCTAAATGCATATTTTGTTGCATCATTGCCATGATAATTTCTGGAGGCGGCGGTGGTGGCAATGGTAACCCTCCCATCATCTCAAACGGCGGTGGAGGTGGTGGGAGAGGAATATTTGTTGGCATAGGAGGTTGATATATTGGTTTTGGTGCTTGTTTCTGTGGTGGCATATTGTGATTGTACGTACCGCCTACAGATGGCACTGGTAAGTTCTTTGGCAGCGTTGCCGGTGTAGTGTGACCGCCATAAAGATCCTCTTCGTATTTTGCCGAGGCTGCCAAGTTGATGCGAAGCAATTCTTGCTGCGTTTGCTGGTCGCTCTTCTGCGCAATATCTTTTTCTTTTCGCTGTTGTTTTATGTGCTGTTGAAGCGCAT
>JAESGV010001224.1_pt1 | contig 10860 bp, 13 predicted proteins | sample 9269781 | NCBI WGS metagenome assembly JAESGV01 (sample SAMN15741586, study PRJNA653496) | algae metagenome | isolation source: Tildeniella torsiva UHER 1998/13D and co-occurring heterotrophs from... | place: Slovakia: Slovak Paradise National Park, Hrabusice, Kosice Region | collected 2000-01-01
AGAATGTGCCAGCTCTATTGCTGCCATGGGTTTGTCATCAGCAATCAAGGGTCCAGTATTTGTCAATCACGACTTGCAATCAAATGAACGTGCCAAATTGCATTAAATAGTACAGTGTAGTTTATATTAGCAAATATTTATTTTTCCTCTTCTCAGTACAATTCATCGAAGTGAACTAGATTCTTATTCTTTATGGTTCCATATTCAGAATCAAATGTTGCAGTGCCTATGAATTGCTTTCCTGTTTTTTCGCAGTAGCATTTACACCGTTTGTATGGAGGAGCATAACAATGTAACGAGATCGTTGGCTCTTGGTTATTTTCTATACAGTGGACACCCTTACTGTCGTCAATGTAAAGTATGTCGTTTGGTTTTGCTTTATTTACATTAGTTGGATTTAATGGTAGATCATCTGTAGAGTTTGGGTTGCATTTCCACTTTTTCTCAGTAACTCCGCCTTTCATTACTCTTAGCCAGCATTGCGAATTGCCATGGGCATGAATTGAGCTGTAACGTTAGACAATATAACACGTGATAATTTACCTCTTGGCATGAGGGTTCCATACTAATACCATCAAACTAAAGTGTTCATTTTCAACAATCAGGTTTCTTGTATAGTTTTTTGTTGGATCAACGAAGCAGTATTTCGAAATGGCTTCTAATCCAAATTGTTCATCCGAATGGGTAAACCTTTCAAATAAATTGCAAATTGTTTCTTCTGCTACAGTTTGATGTTTGTTTCCGACTTGAAATACTTCGGTCAAGGATGCAGCAAAGTTGAATATATCACTTGCTTGACCTTCACTGTGAGCAACAGGTGTGTTGTTTCGTATCATGTTGCTATTAGTTTCTCTATTATTTGTTCGCTATCTTTGTTGCATCAAGTAGATGTGCAAGTGGCCTGCCGCCATAAATGGTGATTTACTGAACTAACAATATTTTCCTGTACAATGCAGCTACAGCTCCGTAATTTCCTAGCCGCACTTAGCTAGAATGGCTAGAACTAATGGAAAAGCATTGATGGACTTTACAGCTGTCAGTTTTATTCGTTCTTTGAAGTTGGGTTTTCTGGGTTGCTTAGCCACTGTTTCTTTGCGTCTTTTAGTTGTTGAAGCAGTTTTTTCTGTTCGTTGAAAATTTGTTGACTTTCTCGTTTCACTATTGCGCCAAATTCGTACAGCTCTTCTTGTGAGTTGAACTCTTGCTTTGATTTATCCAAGAGTTCGTTGATAGTTTTTCTTCGTGCTTCTTCTGTGTTAAAAACATCCCTATTAATAATTTCTTGTACTGTATTCACAATTTGCTCGCGTTTTGCTTCTTCTGCTCTGATCAATTGTTTAATCTTTTCGGTTTGGGTCTCGTCTGCACCTGCTAATTTTGCTTTGTTGCGTAGTATCGCTTCATTCGGTACATTTACTGATACCAAGTGTTTTTTCAAGTCACCTAGATCATTTCTTAATTTCTCAATTCGTTCGGCTTCTGGACCAAAATATGTAGGTTGTGGTACGTTTGGATCGACATCTGGATAAACTTGCCCTTTCATACCTTCTGGAATATTATGTACTCCATCTAAACGAACGGGTGTTGCATCTCCTCCGTGGAATGTAGTGCTATCACGATTGAATTGATTTGCAAATTCTTCACTGCTCTCAACAAGGTCTTTTAGCATAGAAGTTGTGGACATTTTTGTTCCGGTTTGAGTTTACCGCCGTGGTATCAAAGAAACTCGCATACAACAGGAGGAGTAGTGGCTGTATAATTGCACAATTTACTTTTTGAAGAATGCTTCTTTCGCTTTCGCATATGCATCTTTTTCATTGGTTTTAGGTACACTTGTCTTTTTCGATTCTTGCTCCTTCTTACCAGAAACATCGCGTTCAGTCTCTTCTGACTCTTCTATTTTGTCATCATCGTTTTGGAACGCTGGTTCATCTTTGATAAAATCTTTTCTAAATTGTTCTTGTACTCCTTGTTGTTGTACTTGCATGGCTTCTCTTGCTTTGTCATGGATTTTTTCTGATGATTTTTTAACTTGTCGTCTCACTTCATTTCTACGTTGTGGTTTGGATAATCCCAATGTATGTTGCAAAACTAGTAATGTATCACGTAATGCAAACTGTGCTGACTGTCCCCATGTTTCATCCACTGTGACGTCTGATGTATAATCTAGAACTTCCATTTGTTTTGGATAACGGATTGTATTATCGAAGGTTGGGTTCTCTACTTGTGTCATTGGTTGTACTGTGTTTGTTTAGATTTTTTTGATGTCGTTCTTCGTGAAGTTAGAAATAGTTTGCTATTCCTATATTTAGATATTACAATTTTTGAGTCACTTCGCGCGACTTTGGAACTTAACGTTGACGCGTTTATTGTGACCTACAATTATGTTTCTTCTTTTCTTTTATACCTACTGCGTTATTAAACTGTTTAGAATCCACCGTGTACGCTGCTCCACAACACAATACAGCATGAAAAGTCTCTTTCAAGTTTCGTCCTGTCTTGGATGAATTTTCTATGTATCCAATACATCCACACTGCTCTGCCATATGTTCTCCTTCTTCCTTGGTTACTAACTGCCTACCTTTGTCGTGCAGCCTCTCCAATACATCCTTATCTTCTCTCAAATCAATTTTCGTACCACAGAGTAGAACTGGTATTTGAGGCGTACAACGACGAAGCTCAGGTAACCAACTCTCTGCGACATTTATAAACGAAACAGGATTAACAACAGAAAAACACAGTAAAAGCACATCTACACTAGTTATAGATCAAAACAACATACCTGTTCCTGGATAACAGAGTGATCTCAATCGCATATCATATTCTGCCGTGGTATCCCAAAATTGCATTTGTAATGGTTTTCCTTCCACTAACAAGTGCATCTCATGATTCTCAAAGACAGTAGGTACGTATTCTTCTGGGTATTGATTTGTGATATGTGTTATGAGCATAGATGTTTTTCCCACTGCACCATCACCAACAATTACCATTTTCAAACATTTAGTGCCATCGTGGTTGACCATACTATTTAAACGATCAAAAAAGTATGGCTTTTTAGGTATGCCATAGTGTTGGTACTTTTTACGTTTCCACTGGTTACGATCAATCATTTTCATGTTCTCCATAGTGTGTTTTTCTTTCTTTAGTCGCGCCAATTTATCAAGTGCTTGTTTGTACTTGTCGGCACGTGGTGTTGTCAAGATAGCTTCTATGAGTTGACCTTGTTCTTGGAGAATGATATGGTATCGAGGCCATTGTGAGATTGTACGATAGTGTCGCTCCCATACCACGTTACTCTTCGCGTAGTGAGATACGTTCCAATTCTTACTTGCCATGATAATTGAACCTAGATCTTTAACCTGTAAGAATTGCAAAATAATAATTATTGCATCTCCTAGCGCTTCAGTCACACTATCAGTAAACTGTTCTCTGTTTGGTGTTGATACCACTTGGGTAGGACTGTTTTTCACTACTCCGCCTATAAATAGCTGCTTATCTTCTAGAGCAACTACACTTGCAAACACAGAACCCGACTCGAAAGGATTATTTGTTAAATCTTGCCACTTGTCATGATCTATACGTACGTATCCACCTGTAAAATCTACATGAAAATCACATCCTCCGTAGATGTGAATTTTTTCTTCCGAAATGTACGAGACATGACCAAAGCGAGCAGTAGGTAGCGCGTTAATCGTGTTCACGTCGAAATCGTTTAGATTGATTCTAAAAACTGATTTCAAGGGTTGTCTTTCGTTGTTACATCCACCGATAATGTAGAGTCGCATGATTCCTGCATGTTCTTGTAACTCGGCAGTGTGATGGAATAGTTCTGGAATTACTTTTAGATGTTGCGTTGGGAGCCAGTGATTTGTTTCTAGATCGAGAATGTGTAGTTTGTTTGAGCAGAAACTACTGTTGTCGTATCCACCGAATATGTACATTTTGTTTTCGAATAACGTTGCTGTATGACCGTATCATGGTGTAGGTTTGAATTTTGTAGATTGAGTTGTGATTTTAGTCCAGTTTTTAGCGATAGTGTCGTACGAGTGCATATCATTATAGTAGCCGTTACCCTTACCTCCGAATATAATTAATTTGTACTTATAGCAGATAGTGGAGTGAAAATTACGGGCAGCAGGTGTATTGTCTACGGTGATTTCTATCCATTCATTCGACTCTGTATTGTTAGAGATGTGTTCATAGTTTACCAAGAGAAAGTTGTAGCAGCTGATTTGTTGGTTTTGGTCCACCTTGGTTTGACTCAAATGCCCCACCAAACACGAACACAGAATTGATTTCTCGTACTAGCGTAGATGTATGACCGAACTTTGCTTTGTTCATGTTTTGTGCTTGTCAGACGTCAACGTGTTGTAAGACTTTGCTTATTTACTGGTGCTACCTATCATAAACTGGAGAACAAACTCTAGGCTGTTATCATTCATACACGGACTCACAAAATCCTTCATATGCAAAGCCAACTCCTTGTCACTACTCATATCTTTCAAAATTGTGTTCAGTACGTCCCATTTCATCTCGCCACCATCAGAAAACGTAACATTTGTATCTGCATCACAACTCACATGAACTACTATCATCTTCTTTTCACAAGACCACTCCACAAGATCCAAATACTTGACGAAAGTATCCAAAATACACGTTTTCATTTTAACGATCCTGTTCGGCGACGTACGTTTCAAATACTCATTATGTGGTGACAAAAATCCTATACCATGTAGTGCAACAAAGAACCATCCCATATCTCTATGATACTCTTCCAGATGAGTAGAAAAATGACAATTTCCACACTTTTGTAGAAGCCCACTCAAAGGATCGTGATACACGATCACGCTCTCGTTACACCACTTCAACTTGAACACGTGTTTCATATCGTGGAAACGACCACAGCATGTACTGCTATCTAGTCGCAAATTCCTTTGCTTGAGAATTGCGTCACAAACGAGTTTCTTGTTTTCTTCATCTACACTTAGTACGAATCCATCTTCTAGCGTATCAATGGTTACATCATGACTTGGATCTAGTCGTATCAGTAAAAACGTTCCACCAATAGTCGACACTTGTTTTGTTTTGCGTAAGATGCGACTAGCGCACTCACACAAACATCGCCCTTCTTGCACGAGTAAATGAGCATCAACGTGTTTGGATAATCGACACCGAATCGCCAAATCAGTTTCAAAAGTTGTTGCTTTTGTCATGTGGTCGTTTCGTATGATTTCTAGAGTGAGTGTAATTGCTGTTTCATTAGTTGTTGCAGAGATTGTTGCATATGGAGTTATGAATTGTGGAATGGTTTCTAATATGGATTCTTTTGTAGTTGAGAAATATTCTCTTCGTTTTTCTAATTGTTCTAGATTGGTTTCTGTCCACGGAATACATGGAAACCACGACTCGTACAACGTTCCAAGTAAAATTAAAAATCGTGGTGCTCCAAATCGTCGAATAAACGCTAATTCTGTTTCTTGTACACCCATACAAACTAGAAACGAATTATTGAGGTACGGAGCTGTTACATTAGACGGTATGTTGATACTTTTGGTAAAAATAACTGCGTTAAAATGGTCTAAGAATTTGCAATCGAGTGTATCGTGGTCACCTATTGTCTGAGACTCTATCGCTTGAAATAAATTTGAAATAATATTCATATGGGTTGTTGGGATTGTATCTTGTGTACGCACCATTATCATTATTTCGTCTAGACCATTGTTCGCTCTGCCTTTGGTGGTGTACGTCACGCAGTGGACATCTGCAGAATTTATACCATTATGACTCGTAAAGGCGTTAAACTGTACGGTGCACGAAAGTTTCTTAGCAACCTGAATAGAAAAGTTGTGTGGTGGGTTGTGGTACAACAAATGCGACTCGTTTGCCATCTTACAACGCGCTTTATCCCTGTTAGAACTGGGAAAATGATGGTTCTAGTTCATCTGACAAGTAACAAAATGCAATCTGACGAGAGTACTGACGCAACTGTCGATGCTGTAGACTTGATCCCAAGAGAATCTGCGCAGCGCACAAAATATTTCACTGTAATTAGGATAGGATGCGTTTTGGAAGTACTTATCATGTTCGGTCTTGCTAGCTTGATTTTGTACGGTATACTGGGTATTGGGCCAAAGCCGTTTCCATATAACAACGTCTCCAGAGAAGATCGTGACTTCATAATTTACATGTCGATTTACCTTCTCATATGCACAGTTGTCAACTCCATTGGAATTGCAAGTACCATTTCAGCGTTCAGTGATAAGATCCAACTCATTTGTACGATATCATTTGTAGTCATGCAGTCAATAACACTGTTACTAGCGATTATCCCTTCGTTATTCGTATCTTTTGGACATGCTGAGGGTGGTGGAGCCTCATTCTCTTTGTTTGTATTTGGACGGTTCTTTTTCATCCTTGGTCCAAGAGTTATTGAAGTTGTGCAAATTACACTGGCCATCTTAAGAATCAGATTGATTAGAGATAGATTACAAGCGACAAAGCAACAAGTGCTTGCTGTAGAATTAAATGACAATCTTTAACACATTTCTTTGGAGTACTAGAAAACTGGTGCTCTTGCACTCTCATACCAACAAACAGAACAAACGACACTTGCTTTGTTTGCTGAAATTACAAAGCCTACTAACCATGTACTGCTGTGCGTGGTGCCGTTGGCAAAGATTCGCAGATGTCAACTCCAAATTGGAAACTGTGCTAGAAAAAGAGCAGAAGTCAAAATGAAACTTGTGCTTTGGCTAGTATTCGCACTTCTGCTTGGTATCTTATTTCGCTGTTCTAACACTTAGACTTCGGAAAAACGCAGTGTAAGGGAGGAGAATTCTCATTACTAAACAACTATTGCCAGTACGAGTACAGTGGAGTTTACAGGTTTGCATCTTTCACACATTGACAAAATAGTTGGGGTGTACAGCAACGTGGCGAGTTGGGCACTGGAGAAGTCAAAACGGCTACGTCATCAATTTTCCAACGATTTGATAGAAATATTTATACACACGTTACCACTAGTGCGCTTTTAACAGACAATGGCGTGATGTACATGGTTGGAAATCAAACTTTACTGCAGGCGAACACCGATGTTAAATTTAAAGCGTTGATATCAACTAGGAGCAGCCAAAATCACTATGCGTTATCAACATCTGGAGTAATAGTGCATATAAACGACAACGGCGTTCGCAATGCAACGTTAATAGATGCAAATACAGAAACTAAAGATGGTTCTCTAATTGTCAAAAATCTGTGGGACACATACTTTGTATCTGGTGACAATCAATTGTATCAAATTATGATGTTTACATTTTCAGAACTGAAATTCAGAAAACAGTTTTCTCCCAACTATTTTAATAGCTCCATTGTCAAAATAGTGAGTGGAGATAAACACCATGCAGCGCTGTTAACAAATGGAGTCATCATGGTTTGGGGGTCCAATGAAGGTATGTAACTCACAAAAGCTAACAACGTAGCCTTTCAATTAGGAACCAGTGACATTGAATCGTCAAGTCTTCCCATCGCATATCGATTGCACTTGTTCTATGGCGAAAAACAGTTTATCGATGTTTCCGCGAACAGAGAAATGACAGTCGCAGTGTCAGACACTGGAGCAGTGTACCAAAGCGGTAAACTCACACAAACGACAAGAAATGAAAAATTGCGAGAAGCAATTCAGGATGTGTTTATTACCAGAGCGTTCGCAGGTCATGATTTCATAACAATGTTATCATCTGATGGTACATTGTACGCAATGGGAAATAATAACAAAGGTCAACTTGCTGATCAATCAACTATTACAAAAGTTGAACCAGTTGTCAGTGCACAACTAAGCGGAGAGAAGATAATCTATTACGCACTCCTAGACGAAGCAATGTTACTTGTGTACGAGTCCAAGTACACTTTATGGAACTCGAACAACCTACCAATACCATACCAAAGCTCCTGGAAAAAGATGAACGATTTTAATTTGGGAAACGAACGAGTGAAATTGATTGTCAGTCAAAGTACACAAACACTCATGATGACAGAAAACGGGACACTTTTTGCAACAGGATCAAACGAAAGCGGTGAAATCGGTGACGGATCTGAAGCAGATACAAGTGTGCCCATACCAGTGAAAATGAATAGTGGTATGCGTGGAAAGAAAGCCAAAGCGATCGATATTGCTTATCCAGGAGATACAAACATGGCAATTGCTGATGATGGAAGGTTATACACGTGGGGTAGAAGAACATCATGTGGTACAGGACAAGAGTTTTCTCGTCATACTCCATATCGTGTTGATTTACCTGTGAATGCTACAGTTGTTCAAATTGCGTCTATACAGACACTTTGGGTTGCGTTACTTGATAACGGACAAGTTTATACTTGTACAAGAAAACAGATCAGTAACCACCCTTCGTACGTCGCTATTAAATACTTTACAAGAATGTTCCGTTTTGCAGATCAATTAGGATTTGGATTGATCAGCAATACAAGTCAACTAGTTGTATTTACACGTACTGCGCGATTGTACGACATATGGAACATCACTAGCGTTAATACAATAGACAGTAGTGGAAATTGGTTTGCCGTACTGAAACCAACACCATTTAACGTGAAAGACATCGCCCGTTTCATGTTGTGGTACTTTGATAGCTACGCTGTAGTTGTGATACTCAAAAATGGAGAAACATATATTGGTCAAAACATTTGGAAAAAGTTTGACACAGTAGATCCAGTTGTGTCATCAGAAAGTGTACTTGTGTTCGCTAACGGAACAATGATGGCGTTCTGGGCAACGTCTGATAGTTCAGAAAATATTGCTGGAAACTATCGAACGATACACGTTCCCAAGACAGGAGATTTTAAAAAGTTGACAGGTGTTGCTCGCACTGGAAACGGTGTGATTGGAATTTTTGCCAAGTGTTCACAATACTTTAATGGTGAAGATTGTGATATTCCTATATGTAATAATCTTAGTGCGGATAATCGCATGGTATGTAGTGGACATGGCCGTTGTGAGCGACCAGATACATGTGTTTGTGATCAGTTCTACACTGGCGCCACTTGTTACGATTACAGTGCACGTGCTAACGCGCTAATAGCTACGCTTACAGTTGTGTTTGGTTTATTGATCATTATTATTGTGTTGATGATTATTCTTGTTTCAGTTGGCTGCACATTCAGGTATCGGAAAAAAGTTGCCAAACAAAATCAAACAGAGCTTGCGATGAAGTCGTTACTTCACGAATCACTTATTAAAGCCGATGCACTGTCAGAACAAGTCGATCGTGATTGGGTGATACCATTCTCTGATTTGAAATTTGTAGAAAAACTAGCAGAAGGCTCATTTGGTGTTGTCATGAAGGGAAGATACCAAAGTGCAGATGTGTAAGTGTTTTATATATTTACTAACGAAATAGTGCGATAAAAATTATAAAAGATTTCAATCCACAGGATATGGCGTTCGAGCATGAAGTGAAAATGTTACGATCGCTGAGACATCCAAACATTTTATTATTTATGGGTGTTGCAGTAACTGTAAGTTGTTAACTTGCTACTAATATGTTTTAGGAAGATAGTCGCTACATTGTTACAGAACTCATGCAAGGTGGATCACTGGATGTACTATTGCATAAAAAGAAAAAATCACGCTCGCTTGGTTTCGAAAAGAAGGTCGAGTTGTTGCTAGATGTCGTGAAAGGTATGATCTACCTACATGGTTTAGAACCAGCCATTGTTCATCGTGATCTTAAACCAAATGTAAGAAATTTGAATTATCTAACAAGTAGAACATACTGCTTGACAAACACCATCAAACATGTAAAGTTTGTGACTTTGGTACAGCTACGTTCGCGTCAAACAATACAATGACGGGAAGTGTTGGTGTAAGTGACGAATTGTTATTCTAAAATAGTAGACTATTTTGTACATGAGTCCTGAAGTGTTATCGAGTCGTGTGCAGGTGGAACATAAGACAAAAGTCGATGTTTATAGTTTTGGAATTATCATGCATGAAACATTTTTCGAAATGTTGCCGTATCGATCGAATGAGGAACAGTTTGAAAGTATTATTGCACTTGGAACAAGTGTCGTTAACGGGTTACGACCTGCAATACCACATGCACAAGAATTGAGTAACGCAGAGAAAAGATACCTCAAGTTGATGCAAGAATGTTGGAGCACTGATCCAGCAGAGCGACCAGATTTTGAACAGATCTATTCACAGTTGAACAAGCTTGGCTAACATGCTGACACAGAAATTGTCTAGTTGTTCTCAAACATTATGCAATTCAGTTGTAAACTCTAACAACGATGCGCACCAATTTACGGTGCTTGCCAAACAACTCTTCTAGAGTTCAGCAGTTCTTGTACGGCTATATTAAATCTCTCACATTAGTCTGAACCCAGAAAAACGAGTACCGTTGTACCTTCTGCTCATTTGTGTAAATTTAACAGCAGGTGGATTAAATGGCTACACATTGGGATCTGTATCTGCGGCGAGTTCATATTTTCGAAGCGATTTCAACTTGAACGTGTACGACTATACAAATACAACAAATGGCAACCAAACAATAACAACTTCAAAGCTTACGCCAGGAAGTTCGTTTGTTTCAGGCCTGGTTATTGGCGCAACACTATTTGGGGCATTTTTAGGAGCAATATCAGCAATCAAAATAGTGGATTTAGTTGGCAGGCGTGGTGCAATGCTCGCGATATTTTTTTTCGGACTCGTAGGCAGTATTTTACCTGTGTTGATGCCCATTTATGCATTGTTAGTACTGTTCAGAATTTTACTAGGCATAGCGATTGGTATTTCGAATAGTAAGCGTTTTGTTCTTTTAACGATTAGTTTCATGCACGATGTATGTC
>JAESGV010001225.1_pt1 | contig 10856 bp, 12 predicted proteins | sample 9269781 | NCBI WGS metagenome assembly JAESGV01 (sample SAMN15741586, study PRJNA653496) | algae metagenome | isolation source: Tildeniella torsiva UHER 1998/13D and co-occurring heterotrophs from... | place: Slovakia: Slovak Paradise National Park, Hrabusice, Kosice Region | collected 2000-01-01
CGAGAATTTTTCCTTCCTCTGCCAGTCTTTGGAATGTTGAGTTCAAGTATGCTCGTAGTATTCTTTGTTTGTCTCCCCAAAATTCATTTTCCGCAAACGTAGATAAAAATGTTACTTGTTTTGCTGCGTATTGTATGTGAGTGAGGTATTCTTTGTTGGGATTTGCTTCGTGTCTGTAACGAATCAGTTTGGCCATGTAGAACTCCTCGTCTAGTGGTTCCGTAAACCGCCATACATATCGTTGTGCACCAGGTGACATCGTTTCTTCTAATTTTTGCGCGTCCGATACTTCATCAAAGTTCTTGCAGCTTCCTGCTTTTCCAAAGTTGAGCTTCGGAATATTGTTACAAAAGGCTTCGTAAAGCGTCGCCTGTTCCTTTTTACTCACTGTACATTCCATGGTTTCTTGTTCTTCATTGTGGTCGCAGGTGTTTGTTTGCGTCATAATCCTTGCTTTTAACTTTCTTGACAATATGCTCCGCCAACAAGAACAAAACTTCCCAGCTTCATGTTCTAGGAAATCTTGATGCAAAAAAAGCCCACTTAGAAACTTGTTCTATCAACTTCGAACATCAATTTCTGTCACACCAAATGAACTATTCTAGCTGTCAACAGCTATTACGTAGCTCTAATATTTGTTATTTACAGTAGTTCTTAGCCACCGTTCTCTAATTATGACTGTACGAGTTGTAACAGCTATTCCACAAATAGGAAATGCTAGTATAATAATAGCTTGTTTTTTTCTGGAGCTGTGCGCAACCCGACTAGTCCACCCTTTGTTTCAAAAAAATTATCCCACCACGAACAACACAAAGTAATGGAGCAAGTTAAAACACCTACCTCACCATCGTTTTTAGCTAACCACAGCAGAACTCATGGGTTTGTTTCTTTCAACGCTCATTAATCTTTTAGTCATTCCCAGTCGGCTATGGTTCTTAATACTCAATCACTTAACAAACGTGCTAATTTATCTGTTCAACAGCTAAACGCACTCACACATTTAAAAAAGGAATTAGATTTGTTGCACTTAACATCTAAACAACAAAAAGTATTTTTACTCTTTTTGTACTAACAAAATAGTTTTGTGATGAGGCATGCTTATTACGCTATTTGAGAGCTCGCGATTATGATGTTAAAAAGGCGTTGAAAATGTTAAAAGGATCGTTAGAGTGGAGAGAAAAGTATGCACCAGATAAGATTAGCGCTCAGTCTTTGGAACACGAAGCATCAACAGGTAAATTATATCGTCGTGGTTTCGACAAGTTTGGAAGACCAGTAATTTATATGCTTCCCGCACATAACACCAGCAAAGACTACGTTTCTGGCGTCAAACTTTTAGTCTATTTGATAGAAAGAGCTATTGAGTCGATGCCAGAAGGTGTAGAACAATTAATTTGGTTTATCGATTTCAAAGGAATGACCAGACAAAATTTGACTCCAGTAAGCGTAGCCAAGGAGACTTTAGACATTCTATCCAACCAATATCCAGGTATGCCTTCAAAATTTGTCGACTAACATTGTAGAACGTCTTGGAGCATGCTACTTTATCGACACCCCTTCAGTCTTTTCGTTGTTTTGGACAACTATCAAACCATTTATCAATCCAGTAACAAGAGCAAAAGTACAAATCATCAACGGTAGTGACCAGGAAAAAGCACAAGTTTTGAGCAAAGCATTTGACATGAGCCAAATGGAGAAGAGATACGGAGGAGAATCTGTTTGGACTTACCAACATCAAGTATATTGGACAAACGAAGTGACAATGGATACTACTCGTTTGAAGCGTATGGCCGAAGTAGTTAGTACACCAGAAGTAGCAATTAGTCTCCAATAAAAAACATAATTTGTACAATACAGTTTTTAATACAAGTCGAATTTCAGGATATTGTCGAGGATAGGAATCAGATCACGCATAACGTCAGCCATTTCGTTATGCTCCATAAATTCTTCTTTTGCTGTTGGATTCTCCAACTCTACAATAAAACCATGCGTAAAACCGTTACTCAGCCCTTCAGCCAAATTATTGCCTGCTTGTACCGACAAAACTTGTGGAATGGAACTTTGTAGCTTCATTGCACGTTGCATTACGTGATTTATCGCTTCTTCGGACGTTCCATCGCGGAATTTAAAGAGTACAATGTGTTTCAAAGTTTTTTCATCTTCTATATCAGAAGTTACATCTGACGTCGATAAAGTATCTGCGTGCTCTTGTAGTGGTTTTAATAATTGGTCGGTCATTGTTGGTGCTTGAACGTCTGCATTCAACATGTTTGGTCTTCTATCTATCTTGATTTTTTCTCTTCTGATTTAAAAATAGGTTTGAGATCACAATTACAACAATTTGTGCAAGCGAGAGTTTTGCAAGTATCGTTTTCGTTAGCGTTCATAATGAACTCCTCTTAATGTTCGCTAGAAATGGTTCAAAGCGCGTTGCTCAGTTGTAAGACTCATCAAACAAAAATGATGCAACGGAAACGAGAGGGTGTGACAGTGTTGTGTGATACCAGCGCAATCGAAGCATGTTTTGCAAAACATCCAACTGACCGAGATACCCACTGTGCAGAAGAAATAGCCAATTTTAAACGAGCTTGCGCAGAAAAATCGAAGTTTGTTTGTTGTTTTACTTTATCTAAACTTTACCAGAGAACTAAAAAGGGAGCGAGGAGCAAATGCCGAGTGTGAAACATGCCAGCATAAAAGTTGAAACTATTTTTCATCCGCACCTATGCTCTCCCAACTCGCTTTTTCGTTTCTACGATATTCTATTGTCATTGTATCTTGTTTCTTTTGTTTTTCACTCGCGACCATTTGCGCAGTTTCTCTGTCGTCTCTATCGAATATTCGTAGTGTTTTTGCTTGTATCTCCAAATCGTCAATGTGTGTATGCGCAAGTCTAACATATAAAATCATTTCTTCTTCATTCTTTCTAGGTATTCTAAATTGCTCCCTGGCTCGTTCCATAACAAAGCTTCTCTGCGTGCTTTTCGGTAGTTTGTGAGCGTTTCTTATTAGTTTTCTGTACAAACTGAGAACTGCTGTTCGTGACGTATCTAGCATGCTTGTGCGAATGTTTGTGAAGACTTTACAAGACACAGTTGAGCAAGCGAAAAGAATCCAACACCATTTAACTCATTTTGTCATCTCACGACTTGTACTGTTCTGAATTTAGCCATGTGAAGAAGAGCTTATAATACAAAAACAACTTGTTACTTCACAAATAATGTCGATGTTCATTTCTTTTGGCCGTATAATAGAAGCTGGTTTATGAAGACCACAAGAACTACAAGTATCTCAAATAGAAGCTGCGAGTTTCCATAGTGACATTGATATCGGTCAACAAGCAGACCGATGACAAAAAGGTTCTCTCTGGATGACTATGAGGTGCAGTTTGATATGATTCTACAGGTGGGAGCCGCCAAAAACCACTTCCACGACTACTTGAAGATGAGCCTGGTAAGTGCAGCCAGTGTATTTAACAAATAAGAACGAAGAAGGCTTATTGTATTTAAATGCTGTGGATGAGTTTGTTAGAGAACCTGATATTATTCGCCAGCACAAACTTGCTTTCAACATAGTCGATAACTTTATTCGCGTTGGGAGTAAACAAGAGGTTAACGTCGATAATTATGCCAGAGACTCTGTTATGGAGCTCCTCGAAGCAGCAGACAGAGAGAAGCTACTGGCCCTGCACACATTCGATCCAGTGACAAAAATCATTTTTAGAGAGTTAAAAGACGACCCGTTTGCTCGGTATGTACGAACAAATATGTTTGAAAAATTTATTCGGTCAAAGGGAGAAGAGTTTCTCAAGGAAATAGCGCTGGACTTGAGAATAGCTGGGATTAGAAACGCTGTACTCTTCCAACCCAAAGACTTTGACTCTCCATGTATTACAGATAGAGACATACAGTTTATGTTCAAACTCATAGAAACACCATCTGAATGGACATGCATTTATGACAAACCAGACCACCAATCGTTTGTCACCAAAACAACCTACTCTATTGGTTCTTTGAAAGGGTTAAAAATGACAAAAAATGTTGGATATTTACCCTGCGATTTTGCAACAGCATGTGAACTAGAGAAAAATGACACGTTTAGACATAAGTTAGATTTTCAAGCGCGCGAGATTTTAGGGAATCACCTCATCGTAGCTGGAGATAATAATAATTATCCGTACACAATGTCATGCCAGAGATATACTTTGGATCCAGCACCACTACTCACAAGGCGTTCATTCGATACTATTTGTATGCTAGGAGTCGACACAGAGCGAAACTGTAGCTTCAACATTGGAAAGACTTCAACGTTTTACTCGAGCAAACTACCACAAAGTGCACAAAAGTGCATCGCTTCACAACTGCTTTACGCATATACATTCTACAAAGTGAGCGAAACTCGAACAAGATATGTTCAAATTGTGTACACGAACATCCATTTACCAGATATTGCTGATCATCTTTTTAATAGTATTGCCAAAACACGATGTAAAAACCACCACAAAGCGTATTTGAGTATTATAGCAAACAAAGATGAGTTTTACAGAACAAAGGATGAGATGATGCTTGCATTGGAGAAAGATTTTAGCGAGCGCTACTTACCAACAAAGGATTCTGTCAAAACGTGGACTTTTCTGTAAATAAATTAAGAGGTTTATGTTGTCCATAGCATTTCCAACATGATAAATTCTGCTTCCAAGCAGCTTCTAGAATTTTTCTTCAAATACTGAAGTTTTTCAATTTGGTCATCCTGTAGTCTATTTCCGACATCAGGTAGCTTCATCAACTTGATGATTGTGTTAAAATACAAGCAATTCTCAGAGTATGGCACACCATGTACTAAATGCAACATGTGTGAATCTGGAAGAGCTGAGTTATGTGGGTTAAGGATTAATGGTGCGTAGAACATGTTTCTTGTATCAGGTTGCAAACGCGTAATAAATAAATGAATTAAAGAGTGTACGCTAACAACAGGTGTGCTTGTTAGTGAACTACGAGTTCCAGGTGATGATGGTTGAAGGACCTTGTACTTGCTCAGTTGACTGCATAGTTTGACAATGGCGTCAGAAGCAGCAATTCTTACATCAATGTGAATTAAATTGGAGACCATCATGTCAACTAGTGCTTCTATTGCTTTTCCTAGCAGTGTTGCAGGATCACTCACAGAGTGACGTTTCACAGAACTCAACTTGTCAAAGAACGTTGGTAATACGTTGGCACATGCAATCACAATTTCATTTGTTTCACCATCACTAGGTTTTCCTAGTTGTGCTAAAAGATAGTACAACATCTTGTAGCAGTTAATGTTATTCTCTCCATAATGATCACCAAACGCTAATAGTTGTGGTAGTGCATTAATAGCAGCAACTACAACTTGTACATTTTGATCAGTTATCATCAACTCGACAAATCTTTTGTTGAATAGTTTGATCCATGGTGATATTAATCGTTTCCGTGTTTCGTCATATTCAAACTCTCCACTGTACAAACATCTTACAATTGCTTTCACTGCTTCTCTTCTTACATCAAATTTGGTGTTTTTTAGACAGTGGTACAGAAACGGTAGTGAATTCAAAGTACGAGAGTGTGGTGGTGGACCATCTACAATGATACCTGGTAATGGCATATTCTGAAAATCAAAATCTCTACTACAGAACGTACTCCACAACTCGATACAGTTCGAAGCAGTATTTAAAATCACTTGATGGTTACGTTCCTCTTCATCACTATAGATATGTTCCAACGCAGTGATTTTTCGAATCAAATAGTTCATAACTGTTGTTTCTTGACCACCTGATCTACTTATACAATTCAACAATGTCATGACTTTTTCACGTAGTAACCATTCTCCACATTCAAACAGAATTAACAACTTGAATAGCGCATCATCACGAGTAGGATTTGGAACATCTGTTGGTTTCAAAAAGGCAACAGATTCATGATCTTCACATACTAGTATGTACATGGCATCTAGTATTTTTAGCCAAAAGTCTCTTTCAATACTATGAGCATCAGTAATCTTTCTATTTGTAAAGATTTTGACGATAGTGTCTGTGTGACCACATGCTGCTGACAACCATGGCATTAGAAAACCAGTCAAATTGTATGATTGTTCCAAATTATATGTTACAGTGGCTAATAGATCAGGAGAGATTTCTAACGATAAGAAATTTCTATCTTTGAGTTGTCGAAGTATGTACTGTCGCATGTTATTTCCTAGTGTTCGTTTTACGATACCTTCTACTCGGTTTACTTGTGATGAAAAGAACATTGTCTTGAGTACTTGTATCGCTATTTCGTTTGATGTTGTAACAGAAGAGTCTTTCGGTGTGTAGTGATTAATGAGTAGCAGTGATGCTTCTGCGCATAGTAGATCGATAGATGCGTCATTAGAGTGTAGTGTAGTATCTTGTAGTACTTGTTTGGCTCTAGCGAGTACCTTTTGCCTACTCTGGTCGTTACTAAACTCGATGAAACGAAGTCCACGCATAAGTGTGATATTATAGATTCGAATTCGTCGTTTGAGTGCAGTAGCCGAATGTCTATTTGATACCTCTGTTGGGTAATTTTGTGATTCCCAAAACAATTCAACCATTTTGTTCACATATCTTTCTCTACACGTAGAGTTCATTTTCTTGAGTAACAACTCTACACATGGAGAATCGATAACAACTGGAGCTGTACCAGTAGCAGCATTGATTAAAAAGTCCACAACCATATCAAAATCTAACATGTTCTCGTAAATCAAAATCAAACGTTTGCTCAAATGACGAATATTCCCATTCACATGAACGCTACCACCTAGTAGTAAGTCCATTCTAGTTTTTGTGGATAATTGTTCCTGTATCCATTGAAATAGTTCTGGTTCTATTATGTGTGATTTTCTCTCGCGACACATGTTGTGAACAATCGAATCAAATAGTACACTATCATGACTATAACTTGACGATATCATCTTCAATAATGTGAGAATCAGATTGTAGTACTCTTCTTTCGTGACTATACTTCCAAAGATACATAATGTATCACGGTACCATGAGTCATAAAGAATAGTGAGTAACATTTTCACAAACTTTTTCGGCATGTTAATACTAAAGCCAAACTTTCCCATAGGTAGTCCATACCCACCAAACAGTCCAAAGGCTGTTGCTTTTTTCGACGCTGCGAGATTCTTGCTTTGTTCTTCTCGTAACAAGGTTGTCCAATAGTGTGAAGTGAGGTACTCTTGGAACGATAAGTGACTAAACCTGTACCGAGTTACACGATGTGTTTTATCGTATGTATGTACTCCAATGAGTACACTAGACAAGTACTGGCCACCTATAACCCATTCCCTGACCGTTTTCCAATAAAACAACTCTTCTGCCATAGTACTAAACCACCGTTGAACATCGTCATCAGTAAAGTATACTTGTCGATGTTCATGTACAAATCTTGCTAAACGCATTAGAAACGAGAACAGCTTGTCTCGTTCTTGATCAAAATTCGAATCGCCCATTATCTTTTGTGAATTGCGCAACTTGCGGAAATGTATTTTGAGCATGTCATCAAGTGCATGGGCGTAGATGTTCGCTCTTGTCATGAGACCATTTAAATCTGGGAATGATTCAGACTTGGAGCTGTTATGCTTCAAAAATATGGAAATCATCATGGACAGCAGCAGTGGTGTCTGTGCCAATGTACTATACTCTGCACGTGATAGCATGTTCAAAAACTCGGTATCTTTGACTCCTCTTCTTATCGCGATATCAATTTGCATTTCAATGCTCTACAATAGGCGTTAAAAAACTAATTAATCTTACAAGTGGTAAAATTCTCGAAGATAGGAATTCGAGTGACAATGGAGTATAAATTCTTGATGTTATAACAATTCCCATATTGTTTGTTGCCAATTCGCTGGCTATAACTTGTTCAACTTGAACTTTTAGTTCTCTACTAATACATTCGTCTAAACCATCCATTAAAAGAATCACTACATTGTTACAACTAGTGTAAAAAAATCATACGTTTGCGATCGATATACGCTTTGAGTAAAAACAACTCTATGTCTTCACTGTACCGGAAAAATCCACTTGCTCGAATACACTGCAGCGCAAATGGCGTTTCTGGATCAAATTGTTGCGTCAATAACGCCATAGATACAAATAACGGAATCAATGGAATGTCATTTCTTGTTTCCATAAGTCCATGAATCTTTGCTAGTCGGTACATCTAATATAGTTAGTCATTGTTACCTATTAACTCACAATCATTCTCAATAAGAAGGTTTTTCCAGATGCTGCAGCGCCAAACACTACCATTCTATGTGAAGACTCGTGTTGTCTATTCACAATAAAATCGAGAATGTTTTTCACATATCGTTTGGAATCTCCTGCTCCCTCGTGATATGAATGATCTACTGTTTCACTCTCTGTTTCAGAATGCGACGAAACACTATCAAAATCATCTATCAAATGATCTCTTGACATTGCCGATGAAGGAGTGTTGAACCCAGTCGATGGATTAAAGTACACTTGCAGTGGAACGCATTCATTTTCAACATCCAACTCTCGATTGTTTGATGAGTCACGAACATTCTTATCATAGTCGATAATCATTCTGCAATATTTGAGTCGTGTTAAATTCCACTCTTCATCTGTCATTTCTCTTGCTTTTCGGAACAAGTCGCTCTCTTCAGTATGGTTGATGATAGCAGTAAACTTTTCCATCTTTTCTAATAGTCCTGTAGGGAACGGAAAACCAAAATTCTCTGCACATTCACTAAAGTGGTAAACATCGACCACATCTCCACCGGATTGGTCTAGTACTAGCTTCTTTAGTCCCTATAATATGTTATTGAGTGCAAAGAAAACATACTCTGTATTTCACAGATGTTAGTCGACCAGTCAAGTTTTGATAGGCACCAGAAAACAATCTCCAGGACGTTTCGCGTACATTGTTTCCAAAATTGTTACACCAAAACAATTTGGCGTCTAATGACTCGTAGAACAACGATTCCGAAATTGAAGAGTTTGTTCTTGTAAAAGGGTTTCTTGGTGAAAGAATCTCTGCTTCATCAGTACCATCAATATCAGACAACGAAGCAGGATCATTTCTTATAAATACCTGTGTCGAATTCTATAGTGTTATTGATCAGCAAACTACATACCTTTAAAAAATTGACAATTTCTTCTGCACTTGGTCGTTGTTCTGGATGATTGTCTAAACATTCGAACAGTAGTGTACACAGCCTTGGATCTTGATCTTTATCTAACATGTCCTTGTATATTTGTAACCTCGTTTGATTATTGTTTTTCAGTAGTCCAGTTCTATATTTACCCAACGCAGCAAGTAACACTTTTTCTGATTTGTTAACTTCTAGATTTAACAATAGTTCAAGTAATAACATGCCAAGTGACCAAATATCAGCAGAGTAGTCGTGACCTTCATCTGTAACGATTTCTGGAGCCATGTACATCTAGAATGTTAGTACGAAAAAGAAATCAAACCATTGTTCCTAAATGGGTACTGTAACTGTTAGAATTAGTAAATTAGTCACATACTATGTAAGTTCCTCCGTTCTCGATCCTAACTGTTTGATAAGTCCAAAATCACCAAGTTTTATAGTCCCTTCTCTAATTATTTTGTCCAAACTCCATTGAATTTTCAAAGAATTGTCTATAACCAGTTAGAATAACAAGTATTTGTCGCATACCTGTTTCATTCTTGAAAAACAAATTCTCTGGTTTTAAATCTCGGTGAATGATACATGAAGCGTGCAAAAATGCGAGAGCACTACTAATATTTTCCATCCACGTAAAAATCAAAGAAGATGGGTAGTTTATCCGTCGCATAAGTTGTTTTAGTGTACCTATTAAATTGTTAGCTACAAAATGGTGCTCATGCCTCCGTTGCAGAATTCCATGACTATATTTACTACTGTGTACGTTTGTTCTTCGTCGGTAAAAATGTTTTCGAAACAGTTCACGTGATTTACGATGTGTGGGTGCGCGAGCGAAGTTAAACGATGTACTGAACGGCGATAAAACTGCAACTGGTCATCGGTTTTGCAATGAATCTTCTTTATCGCAAGAAACTCCACGTTGTTGACGTCTGCTTCATTTTTTTCTGCTTTGCACAAAAACACATTACCCTCAAAGCCTGTACCGATTTTTGACACTAGCTCATACTGCATAGTATGAAACAAAGTGGTTGTGTTTGGTTACAAACAAATCAACGTCAAACAAGTTACCAACAGTAAAAGATACCATATTTTTAAGATCTGATTCTGCAAAACATATTATTGTAGTGTTACAGGTGCAATTTATTAAAATCGTCGTTTGTTGTCTGCCAAAAAGAGGAGAGCCCTCTTTCTGCTCATATTTCCAAACGTATCATTATCTTTGACGTTACCATAGATTGCAGGCATGGGATAAGCTGTAAACGCACTACTACTAATGTCTGCAATTCCATCTTGACCGAATTCGAATAGTGGCTTGCCTACAACAAGAGTGTTGTTGCTCGGGTCAGTATAGGTCATGAAATCTACACTGTGTACGGCAAATAGACTGTTGAGATGTTTGGCATTTGGTTTGCCCAACAACAAATATTGAATTTGATCAACATTGATGCGTGGACATACTAATTCACGCATTTCTCTGTCGATTTCATTGTCACTAGCCAACGATGGTTGTTTCAAAATACATACTTGAGCAGCTTCCAACGATAATGAGAATATACCTTGTACGTGCTCTCCCTCCATCATTTGATTCTCAAAGAAGAATTGTTCCAAGAACGAAACAGACATCTTCATTTGAATACCTTGATCTTGAGTGGAACGTAATTGTTCTCCACCACGACCATAGTTGTCTTGAATTA
>JAESGV010001226.1_pt1 | contig 10851 bp, 11 predicted proteins | sample 9269781 | NCBI WGS metagenome assembly JAESGV01 (sample SAMN15741586, study PRJNA653496) | algae metagenome | isolation source: Tildeniella torsiva UHER 1998/13D and co-occurring heterotrophs from... | place: Slovakia: Slovak Paradise National Park, Hrabusice, Kosice Region | collected 2000-01-01
CTCTATTTAACAATGATAGGGAATGGTCTATCCAGCGCGTCGATTCCAAATCTATTTGCAGTCGCCAAGTGCACCCATTAAAGTATATCTACTATCCGGAGATGAACAAACACAACAACAAGGAGAAGTAGAACAACCACAAGCAATCGCCCAGCCAGAATACGACCAAGGAGATATAGAAGGAATGCATGGAATGCAACAGCCAATGCTGGATGAACAACAAAGTGATCCAGACTTTATCTATGGTCTAGAAAACGAAGGTATATCAGACTTGTATGGTGCTTTCAATTTCTAGCGAACTTGTTGTATGTATTACAAACTTTCATATTTGGTATTCGCGCAGTCTATTTTTTCACGGATCTGGTTAGCAAACAAACTTTTTTGAAACTCGAGAATGGCGAGGTTCGTGTACCTGTTATTGATTTTCTTGTTGTTAATTGTCGCTCTATCGCATGGGAAACGGTTTCGGAAACGGGATTGGTTTGATGATTTACTTGATGAACCTAGGCGCGCAAAACGATTTGATTATCAAGAACGGCATGTAAAATACAAAAGAAAATTTAGAAACGTTTTGACAGCCGATGAGAAGGTTCCATTAGCTGAGGTCGTCGCTGTCACAGAAGCAGCAAAAGTTGTAGAAGCAGTACCTGTACCGCAAGAAACGAGTGTTTCCACGAAAACACCACCTGTAGCCACAGCTGAACTCGTAACTGTGAACTACTCTGATTCGCCAATGTCCAATATTCAAAAAGAGCTAAATAAGAGAGGATTGTACATGTCGGATGGCGCATTGATAGCAACTATAATTGGCTCAGCGATAGGATTAGCATTACTCGTGGCCATAATTGTCGGAGTTATTATATTTTGTTTGTGCTGTAGGAAGTCAAGTAAATACTCATGGGTGCCACCTTTCCAGAAGCAACCTGGGTCTACGCCGTGGTTAGCGAGAGGCGGACAAAAAACTAACTAAAAACTGTATCATTAAAACATTTTAATTCAAATTTCGTGCGCTTGTTTCATCGTAATCTTTTGACGTGTCACCTTTCTGCAAACGTTTAGGTCATCAGCATGGGCAACACAAGCGTCTCTGAAGAGAAGCCTGACGTAGACTCCGTCCAGGAGTGGACAGCAGAACAGGTTTTCACGTGGTTGGAGCAAAATGGATTTCACATTCAAAAGTGTTCGTCTAGTGATTGGTTTTAACGTTTTCGCAGATAAATTCCTGGCGAACAATATTACTGGATGGCGGGCGCTTCAGATGTCAATAGAAGACTTTGTTAGATTGGGAATATCAGACGAAAATGCGAGAAGAGTTTATATCGCGATACATAACGAGTTAGAGCCAAAACAATAGTATAAGATTGACGTAACGTCGATCTTGCTACCCATACCCAATTCAACCTTATGAACTCATAAGAATCAAAAATTGAGCTTTAAGGTTAAATTTGATAGAAGGCTGTACAGCACAAAAAGCAGAAATGCTGTGAAAATTGTACAATGGGCACTGTCGGGTGCAAATATGTAGGATTAAGATTAACATCGTGGAACGAGGTAGTTGTCATTATTTGAAATTCAGAAGATTGATTAAATCTTCAGCAAGAGGTCTCAAAGCGAGCTACTTTTAGGGAAGGCAGGTAGAGATGGATCTTTGCTCAAGTAAAAACAGGTCAAGTAGGTAGCGGCATCAAGGACTGCAGTGCCTGTTTAGAATAGTTACTTGTATAATCAAACCAATGACAATTTAATACAAATAACATAAAAACAATAATTGATTATAATGTCTTGAATTGAATCTCCTTGTTGTAGTCACTCATACGTTATGTTGGTCTTTGACTTAGCAATTATAAGTGCCGAAATAGGACGACAAATATTGTTTGCCTAAATCTGCCTGTCAACAATCAAACAAATTGCATGGCAGGCAAGTCAGTGGTTCTTTTCACGTGTCTCGCAGTTCTCGCAGTCTTTACTCACGCACAGTACTACAGTAATAAGACGTTAAACATGACTAACTCATAAGCGTATTCGTCCGGTCTTATGGCTATTTGCTTGCCAAAAACACGTGCACTCGATTGTCGGGTAGTAAGTCCTACAACAACTATAAAACAGATTACTGTATCGACTCCAACAAGGTACCTCTATGTAGAGCCAAACTTGAATAACAAATTTGGGTCATTTCAGTTCCCAATGTTGAATGCTGACTTTGCAAACTTGGATGTAAGTAATCTGACAACAAATAACGTTAGAACCAAATGGTCAATATTACCGTGAATAGCACAGGCACAAGACCAGTAACACGAGGCCCATTTACATTTAAGAAAGTCGTAGATGCAGTTGCTATGATTGACCCGGTTGAAGACTACTCTAGCACATACTATGGTTTGGCTTACATCGAAGAAAAGAATTTGTACGTAGCATACACTGGACCAAGTTCCGATTTTGTCAAGATAAGAGCAATAAGTTGTACAGGAGCTGTAATCCATAGCTGTAACACATATCCCTGCGCAATGTCCAAGCTGGACGAAACAAGCACTTATTATATTGATATTGACACTAGCTCAAGATCAGATGCATTAATCACTGCATCAGGAACAGTGTTTAGATCATCTGATCAGCTCAATGCGTTTCCTACTGACAATCAGTGCTCTAGCAAAGCAAATATACCTGCAAGCACTAGTAGTCCAACTAATTTCTTTTCTGTGCCTGGTAACGCTATTGGAGTAGCTTGGGGTATCACAGGAGCAATATTTGTGTTTGTGATCACATCAGTGATTTGTTTAATTACGTGTATTTTCTTGATGATAAGAAAACAACGTGGATTGCCATTACGTTGTTGTAGCTGTCGAAGAGCTAAGCGATACACCTACTCACCAGAAGCTCCAGCAAGTAACTCGGTAAACATCCCTCCAAGCGAGATAGTTCATGTACAACCAACTCCACAACCAGTGTATAATCCTGCATACAATCCTTCGTACCTTATGCATCAGTATCCACCTTCTGCGCCGTTACCTGATACAGCGAAGGTAATGTCATTTGATGGAGGCGACAATGTAATGTTAGATCCCGTAACGGGACTTTTTATTGTGCAACCATCAGCACTAGAGTTAGGAATGGAATCAAAGATGTAAATACTTTTAAGCTAATTTGATTTTTACAACTTTACTCAAACAATCCATGGTGAAGCATCAAGCAGTCGACGATGTTTGACACACTGGTCAATCCACGCTTCACGAACAATTACAGTGGCATTGTCCTGCTGTTCGTACTCGTTTAAGGCTTCACTCGCGTCGTTTGAAACGATAATATGCGTAATGATCATATTATCTTCGTTATTAATTCTACCGCCAAACGGCCTAATGTTCAGTGGGCAAATGCCAGAAACACCAGGCTCGCATACAGCAATTATATTTTCGAAAAAGAAGCGTTCAGGCATTTTTGCTCGCATTTTCACACGAATCGAGTTCAACTCATGGACTTCAATATCATTTTCCTCCATCTGCTCACCAACGCTTTGGAATGATTCTTTCAAACTCGGCTCCGTGGCATCCTCAAAGAACGAGTCTCCAAAAGAATCATTACTGGCACGAGTCTTCGCTTCAGTCGTTTTTCCGACAAACATCATATCACGAGCAGTTGGAACAATCAATATATTAGCATCGAAACAAGATATCAACCACGACAAGTGCAGAACATCTTTGGTTTCGAATCTATTTCCCATTCTAGAGGAGGTGATAAAGTTCTTCACACGAAGAGTTTCATCTCCCACAACAATATAATCAGTATTGTCACTTGGATTTTGCACACTTTTTCCGCCGTACTTTTTGATCATGATTTCGATATCAAGTTTGGAATGTTCTTTAGAATCAGATAGTAGGCAAACTTCAGTGCCAAACAAGATGTTACTCTCGACCTCAACTTTGGATACATCTGTCTCAGCGAACGAACTCATGACAGTGAATCGTGCGCGCTTGGAGGGAGGTGATTCTTCATGGCTAGTACTCTTACGCTTCTTTGGCGAGCCTTTGCCTGTGATGCGCTTTCGTTCAGGACCATCACTTGCTGCAACGAGCTCTCGTAACAAACTCATAGTACAGCATTGCATATGATCTTTGTCGTTACGAACTCGTTTGGCTTGTGGAAAACGAAGAGAATAGCCTGATGACATGGATGTGGAATTAGAAATGCTTTGGATGTGGAATTAGAAATGCTTTGGCAAGCAATCTCGATCACTTTGGACTTGTGTGGTTCAATCACAACATCAGGAGTGTGTTGCTTCTCAGGAGTTCATGAACACCACTCTTTTGGAACACTTTTGTATGGAGTCCAGTGATCACGAAGAGCACTTTGGAGTTTGAGTAACTCTTCTTCACGGAATCCACTCCCAACTTTGGTTAGTGTTCTCCACTTGTTGCTCTCAGTATCTAATACTGCTACCAAAAAGTGAGATATTGACTTCTTTCCGAAACGAGTGCCATAATAGCCTCCAACGATGATAGCATCAACAGTATCAGCTACGTTGATATTGTATGGTTTGAGTTTGGTCCAACGACTATCTCGAGCGCCAGGTTCATACTTGGATCCAGTTTGTTTGATGACTATTCCTTCGTATCGCTCACCGATCGCATCTTCCAAAGCTTTGATAAGTTGATCACTGTTTGACAATGGCGTTTGTGGAACAATCTCAAAGTGAGTCGACTCTGGATGGATAGTTCGCTCTAGAAACTGCCTTCTGTAACTCAATGGCTTTTCGAACAACGACTCTTCATCAGCGTGGAGAATATCAAACGTGCAGAAGCAAAAGTGTTCCTCGTCCTCGTTACCACGTGTTGCTAAAGTTAGAACCAAACAATAACCATACCATGCTCGGCGTTGTTACTAAACTCTTTGAACGTTCCCATCACCTTACTATACACCATCATCTCACCGTCCAAGATACAACTAGATCGTGTTAGCAAGTATGAACAAATATTACCTTTTCAAGTCACTCGTACACTTTCGTACAAATCGATCAAACTTGGGAGCATAATGTTTCGTGTACTCAACACCGTTGCGAGTATAGTACTTGATACTTTGTCCTTGTTTGTGTATCACCACACGTTCACCATCATACTTTGGTTCAAACACGTATGACGAGCAGTGAGTGAAGTCGATACCGCTGATATCTACGCGAGGACTAGCTAGCATGGGTGTGAACACTTGGAATGGTTTTGTTTCCTGAGGTTAGGAGAATGTTGAAAAAGTACCATTTGGTAGTCTTCATCGAAACATTTTGTACACGCGATGCGGAGATCGTTACAGTTGAGATATATCGACTTGGCTCGAGGATGGAAACGATTCAAAATCGTATCTTCTCCCATATGGTAGTGCATATGAGTGTGGAATGTTGATGGTTACCCTTTAAAATGATTCTTAAAATCCATTTGACCTCTAACGCTGATGCGAGTCGAATTAACTTTCCCATAAGCACTCGCTTTTGCACACTATCGCGTCAGTATTGATCAAATAAACCTACACATCAGCTTTGCATATCTCGTTTAGATGTTCATTTAACGAATGAACTGTTAATATTCCCTTTCCTGTCCAACTTCGACGTTTTAAAATATCATAAACTCTTAGAAATGTTAGTTATGATATTCGGAAATCAACTTACACGTCCGCAAAATAGTTGCCAGTAGAATGTGTTCCTGGATCTTTGTAGTTTTTAAGTTTGAGCGCATCTTCGCAATTTCCGTTCAATGGAACTATGGCGATGATTTGGAGAGCTAATTGAGCTTCCTTCATTCCATAGATGGCTCTAACTTTGTCGCATTGTGGAATCATCAGACGCATAAAAGGATAATAGTCTGCTCCTCGTTTTCTCAAGTGCTTCCAAATCTCGTCAAGTCTTTCTTTTTTCTTTTTCGTACTGGATTCCTTTTCCAGTATTTCTAATGGTTAGAACCATTCTATGAAGTATCAACGCTACCAAAATGCTGGCAAAGATTGCTAAATCTACTTCGTTTATCGACGTCGTATATTTGCATTTCGTCAATAACAACTAATGATTCTGAACTGCGTGTCTGTGTGATGATAATGTCTTCGTTCATTGTCAGGATGGTGAGTGATTATTACAACATTCAAAACAGTTCAAATTCATAATCTTTAATTCTTACTTCGCTTAGCTCACCATAGCTAGATCTCTGTGAAGTCTCACAGCTTATCATAACATATACGCAGCTAGTTCTGAAGTCATTTTCTGTTTGTAATCAATCAATCATGAGTATCTGCTCACGATGCTCTACACTCATCTTCATACTGATTCTTATAGTCCACATATGTAACAGCGCTTCAAGCGATCGGTACCGTAGTAGACCCAAGTTCAAAGAAAGAAACAGAATAGTTGACGATACTAATGGCAGCTATTCTCGAACAAAAAGTTTGCGACCTAATGTTCTAGTTGCAGATGCAAGTACATTGTCGGTACCACCTAACACATCCTTCACGCTTATGTCAAACACAACAGACAACTCGACATCTTGGGAAGATTCTTTCATTCATTTTGCAGAAAAGCTGCACGTCAAACTAGACAAACATGGAGTAACAGCAATTATCATTTTAATTTCGGTACTATCAGTATCTATTACACTATTATTTATAGCAATTGGTTTGGAGATTGCATTCTGGTGCATTGAACGAAGGAAGCCCATAAAAGAAAGATTTGCATTTCTCAAGAAGATTCCTATTAAACGGTAAACTTAGCTACAGCTTTAACTTTGTTTGATGGTGCCTACCAACGTTTACAAGTAAGACAAGCGACATCTCCACAACTGCGAAACTTTTTACGCTATCGTTGTACTCGCATGACAACGCATAGCACGACAAACAGCAGTTAAAATACTGTCTGACATAAAACCAAAAGCGAGAACAATAATGTGCAGACAATACCATCTTTATGCATTGTTCAACAAACCAAAAATTGTTCGCTTACTGAAATACTGAATTTGGACTTTGGAATGCATTACTAGTTGACGACCTTCCCTCTTAACGTATTTTTAAACTCACAGATGAGTATAAGTGGGACACTTGTCGCGTTACTGTGTTTGACCACTATCGTGGTCTCACAATCGACCACTGCAACTCCTACACCAACGCCAGCACCTACACTACAAACACCATTATCGATCACGTACTCATTTTCCGGAAGTATTGTACAAAAAATAGGATTCAATGGTGTGTATGCTTGTGCAAGTACACCATCGAAACAGTATGGAAATCTTGACGATGGATTAGATGCCCTATCAAACCCTGTAATGACAACTAGTGGTTTGGCTTTTGATACAAGAAGAAACAGAGTCTACTTTTCAGATGATATGTGCAGCACGATAAAGTACATTGATCGGAATAATTCAAAAGTATATAAATTAGCAGGATACGGACAATGGCAATATTCTGGCGATGGAGGTTCTGCCTTATCAGCAAACTTTAAAAGTGCAACTGGAATGGCGTATGATCCTGTAAATGATTTACTATACGTTGCATCGAACGAGAATGTTGTACGAGTGATAAATGTTACTAGTGGTACGATTTCTCTCTTCGCAGGTATGATGTGAAAAGAAAAATTAACTATTTAGGAAATCCATATGGCTATGCCACAGTGATGGGACTGGGTGGGCAAGCAAACCAAGCTTATATTGGTTACAGACCGAATGGAATATGGTAAGGCTTTAATAGTCAACTAATAATTAGTCTTGATTACGTACGCAATCGTGTCTACATTATGAACAATCACGCACAACTTGCATTTATGGTGGATCGAAATACAAATATTATAACTAAAATTGCTGGATCGAACCTACAATCTGGTAATAGTGGCGATGGCGGACCTGCAACATCTGCGCTACTCCATGATCCTTACCAATGTCAAGTCGATATGGTCAACAATTTACTGTATATCGCCGGTGCCTCCCGAATACGGGTCATTAACATGACATCAGGAAACATTAGTACTTTTGCAGGTAATTTCTATTCAACACGCTAACATGCAAGGTATCGGAACAGGTGTAAATAGTGGAGATAACGGGTTGGCGATAAACGCTGGTTTTTCCGTGAACAATCAGTTCTACCTCGATACAGATTATGGACTAATGATTATTCCAAGTGGTAACTTGATCAAAGTAATTGATATGGCTACGAATATTATTACGACTATTGGTGGTGTTGATAATAGTAATGCAAACATTGGAGATGGAGGGCTATTATCGAATGCTACTTTTGCTCCAAAAGCAATTGTTCTAGATAGAAGCCGGAGTATCATGTACTTTTTATCAGGTATGTACCTGAGAGCAGCAAACATATCCAATATAAGACCTCCTACGGCGACACTGACACCCACTCCAACACCTACTCCAACAACTTCTACGCCAACACCAACAACCACTCCTACGCCTACTCCAACGACTTCTACTCCAACACCTACATCTGTACCTGTTGCTCCAATCTGTTTTGGATTAAACGACTCCAACGCATGTAACGGAAATGGAAAGTGCATTGGTGATAACAACTGTTTATGCGATAGAAACCATATCATCGGCAAGAAATGTGAAATTAACGTACAATCGTCTTCAAGTTCATATATAGTGTTTGACGCCAACACAAACACTTCTAGTATCAATATTGATCCTATTAACGCTATCGGAGCAAGTGCTCCTGTTTCATACTCGTTTACAGGTGATCACATCTCGTTATCATCAAACTTTACACCAACAGAAACGGCAAAGAAGGCACTATGTTTGAAACCAAACATTATAGTGAATGGCGTTCAAACGTATATCGCTTTTAATCTTCCTACGTTGTTACCAAGTCGAACAGCGTTAGAAGTATGGTTAAGTGATGTAAAGGGACAACATAGTGTATCTTCATCGATACGGCAAGGAACGGGAAGTAGTCAAACGCTTGAACTTCTAGCAGGAGTGGATAATGATCATCAATCTGTGACACTGCTAGCGAATACTACGTATTTGTTACTCATTGCAGTGGATAGCACTGGTACATTTATAACAAGTCAAATTGTTGATACTGTAAGTAACTTCATAACTCCACTAACATGTATAGAAAAACACTCCTCTAGTGACATCACAAACTTATATCTCGGATAATGGACTAATCAATGCTCTCACACAAGATCAGTTCTCAGTCTGTGTCGCTTTGTCAAGTAGCTCTGCTCGATCAATCCAACAAGCAACAAAATCTCTGCAAGTAGATATACACTACTATGGTACACAAGGTATCGGAACAACAGGAGATTTGAAAACAAATCCTGCTCCGACTTTCCTGCAACCACAAGCTATTAGTGGAGGAGCTATCGCTGGTGCAGTAATCGGTAGTATACTAGGTTGTTTACTACTTGTTGTTGTTGTTGTTGGAATCGTTTGCGCAATTATACTCTATCGAAAAGCGCAAAAATCAGTAAAAGTGAACAAACAAAGCATGTATGATATTGAAATGCCTCCAAGAAGAGCTAGCGCTATTCAAATCGATGGAGTGCCCTCACCGATTAGTCCAGAAGAGATTTATGCTGTAGAAATGACACGAGTGGACGATGCGAATGCACCAATGTTCTATCCAGAAGTACCCGAGTCGCAAATAATGGAGCAATCTGTAGCTACAGATTCTGTACAAACAGAAGTCACACAAGCACCAACAGAGCCACCTGAGGAATCAGTTCCTATACCAACGCAAGAAGTGCAGCCAGTTGCACCTGTACAGAGCGAAGAAGTGGTATTAGATCTTACTGGTGGCGAAAGGCAACCAGAAGAAAATGTACCATCAGTAACAGAACCTGAAGAACAAACAACTTCAGACGAAAATTAAATAATCTATTGCATTAAAGCGTTGGTAAATTTGACAAAAGAGACAGCTTGCTGCTTGGACTGAGCTAGGTTAGACGAACAGGTTCCCCTATCTCTACCCCAGCTCGTTGTGGTTGTACAGCGCTCATTCAAGACACATACAACTCAAAAACTATGAGGATTCTGGGAGAATAGTGTCAATAAGGTAGTTTTGGCACTCAGGTAGTTTTGAACAACGATTTATTATTCCGGTAGTTCCATCTAAGCTATAGGACCGGTTAACTACCTCTGTTCAATGTTTAACCTAGTGGTCATAGAGGAACTACCAAGTGGACTCACAGTGACTTTTCTGCAGCTTGTTTCACCGTGATTCCGTTTACTCTGTGGTCAACTTGACCTCTTCTACATGAAAAAACATTCCATTATGTTCTTATGGGACAACCGAATTATCTTTGCTTGAAAATGTAGAAACAACTGTGACTATTGTGAATCTGGCATAGGCTGGTCCTAATACAGCTTTACTGTTCCAGTATGTTCTTATACATGTAATCGATTTCACGTGTATCCTACCACCGTCACGTGACAAACTACCGAATAAAAATATCCAATATGTTGGCTATAGGATTCTGGTATCGTTCATAAAATTCTGTATGTCCACAGTGGTTACATGTTATCGTCACGAATTTTCGAGTTTGTATATTTAAAATCTTTGACAAGAATCCACCCGCGGATATACTTTGACCCCTACAATTAAGACGTAGACGTTCAAACATACTGTGTATAATCAGTCGCGCCACACTTGTCACATTTATAAGGAAACCTATTCTGACGATGTGGAACCACAGTCGGCTCTTGCATAAACGCTACAACAGCATCATCTGGTGGTCTATTCTCAAGTGCAGACATGCTTTATTATTGTAATGTTTCTTCTCTGACCAACCATAGCTCTGGTCAACTTGTGAATTTTTGCTTTTTGAAATCGAGTGAAAAAACTTTCAGAAGTTACGCGTAGATAGCCGAAAACTAA
>JAESGV010001227.1_pt1 | contig 10850 bp, 11 predicted proteins | sample 9269781 | NCBI WGS metagenome assembly JAESGV01 (sample SAMN15741586, study PRJNA653496) | algae metagenome | isolation source: Tildeniella torsiva UHER 1998/13D and co-occurring heterotrophs from... | place: Slovakia: Slovak Paradise National Park, Hrabusice, Kosice Region | collected 2000-01-01
AACAATTTGCGTGTACGAGCCAATAGTCGATAAAGTGCGCATATTTGATTTACCACCACAACTAAAAGTCAAATCCACATCGCGAGAAGCAGTAGAAAGTATGTGACGCGAACGTATATTCTAATAATGTAGCCGTTAAAAAGATATTCATATCAGATGATGCACAAACAACAATAATTATCACAACAAAAAATACACCGTGGTTGTACGATTATACTGGCGACACAGGCGAGTGGATCATTTTACCATCTCACTTTGTCGCTGATGATGTTTCTGTGAATGAAAGAATGTCATTTACCGTCTCGTTTGCTGTAGGAATGGTATGTTCTTTCGTGGTTATATTTAACAGTTAGAATGGTGGAAATATTTGTAGAATAACAAGCGCAGTTGCGTTATTTTTACCTGTACCTGATGAACTAGTTCTCGAATTTAATTCAAACTTACCTACATCGAGACCTATTATACCAGTACGTTCATTTGTGTTTCTGACATTATAGAAATCAAATTTAATTACTTCCAAAGTCGAACGTCGTGTTCGGAAACCAAAACCAATTCGAACACCTAGAGCATTTAAACAAGTAGAAGGACTAGAGTTGGAACAAGATATATGTACTATTAATTTACAAGACTATGGCGACAGAATGTCGGGACAGTTACATCGTGCTTTACTAGTGACAACAAACACATTATACCTATCACGGCGGAAATACAAAAAGGGTACACAAGCCATGCCGATACTGACAGGCTCTTTTCCTGTAATGGATTACTGTCCATTTGAATCGGATTGGGAACGTGTATGGTGCGTCACAGAAGGTGAAACAGCACGTGAATTTTCCAAAGTTGCCGATGAAGTATGTTTTTTTACAGGTACTAACATTTTAGAAATCTATTTCTGAAATTATTTTATGTTGGGACAGAGATTCAACTATTTTATCTGTCGCAGTGAACTCTTTTAGTCAATCATACGATGCAAAATTTTTATTTATTGCTCCACAAAAGCGACAAGCATTGTACTTGAACTATGGGTATCGATCGTTTTTAGAACTTCCTGCAAATCGATCTTCACAACATACAGCAGATATAGTTAGTTACTGTATACAAGGAATAAGTTGGGTACATAATGGATCGTTTTGTGCGATTGTCGATGGACAAGGAAATATCTCCTTGGTTAGTCGATTAGGAGAAATGGCATTTATCAAGAACAAACATGCAACAAAAGTTCATTTCCTAATGAACTCTTTTGATGGATCCAATAAGGTATGTTTTTATCATTTTGTTAACATGCTAGATATTTAGAATTCTATGCCACCCAACAAAATCGAAAATCATTTTGGCGGATGGAAATACTTACAAATCATACTCTGTACCTTCTGTCACTCCTGCAGAGATGGTTAGCGCCTATCTATCAGGAGAACTATTAATCGATAGCGCACTACTATGTTGGGAAACATGGTGGAACGCAGCCAGTAGCGTTCGACTAAAATCCTATGCAAGTAACATGAGTACACTTTTATGGAGTATGGTCACACGAATCACTGAAATGATGACAGTTCGACTATCTTCAAAAGTGACAGCCGAGTATGGTAGATTCATGGATAGTATGATGATATGGACTTTACCAATTAATGTACACTATATTACACCCTTTATGATCAAATTAGCAGAAAATATATTTACGAGACTCTTTCAACGGAATGAACACTTGGATCACGTTGCTTTGTTTCTAGTCGTAGCAGAATCAAAGTTGTGCGCGTTTAGTGGACGAAAGGTATGTGATGGTGTTTGCTTTTCTGACAGTATAGATTGAACTATTTAATTGTTGGCTAGGACTTGCTAGATCGTTCTTGAAATTAATGGAAAAAGCAAAAGTCGAGAGTACACCAAAGAAGAAATTGATTGTTCCTCGTATCAAACAATTTGAAAAAGTTGCCAATGGCGATTTCGAAAGTAATGATGATGACGATGACAATCAAGTCAGTTTACTTTCAGAAAAGTATATTGAATGTATAGTAGCAAGATTCTTACCAGTACGCTAAGGAACAATTTACTAACCATATCTAGTTAATTTCACGACACTATGTCACTTCTTCTATTGAGAGAACGGATCCTGTACTATCAAAACTACCATCAGAGTCACGAGCACATTTCTTAAGAGCAGAAGAGTATCTCATTACTGATAAGTTCCCAAATAGCGCAAAATACATTGGAAAAATCAAAGATGCACCAGAAATGTCACGCAAACTCTTTACTGTAAGTTGTTGTGCGCATAGTTACTAATATCTTAGATCAATGTTTCTCGATACACATTGCAACCCATTTTGCTTGATGCGCAGAAACATACACCTTTCGATTTGTTAAAAGCACCCATAGAAGAACTAGAAATTGATTGTGTGAAATTAACAGAACCACATACAAGTTTAATTAATTTATTGTTATGCAGTGTAGAAAATAGAAATTGTTGGGTTGGAGAAGGTAGAATCTATCCTGATGTTATCAATGGAGAAGATATGGAACAAGTTGATGAGGCTATTTTGAATTTGTTAACACCTTTGAAACCTGCATTGTTGACGGCTATGGTGAACCAAACTTTGTTTAGTGAGACAAAGGGCGTGCTACTACGGTTGTTGCTTGGTACTGGTCGCGTTGAAGATGCCATTTCGTTCTGTCTGCGAGATAGAACGCAACGATTTAGATTACCAAGTATTTACATGGCCGTACGTTATTATTTCTGATTTTACTGACTTTTGTAGCTTACAAGTGTTTCCAATATGAGTTTGGCGATACCTATACCGAATGGAGAGGATTTGAATCGTTCAACACTTTCTGTTACTTTTCAGAGTTTGAATTCTGCAAGAGTTGAGGAAATGTACATAAATGCCATGAAAGATGCTTTGGCGACAAGTTCAACTGAAGTGGAGAACGTTCTTCAAAGCGCAGAAATGTTTATCCCATCAGGCGCTCATAGACTCCGTGTACTTGCTTCCAAAACACTACTCGTGCGCGCAAGTGAGAAACTAGGCGACACATCACCATTTATACGTATCCCAGTTGACGAAGGTACATTTGTGGAAAGAATCCGACGTACGATTATTCGCCCACCAAAGTCTGGAGATTTAATAGAACAATCTTTAAGAAGTCTCGTAGATGTGATCATGATTGTAGCCCGAGTTGACATGAAAGATATTTTGAAAGAGTATGAACGTCTACATAGGAAAGATGTACAAGCAACTCCACGTTCAAATCCTACTGCGCTAGTGTACGTACCAGAGTTCCATATGTTATGCCAATACCTTTGGTACACCAACTTGAAACTCGGTATGCAACAGTTGATGGCTTCTGTGAACCCTTTCCAAACGATATACCGACCAAGAACAGAAACAGATGACAGTGAACCAAGTACGCCTCGCCAAAGAGAAACGCAACTCTATACTATGGCACAGTACGCAGTAGAATTACTTGCATTTAGCGATATTCACAACAAGGTTACGTTGCAAGGTTCTTTGTTGACTATTATGGGTCTCATGAAAGATTATAACAATGTCGCTAATATCATCAAAAGAATAGAAGAAAATGACATTGTTATTTCACTTCGTCGCAGATTAGGACAATTGAAAGAAAAGACAAAACATATTCCCGAAGAAGAAATTGTCAAACCAGAATCACAGTATTGGACATTTGTTCACACAATCACCGAAGTGTTAACAACAGAAAAGATGACCAGTATTCTCACAAAAGATACAATCGGCGCCGTAGGAAATGAAAAATTCGGAATTGTCGCAAAGACACTACGAAGAATGAGTTTGAGAAAGAGACCCATGTTACTCACACCAACAACACCTGCAACCCCAATTAATGTTAATGAGGTGCTGAGCGCTTCACCATCAGAGAAAAAGGGAAGAAGTTTCATCAAGAAAATGCCATCGCTAAAAGCGTTTATAAGTATGACCAAGATGAAACATCCTACCTCCTCAACACCAAGAGTGACCAGTCCAACACTAGCAAAAGAAGAATTTACCGATTTAGACGGTATTGTACTTGATGTTGTTGGTGTTGATGATGAAGGTGAAATAGATCAATCGACAAAGGATGAACATAGTAATGATCATCACTCGGAAGATGAGCCACCTGTACCCATTTTGATAAGTCCTGTGCCCATCACAACTACACCAGTTGCACAACCACCAATAGTAGAGAAACCACCGAAACCAACACCTGTAGCGATAGCATCACCACGTAATGATACAGATATGGTAGAAATTAGTCTTGCAGCAAGTCCAAGAGGAAGAACCTTGAAATCTAAACTAGTTGAAGCATTCAAGTCCAAAACGCCATCAAGTCGTACACCATCACCAGTAGAAGATACAACAAGTCCATCCAAACCAAAGAAGAATGCAGCGGCAACAAGGTATGGTTTATCACGTTTTACTAACATTGATAGAATGATTTCCTATTTTTTGGATAGACCCAAGAAAAATTCAACAAAAGAAGCACCTGTGATTTGTAAGTGCATCACTCAACCATAACTAATTATAAATAGCACCAAGAAGAAGTAAGAGCGCACAAGATGGTATGCGAGTATCATCGACACAACCAAAGACCGCGAGGTCAAACTTTGAAGGTTAATAATTAAATCTTTTTCTGGAATATTAGACTTACGTTTGATACATGTTGAGAATAGTTACGCGTTTGAGGAAGAAGAACTAAGCGAACATAATGTTCGTCTTATTAACCTGCAATCGTAACTATTTTCACATTTACTAACGTTTAGCAATGAGGAAGAACCACCAACGAGAAAGATAGCAGATCGTGTGAACCTGATGGAAGAAGATTTAGAATTGTTGAAACTCATCAAAAGTAACTGCTACGATTCGAATTTCATTCGAGTACCTTTGCGAAATAATACTATACAACATGGTTTCATCCGCGTTCCACAACAAACACAAAATGATGAAGTCACATTGTTAAAAGTATTCATTATACTGTCATACTCACCATGGTAGGTACCAGTAGCAAGAATAGTTCAAAATGAGAAAATTCATATAGAAATAGATCGAAATAGGAAACAAGAATCAGATACAGAAGAAGAATCAGTCGACAATCAAGTTGTCGAGAATGAAAAATACAAACCTATAGACTTGCACATCAAACAGCCATTGAAGAATGCCATGACCACACAAACCACACCAAGAAGACCACACGACGCAGCAGTTGGCATGACTCCTAGAAACTTGGCAAAAGAAGTCATGATTCAGAGTGCACCTCCAATTTCAGAATTTGGAGTTGGAACGACACCACGAGCAAAGGGACATGATATGACTACACAATTTACTCCACGTGGAGAAACTAGGGAAACGACTACACAATTTACACCAAGAGTGATCGAACACAAAGCAGTAGAGATACAAACGGCGCCTATAGAGGAAGAACCAAGAAAAATTCCTGTATTTCTCCGCAAGAGTGTTAACAAAGATGTACCATCGAACGAAAAGGTTGAAGTTACAAGAGCATCGGTGGATCAATCACAAGAAAGGCGCAGAGTACCTGTATTAATTCGAAAGAGTGTTTCTATGGACATACCAGCAGTAATGCATACAACCTCTGTAGCACCGTTAGCAAGAGAAGTTATCGCTGCTCCAGAACCATTCAAAGAGCGAGTAATAGACCTTTCGTCACTACAACGATACGAGCCACCGTCAGAACCAGTTGTAGAAGCTCCTCAACCAATACAGGACACTCGATCTTCAGAAGAGATCAGGCAAGAAAGAATCAAACAACTGGCAGAGGAGTTACATGAGATTGAAAAAGGAGCTCGACAAGAACAAACCACTAGCGTACATGAAGAGTCAGGACCTAAACAAGAGACATCACGCGACCCAATCCACGATCAAAAGCTACAAGACGACTACGTCGCCTATTTGAAGAATCTTGGAATCTATACAGAAATAATGCCTGCTACAAGTAACATTATAGCAAACGATCGAATGGATAAGAGTTTAAACAGCGTCTACTCACTTGGAAGTTACAGTGAAGCTCCCAGTGTCTCAAGTTCACTCATGTCTCTAACATCACACATTCCACCAGAAACATACTTGAATCGATCATTAACAGAGGGTATACTTGAACTGGAGAAGAAAGAAGCGTTAAGAGATAAACTAGAAGCGTTCATGAAACAACGAGCACCAGAGATAGTTAGAGAATCACTAGCAGATGACTTGAGCGAAGTTAGTCATTTTAGAGAATCTAGTGATACTCACGCAAGAAAGAGTGTTTCAGAATCTTTAGGATCAATGCGGCACTCGGCTGTACAACACTACATTGACGACGCCGATGGAATGTTGGCCGAAATCATTTCCATGGAAAAAGAAATTGAAGCTGCAACCAAAACAGTAGTTAGAATTCGTGATTACAAACAGATTTGAATTCCTATTCTGTCATAACACATTTATCGATTGTGCTTTGCTACGGATTTTCCTGTATAACAGCATAATCAGGGCAAGAATATCTAGTTTGAACGCAGCCAGCAATTCGAGCGCCGGTACGACCATGTTGATGGCAACAGAGGCATAAACACTAGATATGAGTAACAATTTGAACACATACCTTACAAATCCAATTAAGAAAGCGATGCCGTGGACAGCAATGTACAAAAGAATTCTGTACCTGTCCGATTTTCTTTCTTCATTCACGTATGTTGTAGTTTTCAATTTGAATCTAACCTTTAAATACAGTAATTAAATTACCTATTTGTGATATAGTTTGTTAGGTACAAAACACCACTAATGAGTACCAACAAAAACGAAAACAACGTGATTGCAAGTGTATTGTTAACATATGTTCCCAACATGCTAAATGTTACAATATTAGGTTATACTTACGAGCATGTAAATGGAATAAATGACACTAACGCTAAATACAACAGATTGAACAACAAAAAGAGTGGTTTCGTCTTGGTTATTCCTCTATTAATATACGTATGAGTTCTCCAATACGTCCCAACCTAAACATTTAGACGTAAAATTAAATCTATCATACTAGAATAATTGACAATAAATTCGCTAAATACAGTTGGTAATTAGACGGCAATACCAGCTTGGATGCCAATTCTGTGTTAAGTTGCCAATCGTTTGGTGTAGTTGTGTTATATGTGACAATCGTTCCATTTGATAACTGTGTTGTGTAAATATAAAATTGATCCGCTGTTGGTGGTTTTAGTTGAGCAACTAACAAGGTCATAACGATAGCAAATGCGTCATCCTACATGTAAGATGTTATAAAACGACTTACACCTAATCCTCGTACGCGATCCATAATTTCGGAATGGTACTCTAAAGTGTCTTGTATTTTTACTCGCGGTGACAATGCCAAATTACGAGCTTTAGTAATTTTGTGAACCAATAAATTCAGGAGTCTGGCAAAGAGTAGATAAACGTCCAACCCAACAGCCTGTAACAGGAAAAATATAGCGACAGACGCGCTTATCGCAAAACTAATCCAAAATTCTATTAATGAAAATGGAATCGAGAAGAGGTAGAAAATAGGAGGAACGATCAACGTTATACTCGAATAAATAATAGAGCCTAAAGTTAGCTGCAAAGAATGTCATACCTCTACTCAACATCTCGGGACCATGTACAAATCTTCGTTTGTAGATGCTGTAGAACCACATGATACATAAAAAGATACTAACTAGAATCAGATTCACGTGAATGAGTACTGTACTAAGAAATGCAGTGCCCCATTGCTACACTCTTTGTTAATTCAAACTTGAGTTGCTTACATTGATGAACGATAGTGTGAAGGGTATAAAAGCGACGGAAGCCAACATCAACGTGTTTAGAGTTGCGATAGTTGCATCGGCTCCTTGAATAACTAGTTGTTAGCCTAACGCAAAACGCGTACCTGCAATAAGCGAACAGTGGGCTGTCCAATGTACGCACAACACCAAATTAATGAATATAATATTCAAAAAAATAATCCAGTTGTTTGTTACCAACAAAACAAAATCCGATCCAAAATCTCCTGACAATGTCGGCGCTACCACCGTTAGTTGCGATTTATGTCTTACCAGTCAAGTTTTGCACTAGAAGAATCATTGCAAAAGCGAAAATGTTATCACTTATGCCATTTATCCTTGACAACTCTACGATCCAGAACCAATGTTTGGAATATATTTCTTCCCGCTTCTGATATACGGGAGTGTCGACGAGTGTTGAATACTTTTTGTAGTTTTTTAGTTCTCGTTGCATTGTCACTGCATCTTTGTGAAAAGAAAATGTAACATCTGTGAAACGTCTATGTATAAGAGTGTAGTCATTTGTTTCCATGCCTTAGGATGACTTGTCTTGAAATAATTTGCCGCTTTCAAAAGCGCACGTCAAATCGCGATGTTAATAAATTGTTATTTTGAGCTAGCAAACAAGATGAACATGGTGCTTGCTAATGTCGCGACTGGTCTGCGAGCAAAGACGTTAGTTTAGTACAACAATTGACGACAATGAAAGTATTTATGATTGTCTATTTAGTTGCTCTACCACCTGTTTATGATTTCGTTTGCTACTGTATTTCTTCATTGCAAACTCTAATGGAGTCATGTTGTTCTAGAATGTTAGGAATGATATTGAACGTTACTGATTTTAGCGTCAAATCGGCACCAGCCTCCACAAGCAACTTTATTGTATCTACTCTGTCGTTTTGTACAGCTTGATGTAATGGTGTTTTGCCAGTCTACATTATTAGCATTCTTGTACAACATACACTATCTTGTGCATTTAAATTAACTCCCTTTTGCAGTAACACTTTTATACTCTGGTTATGTCCAGTCATCGCTGCAAAGTGCAACGCGGTCATGCCATTCTTAATGTTAAGAAACGAAGTTCCCTATACCTTGTCTGGTGTTTCGCAGTCGGCGCCTTTGTTCAACAAGTACTCAATTACATTAGGTGCATCGTACGATGCTTGAGAAATATACAATGGTGTTTCTCCATTCTGTTGTTAGTATTCTAATCCTCTTACTTTATCTTTTGCGTTCACATCGGCACCACTATCTACTAATAGCTGTATAACGGTAAAATAGTTTTCTCGACATGCCCGATGAAGTGGTGTTTCGTCACTCTAATGTATAAGATTTCGAGATTTACATACCTTTCCGTTTTTACAATTTGGATCCGCTTTAGATTGTAGCAAGTATTCCATCACAACAGCACAGTGATTTTTTGAGGCAATATAGAGTGGCGACTCGTTATTCTATTTGTCATCATAGTAACTTGAAAGTACCTCATCTTTTTCATTTACATCAGGTCTATCTGGAGTATCAACATCCAAAAGCTTTTTAATGTGCTCTACATCACCTTTGGCGCTGTATTCATGTAGAAGCCCCATCGTAAAAATATAGTTTACCAGCAGTACAGTATATGCTCATCGTTCCGAAAGAGTAGTAAATCTTAATATATTCTTTCGGAAGATCTAGAGCAATTACTTATTGGCTTCAATCCAGATGTGATCACTGGAGTGGTGAATTTGTAAAGCCTTCTAGTTTGAAATGCAACGTACTATCGCCGTTGTTGGTGCCACAGGAAGCCAAGGAGGCTCTGTAGTTTCACACCTACTGAAAGCCCCACAACTATGGAAGGTACGAGCACTTACACGCAACACCAGTTCAGAAAAAGCACAAGAACTAGAGAAACGTGGTGTAGAAGTTGTACAATGTGATTTAAATAATGTAGAACAACTAAAAGAAGCGTTCAAAGACGCATACGGTGTATTTTTAATGACAAATTACTGGTACAATCGTTCATCGATCATTTTTAACATAAAATTAGGGAAGCCAAAGAGTCTGAAGTCGAACAAGGTAAGAACATGGTGGACGCAGCAAAATTCAATAGTATAAAACATGTTATTTGGGCCGGACTACCTGATGCAAATGCGCTCTCAGAGGGTCGACTTGGAATGCCACACTATAAGAACAAATACGTTGTAGAGAACTATATTAGCGAAACTGAATTCCAATACAAAACCTATGTATATGTTGGGTTCTACTACACAAACTTTTCGACGTGGTTCAAACCAGAAGAAACAGAGAATGGCGTGGTGTTCAGGCAACCACTCACGAGCACTGCTACACTTCCAGTTTACGATGTTTCAGATACTGGAGCAGTCGTTGCAGTAGCACTAACAAAACCAGAACAATTCGGACAAGGAAGTGTCATTCCATTAGTTTATAAAAATGTAACCATGACAGAAATCTGCGATACGATCACAAGGGTTACTGGAAAAAAGGCAATACATGAGCCAATGAGCATGGACGAATATTCTGTTGGAAAGCCAAAAGAATCAGTTGATAACATGCGGTGGTATAACGAAGGTGAAAAGCTTGACGATCGCGTAACGAGGTTTGACGAGACAGTGAGAACAGGTGTCGAGATGAAAACTTTAGAAAATTGGATGACTGAAAGTAAATGGTTGCAGTGATTCGAGTTTTTCTTGCAGAAACTGACAGGGTCCTCTTGATTATTGCTCGTTAGAGTTCGACAGGTAATAAATTATGTATATGAATGTTTTTCAGTTTATTTTTTATATTGCATTCTCGAAGGTTTAAAGATTTATGGCTGGGAAAATGGCAAAAGAGCAATAATGAAAGTGAAAAGAAAGGGATAATTTACTGGTTTTGAAAAAATCTTTTGAAAAGATGGGCGGGCCGATTTTGAATACGACCCTAGTTAGACTCATGAACCTTTTGCCAATTGAATAAATAATGTTAGTGTACCTATACCGCTCACTGTCCGAAGCCGTACAATGTTCTGCCTTGTCTCTTGAGGGCATACACAACATCCATGGATGTTACAGTCTTACGA